>JAALOO010001086.1_pt1 | contig 20505 bp, 15 predicted proteins | sample 7257641 | NCBI WGS metagenome assembly JAALOO01 (sample SAMN14085613, study PRJNA598686) | mite metagenome | biome: ENVO:01001000; feature: ENVO:01001002; material: ENVO:01001226; isolation source: single female mite from University of Michigan culture on fish food culture... ...
CTCTCTCTCTCTCTCTCTCTCTCTCTCTCTCTCTCTCTCTCTCTCTCTCTCGCAGTTACCCTCTCTGTCTGTCTGTTATCAATTAGTTCGTGTAGTCTTTCACTAATTAAGTGCAACGGGCAGTGAGGAAGACAAAGTGACCACTGATGAGCAGTGTTCACTCTGATTTGCAGCTCTAATTACCTCCTTGGAGGCAGTCAAAGGTTGTCAGTCATCGACCACGAGATGATCGTCATCATCCTTCTATTTTAGTGTGTTACCACCATTTGATTGGCAGTGTCCCCCAATTAGGGGTGATGGAGGTGAGTGAATGTTGCAGATTTTGTTGTTGTCCTCTCCTCTTTCAATCACACTGCCAATTTGTCAGCACACCGCAGATACACCAGACTGACTTCACAGTTCTCTCTTTTTGACCATTTTGATCTGAATAGAACACCTCTTTGTTTACCAAAGGAGCGAGCAGTGTGTGTGTGGACCCCAGAAGCTTCCTTCTCTCTCTTTCTCCCTTTCCCTCTCTCATCGGCAACAAATCGTTTGACTACCGCAGCGAGCTACCTTTTTTATGGTTACACATTACTGTGGCACATTCGCACTAGTAACTATCACCGATTTCGCCAGTTGCTCTCTCTCTCTCTCTCTCTCTCTCTTGCCGCTAAATTCCGCCAGTAGTATAGTAGTGATCAGTGTGTGAAGACCAACAACCAAAGACGGCGGCGGCAGGGGGCCTAAAGACGCACGCGTGTGCTCTACGGACAGAGAAAAGAAGCAGAGGTGTCCAACAGACCAAACTATGCACACACACACTGCCAACGAACACTGCTGCAATTCACAAGTTTGTGCTGAAATTTAACTCGTGCACATCTAGAGCAGTGATAGAGAGATTCAGATTGAGATTGAGTATATGTGTGTGTGTTTGAGATTGTGTGCCTAGGTCTACCCTGGTCCGGTGTGGAGGTGTCAATCATTAAGCTCTTTTTGTTTGGTTGCAGGACGATGACCAGCAGCAGCAGCAAGTCCTCGTCTGTCGACCGACCAACGAGCGAACAGGGGTCGGAGACACAAATCCGTAGAGTAAACATCCACAGCGTGACAAATGCGATTTAAAGTTGGCGGAGAGAGAGAGAGAGAGGCAAATTCCAGTGCAGCCATTCTTTCCCCTCCTCCTCATTGTCTTTCACCGACAACTGCTGTTTGTTCTTTACCTTCTTCTTTTTTTTCGTTTTCTTCTTTTCAGCCGGCTTTAGTCTTTCTCTTTCTCTTCAAAGAAATGCAGTAAGAGTCACTCTCATCCGTCATTCCATTCCGTTTTACCAGTACGATATTAAAAAGTGCTCTGCATTCGCGCGAGTGATGTTGACTTTGCGGCAGATTTTCAGGTGGATGAGAGCGGAGAGGAAGCCGCAATAAAGAAGGCAATAAAGGTGTCACTGACGAGGCTGGTCAGTGGAGGAAAGAAAAGAGGATAGAACTGAGGCAGTCTCTTTTTCTGGGCAAGTGTCAAATCCGTTGCTGCTGCTGCAACAGCTCAACATGACTTCCCCTGTGCAATGGGTAATCGTCAATGAATGGACAGCAGAAGCAGCAACAGCAGAGGTGATGCCGCCAAAGAGAATGTGTGTGTTTGTGACCACCAGACGCGAGAAAGCCGCTTGGTCGTGCCTTCTTAGCCCTCTTCCTCCTCCTCTTTTCATTGTCCCCACATTGCTGACAGTCATCACCCCCAGCCGGGCAATTGACACCTCAAATCAGTGCAGTGGAATGAGAGCAATTTGCTTTTGTTGTTGTACTAGGGGTGGATGGCCAATTACCAGCTGGTAATGGAGATTACCAACTGAATGGTGGCCAGCCGTTTGGCAGATAAACAGAGGTAGTGGGCATCACACTTTGTCGTAGTTGTTGATCGATGGGGATGCTCAATGGCGACAGACCCCGACTGAGAGAGAGGAGGATCAGACGCCGAAGAATGCTTTCTTCTCCACATCTAGCCAAGGTGTTAAATAAGATATTCAGAGCTCGCAAGCTTCATCACTGTTGTTGTAACTTATGGCAACTTCACTGCTCTCCTTTGAGAGCACTGCACTTTCTACTAATCACGGATTTTTTTAGTTGGCCGCCGCTGCCGCCGCTCATTACCAAAGTTGATTAATTGCCGCTAATCGCGCTAATGTGTGCGGCACCACCACCACCGACAGACAGACAGTGCTCGACCCTCTCCATCATGTGGTCAGCGGTAATCTCCCTCCCCTCGGCCAGACAGACGGCACCATACACTCAATTAATTGCCTTGCCTTTTTGTACTTTCGCCCAACTATTCCTATTCGGCAAGAATGACTCACACACACAGACGATGATGATGCAAGCGAAGGTGAGAAGAAGAGCAACCAAGACACGAGTTTTCGCTTCGAGTTTTCCTCTTTGTCTGTCTGTTTCCCATTTTCCAGTAGACGGTGTCATCTGCCCAGCCAAACCACCGAATGCCAGCACCACTAATGCTGACTAATGTCCGTGCAACTTGTGGAAACGAACTGAAGATAACAAAAGAGAGCACATGAGCGAATTCTAGTGAACACTCTACTTTTTTTCAGACTACGCCCAGTGGCGAGACAGAGCTGTTCATTAGTGTAGGAAGTTTTTTTGTTTGTAAACCAAGCAGGCAAACAAACTAATCCCAATAAACATAGTGCGTTTTCTCTTCGAATCAATCGACAATTCCACCTGTTGCATTTTTGAGCCATTTTGACAAACCAAAGTGTCCTCTTGTGTTCGAAAATGAAGGTGCAAGCTTTCCAATTTCGACACAATCAAAAAACGTACGGAGTTCAAATAGACCATTTGGCAAAAAAAAGTTGTCTGCACTGCAAAAAAATGCAATTGACGGTGACAGGATCGGTGTAAATAGCGTAAATAAAAAAAACGGGGGGAGACGATTTTTCTTCGCCACTCAAAACAGTGCAAAACAGGCCATTTTCAAAAATTTTTTTAGCGGTGTTCCCACAATCGGATTTTTTTGAACAAAAACTTATTTTACTCAGACAGGCTTCTAGTTTAACATATAATTTTTCCAAAACTTTTTCCCAATTGTAACTAGATCAAAACGGAGATTAAAAAGTTTGTTTTGATTGAATTTTTCGATGGCAGCGCCATCTCGAGGCAAAAGTTAAAGTTTTGGTTAGTTTTTAAAATCCTGATTTTTTGCTTTCTTCAACTGTAAACATAGCTCTCAACAAATGTGCGCAAGACTATAACTTTTGCCTCGAGATGGCGCTGCCATCGAAAATTCAATCAAAACAAACTTTTTAATCTCCGTTTTGATCTAGTTACAATTGGGAAAAAGTTTTGGAAAAATTATATGTTAAACTAGAAGCCTGTCTGAGTAAAATAAGTCTTTGTTCAAAAAAATCCGATTGTGGGAACACCGCTAAAAAAATTTTTGAAAATGGCCTGTTTTGCACTGTTTTGAGTGGCGAAGAAAAATCGTCTCCCCCCGTTTTTTTTATTTACGCTATTTACACCGATCCTGTCACCGTCAATCATCGTGCAAGCACCAAAACATAGAGAGGAAACACGGCATGACTTGGCATAAATACAACAACAATCTCAACAAGTCCTCTCTTCCAAGCGTCGCCTGTTTGTCCCACTCGTTGTTCCACTCAATTTGCTTTTAAAGTGTACCTTTTGGCAGCACTCATCCGCTGACCAGTGATGACCTCTGACAGCTAAGGTGGCACCAACATTTTTGAAAACCGTCTGCTGATCAGAATTGGAGTAAAACGGATGAAAACTGAGCGAGAGTAGAGAACTTCTTTTTGCTAACGAGGCCATAAATCATCATCGTTCCTCCTTCTCTTTCTCCCCCTCCACTGCTACAACTTCGAATCGGCAGTCTACTTCGTCCTGCTACCTGTGGGCCCCTTTCTCGCGCTCATTTGAAACGTCATCATTGTCATTGTGTGGTTATTAATTCAATTTGCAGAACGTCGACAGCACAACTTATTACTATTCAGCAAAACGGCCGTTTTGTGTACCTGAGAAGGAGGCGAAAAATAGAGGCAAAAGACAATACTCATTTTTGCTGATTTTCAGTGGTAGTGCTTTTATGATAATGAAGCGAAGGAAAACTGCCGGTGCCATGACTGTCTCTAGCAGAAGCAAGTCTCGTCAGCAGAAGCAGACTGGTGTGCAACAACAACTGCAACCGAAAAAGATAAAAGAAGAGAAGTTTGACGACGACGACGACGACGGAATAGCATTCACTTTTGGGGACCGAAAAGAACAGCAACGAGCAATCGCGAGCATCAGCACAGCAGCAGCACTGCAGACCATCAAACAGGAGCTGGATGATCTAGGCTTTCCAAGTCCGAATTCTGTGATCCGAAGACCGCCATCAAAGCTGTCATCCTCCTCCTCTAAGCATACCTACTCAGCAAACCCTGAAGGCATCCTGGCGGAAGCAAATTTATCCTTCATCAAGAGCGACGACGAGTTCGACGAGAGCGACTCGATGGACTCGAGCAACTCCAAACTCAGCAGCTACACCACCGGCTCGGGCGCCATGCCGCAAGTGCAGGGGCCCATCACCGACGACCTCCTGGTGACGCTCACCGTCAGAGAGCTCAACCGGCAGCTAAAAATGTCAGGCATGTCAAAGGCGGAGATGATTAAGATGAAGCAACGGAGGAGAACGCTGAAGAATCGAGGCTACGCGGCGTCATGTCGAAACAAGCGACTCGAGCAGAAAGGTAAACATTGCCTTACCAAACATGAAATCAATTTTAAACCCCACTTTTTTACTTTCAGGTGACTTGGAGAGTGAAAAGACCAATGTCGTGCACTACATTTCCCATATGGACGAAGCGGTAATTAAGGCACGAGAAGATATTCGCGCCTACAAGGAAAAGTTTGAATCACTGCAGCAGTTTGCACATCAACGGCAAATTGAACTTCCTCCTGAACTGCAGCAGTTTATCGACTGTGGCGACTATGTCTAAACTCTACGATATTGTTCACTCATTTACTGTATTTTATTTTTTGTTCAACAATTTCATTTGAGTTTTGTTTCTTTCTTTCTCTCTATCACAAACCATCCCTGTTCATTTGTTTTGTGCAGTGTGTGTGTCAGGGAAAGGTTTTTCGGGTTGGCACATGTGCAAATCATCATCATCATCATAGTTAGGTTTCAAAAACATTAAACCGAAAGTATTCTCAAAATTCTCTGTGTTGTTTTGTGGCTACTTTGTTCACTTTCGACGCCTGAAGTCGTAGCAACTGCGAAAGTCGGCGTAGTACTGCGAGTCGAGGTACCACTGGGCGTGGCAATTTCGCGCTCCGGCAATGTGAATGGCTGCCATCTGAAAAAAACACAAATAAGTTAGTTTTGTACTTTTCCGTCATCTTTTGACAAGCACCCAGCACGTACATCATTGCAATCTCGGACGCCGTTTTCGTCGCAGTCTTTTAGAAAGCGAGTCATGTAGCCGCGTACAGTCTCATCGGCGCACTGGCGATTGGTGAGACACTGCTGAAAGTTCTCCAGATTTGACAGGTCAGCGCGCTGTCCCGGTTTGCCCGCTTCTGTCCAGTACTCCCAGTCCTGAAAGAGAATAATAAGGGATTAAAACTGTAATATTAGCACTACTAATTCTAAACATACCACCTGGTACGGTCCACAGATGAACTTGCCAGTGCCATCGCTGACACAGCCGGCGTTGTTGTTGCATCGACTGCTAGCCTGTTTTAGAAATTGTCCATGTTGATTTAATTTGTTGACAAAAAAAGGTAACAGATTTCAAGGCAGTGAACTTACATGACAAATGCACTCCAGACAGTCCTGTGGGACGATTGAATTAGAAACGGAGCTGCTGTTTGAGCCGCCCACCGATCTGCCCCGTGCCAGACTATCAGATCGGGTTGGCAAGTTTGATGTCGGTGATGGCTGCTCTGATGGCTGACTGGCTAAGGAGGGCGATGCCGACAGAGGTGAAGATCTGCCCTCACTGCTGTCTCTTGGGCTGTCATAGTAGTCAGTGTTTGGAGAGGAGGGTCGCACCTCAACAAAGGGTGCCTCTGTGGACGAAAGAGGTTTGTAAGTGGGCACTGATGGCTGTGGTGGTGGTGGTGGCGGTTGTGGCTGATTTCTATTTGCAGCCGGGTTGTAGAGTGATGCGGCCGGCAGTGGCGATGCCCTCGCCAGCGGTGAGTTGCTGATGACATTCAAGTTGTCATTGGTTTCGGGAATGGCTGCCAAACTGTCATCAGCATCGCTGATGGCCGGCAAAGGCTGTTCAGCTTCAAGGGGGCGACTGTGAACGGTTGCAGGCGGCACAGCGTAGGACGGTGGCTGAGAAAGTCTGTTGGTGTTGCCGTTGATGTTGACGATTTCTCGATTGTTGAAGGAAATGCGAATTGTCTCGGGTGCATTGCCGGTGGACAGTGGTGCCGGCCGAGACAAAGGCTGGTCGACCAGTGGTGGATTCGATGGACCTTCTTCAACTTCAATTTCCGGTTTTGGTGGAGGAGGCGGCGGTGGTTGTGGCAGTGGAGCGAATCGGTTTGCAGTAGACAGGTCAGGCTGAAGGGCGTTTGAGCCCACTGAAGAGATCAGCAGCGGACTGTCATTGCTACTACTTTCATTCTCCTCTCCACGACACGTTTCAAATCGTCGCCAGTAGTCGGTGTCCTTGATGGCCTCCGTCTTGCCGCAAGCGTGTGGGCCCAACTTGTGAATCAAAGCAAAATCTGTACAGAAAAATTAAATTTGAGTATAATGTTATTCTCATAAATTGGTATTACAGTTTACCATTGCACGTAATCTGTCCATCATTGTCGCAATCCTTGTTCCACTTGTTCATATACCCGTGAACGGCCAATTCGGCACATGTTCGATTATTTGCACAACTTGGGTAGTTGGCTCCATTGCCGGGTGATCCAGAGTCGGCCCAGTATCCCCAACTGCTCAGTCAAAAGCATTTTAATAAAAAGTCTCTAAACAAACTATTCATACCTTAGAAGAAACGGACCACAATAGGCACCTGGTAAAAAATAAAACCAAAAGTAGTACGATTCACTCCATTCACTGTTCTTCTGAATCCTCACCTTCGCAACCTGTTTTGGCGCACTTACTGCTCGCCTGGCACAAACACTCTAGACAGTCTGATGGGACGATTGGATTGAAGTTGGCCGGGGGTCGGGGCAGTGTCTGGAAGAGTGTCGTTGGCCGAGATGGATTTGCTTGAGGAGGGGAACTTGGTGCAGAAACCGGTGGATAGCTGGGCAACGATGGTAATGAGGATGAGGAGGATGAGGAAAAGGTGATGGAAGGTACAGGAGCTGGTGCTGGGGGTGGGGCAAGAGGTGGAAATGAGGGCTGAAGGGGTCGAAGTGGAGCAAAGTGAGTAGTGGTGGCGGTCACACCGGGAAGTGAAGGCTATATCAAAATAGAAAAATGATTGATACAATTTAGAATACAAAAGCTTTCTTACCGGAGCAATTCGATTGGTTGAAGAGGATACCGTATTGGAGCTAGAACTTTCTTCGCTTATCTCCACCTCAGTGTGACTGTTGTGTCGTGAGAAGGACGAGGAAGAAGAGAAGGAGGCGAACGCCGGTCCTGATGATGGGCTGCCAAAAGCGGTCGAAGAAGAAGAGGAGGAGGTGGCACTGGAAAGGCGCCCAGGGGGACGGGATACCAGTGGCTTCGGAATTTCGATTACTAAATCAGATGCGAAAAGTTGTGTGACAGGTGTTAACAGTGAGTTTGACAGATGATATATTCAGGCAAACGTACTCGTGTCGCTGGGATTACCACCACCAACCGGGATGGCCCTGAAAGATGAGGAGGAGGAGGAGAAGGAAGGCTGCGAGTTGGCCAGCGGAACAGAGGAGGAGATGGCCGCCCGTGGTGGCTGAGGAGCGTTGAAGACCTGTCGATTGGTGTTGACACTGCTGCCCGTGTAGCACTGCTTAAAGTCACTCCAGTATTTGCTGTTGAGCAGCCACTGCTGTTGACAGCCACCAGGACCAGTCTGAAGGGGGAAAGGGAAGGGAAAGTGAAGTGTTTGACTAATTGGTAAACAAAATGTTGGTGAAGCTTTGAGGTAACTACTACTACTACTCTTTGTAGAAGTAGAATTCCACCAAACCACTCATTAGCATACATTCAAGCACTTGGCCAGTTGGGCACTTGTCGTCATGATCACTGCCGCAAATGGTCAGTCATATAGTACTGCATACAGCTACTAACAAAATGTGTAGTACTCATACCTTGTGGATGGCAGCGTAGTCGAAGCAATCGACCTGTCCATTACCATCACAATCGGCTCCCCACCTGTGACAGTGATGATGATGAGTTTGGTTAGTTGTAAGTGTTTGCACAATTTCAATTTTCAGTTTCACTCACTTTGCCATGTACCCTCGGACGGCCGCCTCGGCGCAGTTCTTGTCGATGAGGCAGTTCTCAAAGTCATTTGAGAAACCAGTTGAGCCGGGCTTGCCGGCATCAGCCCAGTAGGCCCTGAAATATTGTCAGGGTTTAGCAATGAGTTGTGCTTGATAGTTAAAACAATGGCATACCATGAAATCTGGTACGGGCCACAGAAGTACTGTCCATTGCCGGTGTTGTGACAGCGAATGTTGGGCTTGCATCCTGAGGAGGCCTGTGTGAAGGTGCAGATCACCGCATTCAGATTAGTCATTAGAAATTTCAATAATGCAAAACGGATGTGCTATCCTAAATCGACATCCTTATCGACTGCAAACGAGCTAGCAAAAAGACAATTTATTACCTGTCTGAAAAGCTATTCATAAGACGCTAACTGACTGTTTACCATAACAAAATTATTTTTAGTAAGTAATCAATTTCAATTCAACTTTCAAGGACGTTCCATTCAATTTTGTAAAAATAACATTAAACTGTAAACTAAATTTTGATAATACAGAATCTTACCTCACAGATGCACTGAAGGCACTGTTTGCTGGGCGACGCAAAGATGTTCGATGGTGCAAAGGTGAGGCAGAAAAATGCCACAAATGCAGATGCGAAAAAAAAGGCTAAAAATGAAGTTGATACATGAGATGAAAATGAACATAATTAAATTTCAAGCAGGTCCAAAGTAGCACAAACCTCTGCACTTGGCCATAGTTGAGTGAGGCTGTTTGAGGTGAGATCAAGAGACAGCAAGGTAAAATGTGGCTCAGAATTGGACGATCAGTTTTTAGTCAAACTGCAGATGAAATAAATTTTGAACCATCGGTGTGGTAACTGCCAGTGTTACTCGAAGTTCTAGAAGAAAAGATCTGGTGAGGTGAGGTAAGGTGAAGGAGATAAGCTGTTGCCAGGGAAGAGGAGGAACTGAAATAGAAACGATGATCAGGAGCTGAATGAATGAAACTTTCTTTTTGCAGAAAACGTTGAATTGTAAAGTGGCAAGAAATGGAAACTGGTGTGCAACCGCCGCTGCCACCGTCACCACGAGACATTGGAGGAGATAAGATCAAGATCAAGAAGAAGGAGAGGAAGAAGAAGAAGAGGAGTTGTGTCTGCTCTTACCTGCAGTGTGTACATCAGTGATACCTGTGGAGTGGTTGTGGCAAGGATGCTGATGAAGAAGAAGTCATTGCAATGGCTGAATGCGATTGCACTCTACTGAAGGAAGAAAGTGGAGAAGAAGGGACGATGCAGAGGGGAAGGTTGTCCTTTGCTGAGCGCGCGAAGGTTTTTCAAATCACCTCTCTCAAGATGATGTGGTGAGAAGGATGAACGAACAGCACAACAGCACACAGCACATGCTAGGCAAGCGTGAACGAACGATGCACTTCTATGAACACATTATAATATTACAGAGCTAATTGCTGAGCAAGCGGCCACCTTTGCAGGTGGCTTACAGGCCATCGATTGAATTTAGGCAATTGCCACTTCATTTAGCCGTTGTCGTCGATCACGCTGCTGCTGCTGTTGCCTAACGGTAAACTCTCGCTGTCTGACATGACATAAACTTGAAACACTTGAGACGATTGTACAATGGTGGCCAGGAAAGGAAAGGAAAAAAGGAAAGGAGGCATACAATGGCTACCAACGGATCATAGAAGGAGGAAGCACTGGTCGCACTGCAGTAAACAAATTGTGCAACAGATCTAAATACCAATTAAATGGCCAGCATTCGGGTGAATGCTCCAGCCTCAGTGCAGATTTGGTGAGTGATTTGAGCTGCGAAAAAAACTAAAACCGTTTTATGACTGGACTAGTTCAGGTATTTATTGCCTTGTTGTTTTTCATATAAAAAGATAATACCTTCAAGATAAGCTTCTTACATCAAGTGTCTAATCTGCCGAAAAGCTGCAATCAAATCAGATCGTTTTTGATCATCTAAAAAATCTCCGATGATGTTGCCCTCTGTGGGCTGAAAGTTGAAACCATGGAGCAATCTTTCTGCCATAAAAGCTGCTCACTCTTTTGTCCTGCCTCGACACGTGTTCCTTCGCTCTTTCTCTGCCTTTTCCTTCTCGCCACCGCACAAGCCGGCTGCTACTTTTGAGACGCATCATTTGCAAGTCCTCTCCATCACTTGGAATACCAAACACACCTCTTTCCCTCCTCTAAACCAACAATGGCTCTTCAAATCGGCGGTGACATCAACGCTCAGGCTGGTCTGGCCAAACTGAACGATTACCTCGCTTCTCGAAGCTACATTGAAGGGTACGCACACTGTTTGTACCGGTTTTGCTCACCCACTTGGTACTCATTTTTTATGTTTCCCCACACAGGTACACTGCTTCGCAGTCTGACGTGGTCGTCTTCAGTGCCCTCAAGTCGGCCCCGGCTGCCAGTCTGCCCCATGCTCTCCGCTGGTACAACCATCTGAAGAGCTTCGGCGATGGCAAGTCCAAGCTGCCCGGTGTGAAGAAGGCCCTGTCCGACTTTGGTGTCACCGCTGGTGGCGCAGCTCCTGCTGCTGGCAAGGCTGCGGCTGCTGCTGCTGACGACGACGACGATGACGTCGATCTGTTCGGATCGGACGATGAGGTAGACGAGGCTGCGGAGAAGCTAAAGCAAGAACGCCTGGCCGCTTATGCTGCCAAGAAATCCAAGAGTAAGTGATGAGGGAAAAAACTAAAAAGTGATTTTTCTCGAAACTCAATGTTTTTTACTTAGAACCCGCACCAATTGCCAAGTCCAACGTCATCCTCGATGTGAAGCCCTGGGACGATGAGACCAACATGGCAGATCTGGAGAAGGCCGTTCGCACCATCGAGATGGACGGTCTGGTCTGGGGTGTGTCGAAGTTGGTTCCTCTTGCCTATGGCATCAAGAAGCTTCAGATTGTTTGCGTTGTGGAGGGTAAGCATTGATTGATTTAATTTTGCCTCTGTTTTTACTCACTACGTGGTTGCTTTCTTTCTAAATCCAGACGCCAAGGTTTCCATTGAGGAACTCTCCGAGAAGATCGAGTCTTTCGAAGACTTTGTCCAGTCGGTGGACATTGCCGCTTTCCAGAAGATCTAAGCGCCGCAATGATTATCTATCTTCTTTACTTTAAAGCACAATAAAGATCACTGATAATTTATGAGTAACTAAGTGGCCTTTATTTGCTGAATGAATGAACTAGTAATTAGTAATCAGGTTCAATTAATACTAGATTGCTGAGATACTCAACGTCGACGCTCCATTTAGTAAGAGTACGTACTAGATTAACAAATGTATCTTCGTGTGCGATGCTTTTTTCGACTGAGAGAACTTTTAAGTGCTTTAGATTGACAAAGAAGAGGGCGAGTGTTTCGAAAACTTCCTTAAAGCCCAAGGCTTGCAATTGCTCCCAATCGATATCTATCAGTCGCAGGGTGGTTACTTGCGGAATGGCTTTGATCGTCTTTAAAGGCTTCACTTGACACATGTCCACCAGTGCCCTTTTATTCAACGTAAAGTGTGTCAGTTGAGGAAGCTGACCAAGAGTGACGACCAGTTCCTTCCAGGGCAAGAGGTACTAAACGGATAAAAACCATGAATAGTTAGTTAGTGTTAGGTGTTAATCAAAAGAAGAGATTTGCTTGCTTCTTACAGATTTGTATATAAAAAGAGAGATATCCAAATGCGTCAGAGCTGGAAAGTTGTCCACAATATAATGGCACAAGGTAGGAACGTGTTCGGTAGAATGATGAGACTGGTCGCCGGCAACCTGCAGATGTGTCATTTGACGTCGATTCGGTAGAGAATCCTTATCGTCCAGTAGCGCTTCCCATCCCGTTAAACTTTCGTGGTTCCCATTGTAGATGTGCAGTCTCACCAGATTGGGGCCCAAATGGTACAGCCACTGAATGGGACACTGGTCAACGACGAAGATCTTCAGTCGTTTGAGCACTGTCACCATATCATCACTAACTTTGGGCTCATTATCTCCCATACAGGTAAGACTGGTGAGAGCTGTCATTGGAGCGAGGTTTTTCCACAGTAGCTCATCTCTGACTTTTTTCCTTATGCCATTAAAACATCCGATTGACAAGGTAGTCAAGTTTTGGTGCCAAAACTTGAGCGCGTAAGCGTTGAAGTCGCCTACACAGCAGTCCAATACCAACGAGGTGACTCTCGGGAACAGGTTGGGAAGGCGCGCCAGCGTCGAAGGAAGGTACGATTCTTTTAACAGTTGCAGAACATTGTCGGTTGAAGCCGCTTCTTTCGTACTATCACAGTTCAGTCTCTTCATCAAAGAGTGGTAATTAGTATTGAATTCTTTACTAGAGAACATCTTCAGTGACCTGGTCATCGCCGAGCATCTTAGTCTGACTATCGTCTTGAACCGATGACAAACCAGTTGCAGGCGGAATACTTCGCTCAGTGGCAGATAGCTGAAGATCATCAGCAGACAGTCATCACATAATTGGGTAATCTTCGTGTACATTGGTGGAGAACATGGATACACAGCCATGACATCTACTTCACCGGACTCCCCGATTTGGGCTGAGGTACTGTTTGAAAAATGAGTTTGAGATTGAGTGATTTTTAGAAGAAAAAAGTTTTGAGCTAAAAAAGAACTAAATCTACCCCGACAGGCGCTGGCGACTACTGCGACAGCAAACACTAGCAGCAGCCGCTCAGACACGATTTGTCGGACGAGTTGTCCTCCACTTCTCTGCTGAAGTTGACACCACTGTTTTTCTGGTAAGTCAGACTGATTTCTTCGGCTTTTTGGACCAAAACCTTTCATCTGCCATTTTTCTTTGTTCCAGTTGCTCCAGACACACACCCCTACATCACCAAGATGCGTCTGACTCCACGCGCCCTCGTCCGTTTCGTGAACCCGAAGCAGGGTCAGCGTATGGCCTTCCCGTACACCTACTCGGCCAAGTGGTCTCAGTGGAATGTCGTGTACGAGTTTCGCAACAACCACTACTTCCGATACACCATCTACGGTGCCACCATCTTCTTCCCCGTCATCTGGTACATTGACTCCCTGGTGAACTCACCGGCCGCCAAGGCTGCCTACAAGAAGGCCAAGCAGGCAGAGAAGGAGAAGGAACACGCCGAGCATATGTGGGCCGACATCTCCGGCCGATACGCCAACAAATGAGCAGCAACTCAGCAGCAATTAGATCACTTTTCTCAACTGTAATTGTTTTCCTTCAATTAGAATGATCCTCCCGGCGATTGAAACTCCTGTTGATGTTAGAAGGATAATGAAAAAATAAATGTGTATTTACACAATGAAGCCCGAAAATTATGTACAAAAAAAGTAATTGAATACATTGCAAAAGAAATGAAGATCTGGGGAGATTCATTCCCAAGTGTTGCACGGAGGAGAAAAGTTCATCAAAGTTGGTAGTAGTTAGTAGTTCAGCGGTCGCCGTCGCTTCCACAGACTGATTGCAGAGGAGTGGCTGCTGTCGACGTGGTTGGCCGCCACTGACCAGAACGGGTTAGACGGATTGGTAGGAATCTTGAACTCCTTTGAGCGGGTGTGAGAGTAGATTCGATTGCGATGTCGAGCCGATGAGCTGTTGTGGCCGGCACTGGAGCTGTCGTGGAAGTCGCTCTGCTCATCGTCGCCGTCAAAGTTGAACTCCGTCGGGGAGTCGTCGGAGATGTTGCCGTCGCTGACATCGGAGACATGGCCGCCACCGCCGCCGTCATCAGCTCTGCGACCGCCCTCCTGATGCTGATGATGCTGGACATCACACTGCTCGACGTCCATGGACTCGTTCGAGGACAGCTGCTGCAGTCCACTCGGACCGGGGGCAAAGAGGTTCTCTGGGCTGAGTGCAAAGGGTGATATGCTCGAGGAGGTGGAGGCGTGAACTGCAGCTGAAGCTGCAAAGGCGTGAAGAGCCTCTGCATTGGAGTTTCGTTTTCGCTTGCCCTTGGAGAGCACCTTTGAGTAGGCAGAATGCGGTATACCACCGCCTCCTGCACGCCAGCCCATGGCACCAGGCAGCAGTAGTCCTTTGGTCTGCTTGGCGACGCGAATGTGCTTGGAGCATCGCTTCTTGTCAACACTGCCCATCTCATCGTCGGCCTCTGAGTCTGTGTCACTGTCCAGCATGAGCAGTTTGGAGCGGTTGATGATGGAGGCGGTTCGGTTCACCGGTTTGCTGCTCTTTGACTTGACTGAATCCTGTAGAAAGAAGAGAGGGCGAGAAACATTGAGGCGTTTAGACACCAAACAAAACCTGATCACTTCAGAGAACTACTGACTTACCCTATTGTTGTTGGCTCCATCGCCATCGAGCGTCGTGCCACTCAGCTCGTCCACCAGATCTTCCATGTCGTTTGATGACACCGACGATGTCGGTCCGAATCGATCGGATCGGATCGTTCAAATATTGCCCAATTTACACGTCAAGACATTCATTCATTGACAGCAGCTTCAATCGCTGGCTGCTGCTGTTGCACTTGCAGAGAAGTGCGACTTTAGTTGTTGTTGGCTGTGTGTGTGGGCTGGTGTAGTGTTGTGCACTGTGTATTTGCAGCCGCAGGTGCTGTGATTCGCCACCAACACAGACCAGACCAGTGTGTGAATGAGTGATTGATGATGAGGCACACAAACACCGGTCTGTGCAGTGCAGTGCACCACCACCACCACTAACGCGCATGCCACAGCTGTCCTGAGCTACTTCCCGCAGAATATTCTGTTGGGGGAACACTTACGGGCAACTCAATCAAAAACAGATACAATTCATTTCATTTTAATTGATAATAAAAAACCGTTCTCATCTACACACAGCACATTTTTTTGTTGTACATCAGCAGGCATTTGTACTCAGGGTTCTGATTGACTGTCAAGGTAGGTAGGTGTTTGTGTGTGATAAAAGAGGTTGAGTTCCAGGAAGAGAGCAGGTGGAGCAGCAATCATCACCAGTTCCACCAACAACTGCTTGGAAAGGCACAGGGAAGTGTTTGTGTGTGTGTGTGTTGTGTCTGTGTGTTGCTTATGCTTCATCTGCATTACGTAGTGATCACATGGGTTGCGAATTACACATAGCGAATTCAGTGTAGAGATAATTAAGAAGAATAAAAAAGGGTATCTAAAAATAGAGAGCGAGAGAAGCGACTCTAGAAAAGAGAGGGAGAGTATGTACACATTGTACAAGCCAAAGTGCAATCGTCCCAATCAGCAATCAACCAACACAGAGTGTGGCAACCGGCAGCAAAACAGTTTTGTACAGAAACCGAAGAAGACCACAGAGAGGTTGGGACACTGATGATGATGAAGGACGTGCTAGGATCAGTCCTTTGGCAGTCGTTGTCACAGAGTGTGGTAGGTGTGTGTGTATATACAAATTGGTCGAGTGTTTGTCTGAAAAAAGGAGCGGGCCAGAGAGGGAGACAAAACAAATAAATAAATAAATAAAATGACAAGAAACAAAATAAAGGTTTAAAAAGATAAGAAATAACAACAGTGCAAGATGAGCTGAGGGTGTGGTCGGAGAGATGAATGAAGAAGTGAATGATTGATTGAGAAACGGAGAGACCAGCGTCGGAACAAAAAAAGAAGAAGCTACTAAACTAACATTAGACCAGAATAATCATTATTGAGCTCGCGCAATCATCATCACCAGATCAACAAATGTAGCACAGCTTCTGCGAGGATGCAAACAACAACATAGTCGGTGTGATGAAGAGATGAAGATTAGAAGGTGAAGAAGGTAGAAGAGTAAAAGTAATAGTAGAAAGAGAGAGGAGAAGAAGATCAACAGAAAGGCATTGCACTGCTTCTTTGTTTGCACATCCATTGCACCGAGATCAGATGTCATTCTCCGCCTCCTTTGCCTCCTCTTCACCGCCTCCCCCTCCACCTCCTTCTCCATTCTCATGGTGCTCCTGCCACTTGAAGTTGCTGATCATGCTCCACTTTTGCGTCCGCTTGGAGGCGTTGCACTTGCGCAGCTTCGGCTGCGTCGGGTCGCCCTTCGGCTCGGGGCCCTCCAGACACCAGCCCGAGTTCTTGTGCTTGATCTGCTTCGTCTCCTCGTCGTACAGCCAGGCCTGGTTGCCGCCCATGCCGTGACAGCGCACCAGCTTGATGGGCGCACTGGGGCCCGAAGCGTCCATGCAGTTGTCGTCAGACATGATCTGCTTGCGTTTAGTGTAGGCAAAGACCTGGTTGCCGCCCAGGCCGTGGCACCGCGACATGGCGATATTTTCGCCGCTTTTTCGCCCAAAGGTGTCCAGGCAGTCCTTCGAGTCGACGTTGCGCACCTCGCCCAGTGAGTAGTAGTGCAGGGGCATTTGACTCTCCGGATAGATGTTCTCCAGGTACCACTTGAAATCTGGGAAAAGTTGGAAGAAATGAAGCGAAAAGTTAGCAAGACAGGAGGAAATGGGCCACTTCATCACCACAAATCATTCCCACAAATTATCTACCTCTGCACTTCAGATCTTTCCTTAGCTGCTTCCGCCCTGAAGTGTCCCCCATCTTGATGCTTCTGGCCGCAGGGTTGATGGCAATGTAGAACTCCTTGTACGAGTCCATCCACACGTCCGCCAGACGGGCATTGTTGTGATTAACTGGGAAAGTTGGGGGGAAAAGTTATGTGAGCAAAAAAAGCGGCGGAAAGAAAAGTTATAAATAGAAAATGGCTGCTGCTGCTCACCAATATTGGAAGTGCCTCCGGGAAAGGTGTACGGCGTAGACTTGCGAAAGACGTGGCCAACGTGCGAGCAGGTGACAATCTCCAGCGTGCCGCCGCACATCCAAATGCGAAAGCTCATCTCCAGGTTCTCCCCTCCCCAGATGTCCATGCCTTCGTCGTACTTTCCCAGCTTGTTGAAGTACTCTCGGTCCATGGAAAAGAGGCCGCCCGCCATTGTCGGCGTCCGCACCGGCAGCGTCCGATCACTGTTGCGTCGATCAAGCTCGCGCTGGGGCACACGGTACCTGCAGGCGGCAATTGAAAAATTGCAAATAATGGTAAAAAATACCAACCAAACCACTACCAAAACCACCACTCACCATCTAAAATTGAGCTTCCAGTTGAAACCGCCCCAGGTCATATCACTTGCGGCAATGTACTCAAAATTGTCATCTGGGAAAGACACACAAAAAAACAATTAACTAAACGGGCGCTAAATAGAATTACCTCGGCACACTTACCACTAATTACGTCGATGATTGGACAAACGACTCGGGTTCTGAGAGGTGGGGGCAAACAAATTAATTTAAAATTCTCAACAAAAAGTGGTTTCGCAAAAAATGAAACGCACCTGTCCTCGACGATTCTCGCCATGAGCGGCTCCAGCCATCCTTTGGTGCACTCACAGTGCGCATCCAAAAAGGTCAGCGTCTCGCCGGTGGCCTTCTCTGCCCCAATCAGTCGGGCGCGAATCAGGCCTGAACGCTTTCCCGTTCGGTACACCTTCACGGTGACAGGCAATGTGGCGACGTAGTCTTCCAATTTTTGTCCTAAATAGTCTGCTCGGGTAAAGGAGGTGGTTTTGAGATTTAGGACAAGACTAAATCGAAATACAAACACACTTACCTCTTTCGCTAGCATCATCTACCAGAATAATCTCTGCCAGTAGTGACTTGGGTGATGTGCGAATTATACTATGTACTGGAGGCGAAGCAAAAATTTAGTTGAAACCTTAAAAGTTTTCCAGTTTGAGTTGAGAAGACTTACCTGTGCGCAAGAGCGTACTCCAGGCTTCATTATGAAAAACTACTATAATAGAAGTGTTTGGCAAATATTTAGGATACCTCTTTCGACGACATCTGAGCAAATAGAACAAACAAGCAAAAAAGAAGTAAAGCGATTAGTTTTTGACAGAACGGGGGAGGCACTTTGTGTCAAGATGATGTAAGCTAACTTCCACGACTGGACACACAACAATTGAGCAAACAAGAAACTCTTACCCGTCAAGACGGACATCATTAATAGATCGATTCAGCGCAATCATATCACTAGCGATAAGATTAAATTGATTGAGCTTGAACTTCTCCTCTTTCAGCTTCTCCTGGTCTTTGGGAAGATCGACGCCTTTGCCATTTTCCCCTGGCCAGGATGATGGATTCGATCGCATGACTGTGAGTTGGGGAAGAAAAAGAGAAGAAGACATTAATCGATTTGTTTGCCACTTGTCAGTAGTAGTGTTTGCCACCGGCCACACATTCGGTAAGTGGTGCCGACACTTACTGGGGGCGACCCAAGTGTGCAGATGTGCCTCAGTGTACGGCGGCAGGCGAAGATGAGGCCAGTCCTCCTCCTCCTCTGCGCCGGCTGACTTGAGTGCCGCGGCGCCATTGTGTCCGCCGCCATTTTGAAGTGCAGCTGCCTGCTGCTGCTGGTCTGGCGGCACTGCGGGCAGTATGCTCTTGCTGCGACAGTTGACGCCGTTGCCGTTCAGGCACTCCATGTAGTAGACGAGGATGCACATGCCAAAGATGACCCACACCAGTGAGGTGAGAATCATCACTCGAAAGGTATGCCATCGCAGGGGCGATCGCAGCAACATCTGCTCGGAAGAGAGAAGAAGCGGAAAGGTGCTCGTTAGAAAGTGCTGGCTAAACATTATGTGTTTGAGTGTGAGGTAGCTGAGTTTGCAGTGTTGGGGGAAAGCTGATAGACAAGTGGACACGTTTTAAAAGGCGATAAAAGCTGATGCTGATGCTTCGAGCTTTGACTGCTGTCAGAGGCTAATCAGAAGAAGAAGTAGGCAAAAGCATCGGCTAATGAATTTGAGGGCAATGACGGCACACTACACAAACACCGGCCGCTGCCAGCCTACTGAACTTGAATGAGACCTCAGCATTTGCTGTGCTCGCCTGCCTGTGTGCTTTACTGGTTAACAAGAAGAGAAATGATGATTGCACGGCCGAGAGGACAGTGTAATTGCTCTGATTTATAAATAATACATCATGCACCCTACCGATAACTCGATTGTCATGTGCAGCAGAAACGCTGCAACAGCCGTCGTAAATAGAATTGGCAAAATGGGTTGCATATGTGTCTCTCTACTAATAAGCGCCAGTGAGAATGATGATGATGATGATGTACTGCCAAGTGAAGAGGAAATGATTCAATATAAACCATGAGAGAGAGCAGAGAGCAAAGAGCAAAGAGGAAGATCGGTTTGAAAAATTAAAAGGGAGAAAGAGAAACTGTGCTCTGGAGTTTCAAACAGAGCGAGGCAAATGACGTGTGTGTTTGTGCTCTCCAAACACTGCTGCTGCTTATGAAGCCGGTGCCGAGGGCGTCAGTGGGAACGATAGAGAAGCCCCCACTCTTTTTGGAGACTGATTTAGGCAATTAGGCAAATCTTGTACTCTTGTTCGGTGCTCTGCTTGTCAGCACCGTTAAGCTAAGCTCAGCTGGTGGGGAGCACCACCGAAATGCAATTGCGCTATTGACTGGTACACCTAAAATAGCAGCATGTTCCAGAAACAAGCGACGACCAGCAGCACACTTTCGCGACACACGGTCTGTCTTTCTGCCGTGGCATGTGTGACTGTGCATGTGAAATTCGCTTAGAGCAGCCATTAATTGTGCCGTCGTGGCACATTAATGAACAGAAAGGGAAAGAGAGGGAGAGAGTTCAGCAAGTCAACTAGACACACACAAAAGGGAAGCTCTACTTGACCAGAACATGTACTGCCTTCGCCCGAATTGCCGCAGACATAAATTGTGTGTGCCCAGCGGTGGCGTTGGTCTTTTCAGTCCTTTTCCCCTCCTCACTTCTACTTCGGAAGTGTGAAGCCTAAATGGCGGCTACTACTAGGCCAGCAGCAGCGGCAGAGTTACTACAGTACGACTACGACTGCCAACCTGGCTAGCTGTCACCACTACTAAATCGGCACACAAACTTTCCACTTAATGAAAGCAAACAAAATATGAACAGGAGAAAGAAGACGACTATGGCGGCGGTGACGAAGAAGAAGAAGAGGAAACAATGGTCAGAAGAGTGCTGTCTCGGACGGCACAAAACCGACGACCGGATAGACACTTTCAGCCGCACTGTCAGCCGCCTTTCACTGAGTGAGAGAGAGAGAGAGAGAGAGAGAGAGAGAGAGAGAGAGAGAGAGAGAG
>JAALOO010001087.1_pt1 | contig 20495 bp, 13 predicted proteins | sample 7257641 | NCBI WGS metagenome assembly JAALOO01 (sample SAMN14085613, study PRJNA598686) | mite metagenome | biome: ENVO:01001000; feature: ENVO:01001002; material: ENVO:01001226; isolation source: single female mite from University of Michigan culture on fish food culture... ...
CGCAAAAAAAGGCTCGCTGTAGTCCTGGCTTGCCAGACTTACCCCCCTGTTTATTAAAAAACAAAATGATTTTTTGCTCTTTTTTTAAAAATCTGATTTTAAGTGAAAGATAAAGCAATTGATAAATGATATTGAATAAACAAAAATATTTACATTTTAAATAAAAATAATTTAAAAACGTGTTTTTGTTAAAAAAATTAATAGTTATTCATTCATTTATCTGCTAATTTTAAAAAATATTTTTTATTAACAATTTTGAATATTTTCACTTGTATTTTAATTTAACATATACATAAAATTACTAATTTAAATGCCATTGTAAAGAATTATTGACTGCATTTAAAAATTAAAAAATTACAACAAAAATAACTTAAACTAAACTTTTTTTATGTTGTTATTATTTTAATTTTTTAAGAAAGCAGTTTTGCGTAATGACAATATGTACACAAAAACGATAAAAAGCAAAAAATGTTCTAAAAGTAAAAAAGCAACTTTAATTTCCGTTGAACATAATATAATGGGCGACTAATTTGAAAACTGTAATTAGTTTTTTGCCTGTATGTTATTCTACTTGAGTATGGTATTTGAGTAACAGAAAAAACTTTTAATGCAATTTAAAATGGAAAATTGTTTAACAAAAAGAAAAAATTAGGTTTCACTTGTTATATTTAATTAACAAATAAAAAGTTAACAAATTTTAATTTTTTTTTAAATTTTTTTTGGTAAAGAAAGGTAAGAAAATGTAAATAAATGTAAAAAATGAGCAAATATTTGCATTAATTAAAGTAAAACAGTTTTAAAGGTACTATGTTTGTTTTACGCAAATGATTTTTGCTCGTTTTTCATCTTCATACTTTAATGTTTCTATAAAGTTCAACTGCTTTTATATTTTATTTTATTTTAAAAAACTGAATAAATAAAATTAATGAAAAAGCAAACAGATGATACTAAAAACAGAGTGAATTATGTGAAAACAAGATAAAACAAAGTAAAGCGCACAAAAATATAATGGTAGTAGCTTTTCAAGTGCACCTACTGTTGACCACTGAAAATAACAATTGAAAGGTTTCAATGTGTCTAATAAGGTAGACAATCCACAAGAAAGCAAATAGTAAAAGTAAAAACAAAAACAAAAAGTCAATTGCGTTTGAAGTATACGTTTGTGTTTGAGTTTGCTGGCAGTATTATCTAAACAAAATTTGTTTTGATAGGTTTTATATTAAATATAAACATTTTTAACAGGTGCAAATAAAATGATTAACTTTATATGTAAACAAAAAAATTTCAGTAGCACAAATTCCTGAAACATGAATTTAAAACAATTAAAAAAATTGCAAATAAATTTGGAGATTTTATCATTTTAGTCAATATTTTTAAAAAAATTAAAACTTAAATTTTTTTATTTTTGTGTTTTGACTTTTTATGATTTACAGGTAGCTAGTGGTTTTCTTTGGTTATACATTACGCCATCTTTTGATTTAGTTTTTTAACTATTTAACATTTGTTTAAAATAAAAATTGCGCATTTAAAAATAAACTTGGTGTTCTTTAATTTTGCTTATCAACTTATACAGTGCTTTTTAAAATGGCTTTTTAAAATGAAAACAAACTATGCGTGATTAAATAACACTGGCCGGGCTATCGCGAGGTACCAGAGCCAAACCATTTTTATTCAATCCAGTATATTTATTGCTATTTTTGTGCCAAAAAAAATTTTTTAGTTTGGGAATTAGCAAAGATATGAAATACCTTATTTGCTATGGCCAAAAAATTGCTGGCCGCTACTCCATGTAAATCTCCATAGATGACAGAATCAGGAAAAATCAAATATCTCTTCTAATTCCCAAACTAAAAAATTTTCATTTGGCACAAAAATAGCAGTAAATATATTGGATTGAATAAAAGTGGTTTGGCTCTGGTACCTCGCAATCGCCCTGCCAGTGTAATTATTCAAACTAAAAAATGCAACTTTTTAAGATGCTATTTAACGACAAAACTTTAAACACACATTTTATTTTTATTTTGGAGATGACAATGGATTCTTTACAACAAATCTTTCGCCTGGTAGGAATGTTTATCTGCACTTTACTCAAAATGAATACTTCATTAAGTCTAATTTGTTTGTTAGTTACGGTGACGTTAAGAAGAAGGGATATAAATGAGTTTCTAATGAGCTACTTCACATATTGTGACAATAGGGGGGGGGGGTAGAAACAGGCAGCTCAATCCTCGTAGATGCGCTTTTGCACGCCCACCGACATTTTGCTGCGATTGGCCAGACCAATCTGCTGCTTTTTCAGACAGGGAAAGATTCGCTTGACCACCGACGCAAGCAGCTCCATCGCATTCGGACTGAAGGTGGAGATGCGCAAGTCCTCGAGGTTTGGAAAGAGGCGGCCAATGGTGCTGCGGAAGGTGGCAATGTCGAAGGAAGGGTCGGCGACGGCGCCCAGCAGCAACACGCGCACATTGCTGAACGGCTCCAGGTGGGCGATGGCCGGGTAGGGGCCCTTCTTCAGGTCGACGTTGAAGTAGAGACAGCGCAGTTTGGTCAGCCGGACCATTGCCGGCAGCGTGTGGTCGAAAGTGCAACCAAAGAGAAAGCAGGCGCGCAGCGTCACCAGCTCGGTGAAGCGTTCACAGATGAGATTCCACAGGCGTTCAGGCTCGTCGGGGATGACCACCAGATCGAGCCCGGTCAGCTGGGCGCCCACGGCGGGGTGCTCCTCGAAGAAGGCCTCCAGCGTGTCCATGCTGATGTTGATCTGGTCGGCCTGTTCGGTGTTGATATGCATTCGGCGGATGGGCGGCCCCAGCTGGGTGAGCACCGGCGTCAGGTCGCCCTTGAAGCCGAACAGCTTGAGCGTCTCCAGGCGACTGAGCACCGGCAGGCGGTTGGGCAGCTGCACGGAGGTGATCTTATCGGACAGGCCGTAGAGGCCGAGGGCGCGCAGCCGGGGCAGCTTGTAGAAGATGGCCGTCACCAGCTTGGTGACCAGAGCCTTGTTCCGCGGGAAGCCGCAGATGGTCAGCTGCTCCAGTTGGCCGCCCCAGCCGCGGGCCAGCAGCAGCAGCAGCGTCTGCGCCTGCCACTTCTCCAGACAGGGCATGTGCACGGAGATGATGTTCGGCAGGAGGCGGACAATGAAGGGCGAACTGGCCGGATCGGGGTTGGCGCTTTCGAGCCGAGGCAGATGGGCGAAGAGCTCGTCGCGGAAGTTGTCATCGTCCCCCTGCCAGTTGAAGAACTTGACGGTGCGTCGGGCGCGGAGGAGCGTCTCGGCTACGGTGCGCCACTCTCGACAGACGGCTCGAATGCGCAGCAGGTTGGTCATGTTGAAGCGCTCAAAGAGCAGCCCAATGGAAAAATGGCGGTCACTTTTCCACTCTAAGTCAGCTGCCCGCGGTGGCATGACGCCGATTATTTGATTAACAGCTACTGCTGCTGCTGTTGCTGCTGCCTTTTTGACTTCTTCGTTTGCATTTTCATTTGCTTTTTTGTTTTTACTTTTGCATTCTGCTTTAGCAAGCTGTTTCTCTTCAAGAATGGGTCTAGTTGGTGCGGTTGGGGAAATAAAAACCAAAAGTTAAAGTTAGTAAAAAAATCTTTGAGTTTGAGAAGTTATTGAAAATGTAAACATCTGTGAACACTTACGCCATGACAAAGGCAAGTAATGTTGATCACCGCAATGATGATTTTGGCGAGGGTAAGTCGTGTGGCTCTAAAAGGGCACAGTGACAGCTAGAAAACGGAATGACAGAGTATGACAAACGACAGTTAACAGGTAAACAGAAAATTAAAAGTTGGGTGATAAGCCAATTTGTTTGTTGTTGTAGTTGTTGCAACGGCCGTGTTGCTGTTGCTGTTGCTGCTGGCCAATGTGAGCTCTCTGCCGTTGTGATGAGCGGCAGTGCAAAAACGTGAGCTCTACGCGTGAGCGAAAAGAAAAGCGAGGGAAAACAAGCTGTTCTCTGCAAAGAAGGCGGGACTAAGATGTGTGGCCACTAGATACGGTCAGTAGTGCTTGCCATGCAGTGATGACCTGCCTCTTTTGTCGTCGTTTTGCTTTAGTGCAAAACGTTGCGGTCTTCAGTTTTAAAAATATATTCAAACAGTGGCGGCATTTTGACTAAAAAAGAAGCATGCTTTATAACAATTTCTGAATGATGTTTTTGCATCTAGCACAAGGTAAAACAATAATTAGAAGGACAAGGATCAGTCACACACTGCCTAAAAGTTTTTCCAACAAGTATTCAAAACTTTATTGTTTATTTTATGTCCTTCTAATTAATGAATCAAATCATTGAAAACTAGGACGCAATGTAAAATTTTCATTTTAACTTGTCATTGGGTTAATTAGCAATTTATTTACAAGTTACAAGTTTTGTCAATGATAAATGAAAAACTAATAAGTTGTAATTTTAGTTTTATTTGGTTTAAACTAGCAAAAATACTGGCATTTGATAAAAAATTACATTTTTATAAAACACAAAATAAACAAGAACGTTACAGAAACATAGTAAAACATGCAATAAGCAAAAAACTTTAAAACAAAATAACAAAAACAGATATTTATCACATTTGGACTAATTGTTTATAAAAAAATATATATATTTAGTTACCATTAAACTAATTTTAACAAACCAAACAGTTTTAGCTATTTAAAACATAATGATGTTGCAACTAAGTTTGAAAAGTAATTATTTTGGTGTGCGAAAAGACAATTTTGGTTTAGAAAACATTTCAACGTTTGTTGTAGATTTAAAACAAAAGCAAAACCTAGTTGCCGTTACATTGTTTACGTAGGTGCAAAAAGCATCGATCCGCTCGATTTGATTGGCTGGTTTCGGCTGAGCACCGTTTTCGCTGCAGCAGCAGTGACCAGAAATGGAACCGGTCAACAGCGCATGTCTGGTGGCGCACTGTTGCTCCAAAATCGAGAGAGAAATAGAACCCGCTCACTCTCACTCCCTCTTTTTCGGCGTTGTTGTTGTTGTTTCTCGCTCAAAACCGCGTTTTGTTTTCTGGTTTTGTTTCTCAAAACTCAGTTTCAGTTACTGTTTTACCAGATTTTTATATCTGTCACATCTTCAACCAGTAAGTTTTACTTTGTTTTTGGCTTTAACTATCTAACTTTTCGTTTTTTCCTTTTAGTGTCTATGTTTCCACATTTCAATTACGCCCCACAAGACATACAACTTACAGATTTGAATACTGCTTTGACAAACTTCTCCTTTTCTGAGTTTACCGGTTTTGATATTTCTGCCGTTTCTTCAAATCAATTTTTCGAAACACAACAGTTCACCAACCCAAATGACAGTGGTTGTTTTTTCAGTTCAATTTCATCCTCCAATGTTTCTAACCACTTTCTCTTGGATCGTTCGCCTTATGAACAAGATATCACTGAACTGCTGCCGTTGGTGCCTTCCCTTGAGTTGCAATCCTCGCAAGTTAAAAAAGAAGAGATAACAACTTCTGGCTCATTTTTCTATTCTAATTCTCAAGTGATTAACAATGAGTTCAAATACGATAATGATAAAGAAAACGAGAGTGCTTGCGCTAATGTCAACATTAGAAGCCAGTCTGTCTCACTGTCTTCGGAAGAGTATTTTAAAATGGTCGACGAATACGCTACTACGTTGCTCCCAATTGTGGCTCAATTTCAGGAGTACCTTGACGATCACTTGGAAAAATTTACTCAAGAAGAGATCATTGACAAATTGCAAGCACTGCTGGCTGCTTTTGAAAACAAGAAACCAGACAAAGCAAGGTAATGTATTTTTTGTAACTTTGATTAAATAACTTATTACATTAAATAACTTGTTTTTCTTTTTCATCAGCCGCCGGACTGTTTGCAAGAAAAAGGAAAAACCTCAGCTGGCAAAGAATAGTCAGTTCTACAACTTGCGTTCACGTTCAATGCAATTTATTGCATCTCAAAATGAAATGGAGCAAATCGGAAAGGCACTGCGCAAATCGAACAAAACCTACAAAGAGGTAAGTTTAAAAAAACAAAAATGTTTTTCAGTTAACACTTTTCTTCACTAGGTTATTACGTCTCGATCGCCCACTTTGGTGTCCTTCAAGAAAAGCGTCGGCCTGCTTTGCGACACAAAGATGAAGTTCAAAGAGGTGACTGTGGAAAACAAGATTGCTCTCTGTTTTCTCATTCGCGTCATTCTGGTGAACCTGCAGGCAGGCAAAACAAACACTGTGCGCGACATCTACTATCGAAACATGAAAATTTTCAAAAAAGACAGCCACCTGGCGGAGTTGATTTGCGACATCTGCGCAACGCTGAGCGTCAGTCGGATTGATCTTAACATTCTCTCTACTCCAAAGGGCGCCTTCTACGGCGATCTCGCCTACGTCGACCAGGTCACCGGCGTCTCGGTGGTGGGCAACAGCGTCCGCGGCGGGCAGATGATCCCAGAGTGGGCGCATCGCCTGCAGGTGACTGCCTGCAACGCCAAGTTTATCCTCGTCATCGAGAAGTACGCCACTTTCTTTCAGCTGCTCAGTGATAACGTCCCCGAGGCGCTGCAGTGTATCATGGTAAGTGATAAACATACACACACCAAACTACTGAATACTTTGAACTGAACAAATGTTTCACTAGATTACTGGCTGCGGTTATCCGGACGTGCGAACGCGCACCTTTCTCCAGCGACTTTGGCTGACGGTGAAGCTGCCGGTGATGGGCCTGGTCGATGGTGACGCCTACGGCGTAGATATTCTCTGCAACTACCGCTACGGATCGGTGAAGATGGCCTTCGAAAACCTGCACATGACCGTGCCAGAGATCAAATGGCTGGGCATCACTCCGGAGGACATTGCAGAGTTCAAACTGCAAGGCACCTACTTCAAGGACAGCGAGATGGCTCGTTTTGAGTCAGTGAAAAAACGCGCCTACATGCTCGACGGCAATCCGTGGTTGGGGCAGATTGAACGCCTGCAGAAACAGGGAGTCAAGGTGGAGATTCAGGCGCTGTGCGACTACGCCCCGGACTTTCTCGCCAAAATGTACCTGCCCTACAAAATTCGATTTGGAAAATGGATTTAAGGAAAGAAAAGAACATTTTTTAAACAATTTTTTATTATCATTTTTGTTTACTATGAAACAATTTACTGTTGTTATTTTTCCACACTAATGTTAAATAATACTCAATTTTATCAAATTTTAAATAAACATTTTTATCAAGCGAGTTATTTGATAAGCATTTTAAAGTAGGTTTTCTACTTCAAAAAGAGTTTCCAGTAATTTAACACAAAATTAACAACAAAAATTTGTTGAATGGGCTTGCCTGTACAGCAGTGCTGCTAGTGCAGTAATTGGTGGCAGTGGAGCGTAGTGAAGAGTGCAAGCGGCTCGCGATGAAAAGGTCTTGCGATGAAATAGTTGCAAAACAATGGCTCGCAGTGTGAAAAGTAGAACAGGTAAACAAAGGTTAGTGAGGGTACTAGCCAAGAAGATCACTGCAGCGAGTCGTAGCAATCGCAAGATAGCAGTAACTGTAATAAATGTATTAGCACCCACAAACTGCTGTGATTAAAAGTTTTGTCGGAACCGTCATTTAAAATCTTATTGTTCAACACAATAACAGCCCGCCCCATTGGGTAACAACATATCCGAGAGTGTCATGGGCTGGTGTGCTCCTTGCAAAAGTAATACTAGCCAACCACTGTAGCCATTCTCTCGCTCTGTGCATGTGTTGTTTGTTTTTTCCACGCCAAAAGTTCTACCCAAATCGCACAACAATGGCTGACCAGGAGATGCAAGATCTCTCGCGTGAATTTCACAAGAAACAAGAAGCTCAGAAAAAGCGTGAGCCAAAAAACTCTTCGCGTGAAGCCCAAAAGAAGCAAAAGACCGAGAAAGAGGCTGATCAACAGATGGCCGGTGATCACCGCCGACACCAGGATCGCCAGGAGCTAGCTGGCCGAGGAAGTAATGATCATCACGACGACGACGACCACCACTACCAGCCCAACTTCTTCAAGGTGCACTTTGTTAAGTGCACTCTGGATGACTGCCTGGAGTTCGCCCTGAACATAGATGGCCTAAAGAAGCACCTTCTTGAGCAGCACGGTTTCCTTTACCGTTGCATTGCTACCGAAAACTGCGTCCGCCGAGAGGTCGGCTTTGTCAATAGGTAAATGGTGTGTGCTTGTGTGGGGTCACTGGACACACAACGCACAGCACACAACAATAACATTCACTACACTACATTTTCACTACTTTTTTGCTAACACCTTCTCTTCTTTCCTCCTCTCTAGCTCTCAGTTTGGGAAGCATCTCAAAGAGCACACGGAAAATGTCTTGGTGTGCTACAAATGTAACGGGCGCTTTCCTACCTACAAGAAACTGGAAAAACACTTTTGGTTCAATCACGAGGAAGGCCACTTTGAGTGCACCCAGTGCCCACAAAATGTTCGCACTCGAGAAGGTTTCCGTGATATACTCTTCTCTGGCAAATACCGCAGCGATGTGGTGGCGCACAGCAAACAGGTGCACGGTAAGTAGGACCACGACAACAGCAGTGGACATAATTGAAGAGATGAGGAATACCGCCGTTTTCACCACCACCTTCAAAATTATTTTCCGATTAATGGCTACAAAATTTCAAAACAGAAACAATAACTTTTAACATATATTTTAGTTTTATAATCTATTATTGTGATGTTGATGCTTTTCTAAAATTTTTATTTTTTTACTTGTCATTGTTTGCACTTTTCCATCAGCTTTTTCTAAAATATTGCTCAATGTTTTATAAGCAAACACTGTAGCACGATTTCTACGATCGAATTTTGATTATTTTATCATTACTTCTACTTTTATTACTCTCAGATCAATCTACGTAATACAATCCCCATCTGAACACCCACACAACACTAACACAACATAATGTACTTTCTACGACGGTTCACTAGGAACCGTTCACACACACGTCACACAGATCTTTTGCCGGCGTTGAAAACCATTGTAACACAACACTTCGTTACACACATACCAACTTTTGGAGCGACACTTAACCGACCAATTCACTATCCTTATAAACACACCTAAATCAAACCTTTTTCTCCAACACGGTCTTTCGACCGATCAACAATTTCCCGTCATTAACTTCGGACACATCACGTGGTCTTAGCTAAAACTAAAACCAACATTATACACAAACACACAATTTTTGTCAATTTTAAACATTATTTTGGATAGTAACTGTACTTTAAGTTAAAATATAAAGTTTAACAATTTGAATAATTATAATACAGCAAAAAAATAATATACAAATAACATGTGTAAGTAATGAGGTGATAGTGGTGACAATACTACTAATGATACTGAGTAAAAGTGCAATGAGACCAAGATGAATGATAAAGGAAGAAACCGAAATTGCTGACTTTTAAGTTTGCGCTGATTGGTGGTTTCTTTTGCTTAAACACATTAAATAAGTCTAGACAACAAAATTTAGAAAAAAGTGTTTTCAAATGAAAAAAATATTAAAATGACAAAAATAATGGCCATGTACAATTGATTGAATTGACAAAAGGAGAGAAGTTTTACATTTGTTCACCGGAAACAATCATAAAAATATGTAAGTGTGTGTGGGTGTGGGTTGTATTCTTTGTGACTTGTGACTTGGCAAAAACTTTTCTGTTTCAAAAAAGTACTACAGGAAAAAACTAGAACGATTATGGCTATCACATTTGACCAGCAACAATTCAACAAATGCACAGGAAAAAGAAGAAAACGCCTAAACCTGTGAAATGTTGGGGTGGTGAAGGCCGCTCTTGCGGACGACACTGTACTCCGGCAGACCATTGTCGTCGTAGCCGGTAAAAGCGGGCGTCACGTGGTGCAATGAGGAGCCACCTGTTTGCTGTTGCTGTTGCTGGCTAAATGATCGCTGATTGGGATTGTGCTGATATTGCTGCTGCTGCTGAGGTGAGGAGAAGATGCTGTTGACATTGGAGTAGGGAGCGTACAGATGAGGTTGCTGCTGTTGGTGATGGGGGTGATCAACTGAGTCGACCTGCATCACCTGGTGGTGGTGGTGACCATCACCACCACTTCCCTCCACCAGTCCTCCGTAGGCCTGATTTTGGGGGTGACTGTACTGCTGTTGATGCTGTTGATGGTAGGGATTGTACTGCTGTGTTCCACCACTTGTGCCGTTGTAGTTTTCCAGAGAGGAGCCGAAAGAGGGAATTGAGGGAGAGTCCGCCTCTTGGGAGCGCTGTTGTTGATGGTGGGGGTGATGAGGGTGGTGATGAGGGTGACTCTGTTGGCCACCATCAGTTCGCTTCTGTTTGGCGTCCATCACTCGGTTGTACTGATCCAGCAGGTAGTTGGAGTCGTAGGAGTTGGGCAGCAGCTGCGCCAGATTGAGCTCTCGCAGCATCGACTGACTCTGTCCACCGCCGCCTGTTCGCTCCGGCAGCGGAGGTTGCGGTCGGTGCTGATGGTGGTGAGGGTGGTCGAGGTGGTGAGAGGCGGCGGCGGTGAGGTAGTCAGCCGCCGGCGGAATGCCCACCGTCTGGTCGACCGTGTTCACCGAGCTGCAGCTGGTGTTGTTGCTCATGTTGCTGTCCGCCGAGGGTGGATGGTGGAGGTGTTGGTGGTGAGAGTGATGATGGGGGTGATGACCGCCGTTGGTGGTGGCCGTCGAGTGGCGGTCAGTGCCATTGTGCAGTGAGCTGCTCAGCAGACTGCCGTCGTCCTGGTTATTGTGGTGGTGGTGGTGGTGGTGGCTGTTGCTGTTGCTGCTGTAGCCGCCGTACGTCGACTTGACGCTGCTGTTGCCATTTCCGCCCTCCGGTTTTCCTCCGCTTGAACCGCCGTCTGACGTGGTCAGTCCGTGCTCCAGCGCGGACGAGGACGAGGACTTCTTGGTCACCTCGTAGTCGATGTGCGACGAGGGCGAGCTGGAGGCGGCGGCCGACTTGTTCTTCTGGTGCCGACTGCGGCGGATTTTGTAAGCAAAGGCAATGAGGACAATGAGGAAGATGAGCACGATGACGCCGATGACGATGAGCAGAATGTGGAACCACTCGAGAGGGCCGGCCCGCAGTAGGTCCCGTCGTGTTCCTTCTGTTAAGTTGAGTTGAAAAAAGGAAAGGAGGAAACAAAAGCGTTAAAAAAGGTGTTTCAGTAATAAAAGCGCTGTTTGCTTAAGCATGCGTGAAGAGATTTAGCATAAGGGGTTAAACAAAGTTGATAAAGTGATTAACAAAATTAACTACTGAGGTAGTGCATCTAAGAAGGTTAAAGTTTAGGTTCTCTAAAATGGATTAGTAGTTGGCACTAGAAACAAAACAATGGGTTATTCAAACAACCGCTTTTGTATACAACCGCTAGAACCAGACTTTCATGCAGGTAAATATGGGTGAACCAAAAAACGAGTGCAAAACTGTGCCTCATCGGAAGGAAAAGTGACATGCCCAGGAGGTAAAATGAAGGAGGAGGAGGGGGAAAAGGAAGGGAAAGTCACACTGAAGAGTGTTAGCACACTTTTTGAAAAGGTGTGTTCACTACCCAGTCAGTATCATAAATGCGAAGAGTCTCTCTACCTGGTAGCAGTCTGCTCTGCTCCTCCTCATCATCAATCGCTAAAGCAGTGGTGTTCTCAAGCGGTACGTTACTTTTCATGTAGACGGGCAGCACATTGGAGGGCCGCGTCTTGCGACCGTCGTCGGCGTGCTCTGCCACCGCCACAAAGTAGTAGCCCTCCTCGGCGGAGAGGATGCGCAGTGTGACGGTGCGCACTGAACTGCTGCCGCCCAACATCAAACTACTTTGACTACTTCCGCTTCCGGAGCTTCCGCCCCCGCCACCGCCGCCGCTCATCATTGAGATGGTCTGCTCGTAGGGTGCCATCTCGAAGATGGTGTTCAGGTGTTCAGACTGGTCACCATAAGGGTGGCTGCCACTGTTGATTTGTTGGTTTCCATTTTGTGGAAGGTTACCACCACTGCTGCCATGGCCATCACTGTAGTGCGTGTTGCTGCTCAGAACGGAGTCAACTGAAGAGAGGGAGGCAAAGGTGTTGGTTGCGGTTGCTGGCTGTTGTGGTGCGACAATTTCACTTTCCGCTGCGGGCAGCGTCGCCCAGTGCTCCTTGATCTCCGCCGGCAGTTGGGTGTGCTGCGTGTACGAGTGGAAGGCTTTCACTTCAGGGGGGAACTTTGAAGTGGAGGAGGATGAACTTGAAGCAGTTGAGGAGGCCACAAAGGGACTGCTCCACTGCAGCGTCACCGTCCGGTTCTCCGCATCAATGCCCACCAGTCGGAGGTCTCGAATGGCGAAAGGGGCCGCCTGGGCGCCACCGGTGCCCGGCGCTCCGGTGGAGTAGAATGAGCCGCAGTTGATCAGCCGCTCAAAGGCGCCCCCGGTCACCTCCTGGTCGTCGCCCTTCAGACCGAGATCGGCGCCGCAGCAACGAGGCCGATTCTTGAACATCACCGTATTGCCGAAGTTGCCCGGCTTCAGGGCGGCTTTGTCCGAGTAGACGCGTGCCATCACCGAGTAGGCCGCCGGACCACTACTGCCACCTCCCAGGACTGAATCGAGGTAGGCCGAGTAAACTCCATCCCTTGCGGTAATGTCCGGACTGGCCCGCCCATTGTCCACAAGAGGCAGGTGAAACTCCTGGTGGGCGGAGGCGACGTCGAAGCGGCGCACAATCAGCGACACGTCCGCCTCGTACACCGGTCCGTTGAGGCCCTTGCTGAGGTGGACGTAGCCTCGGGGCGGGTAGCGGGCGTCAGAGCCGGTGTCTGTGGCCAGCCAGCAGCGGCCGAGGATGGGCGCCTCCTTGGCGTACGAGCGGTAGGCGTTGGTCTCCGCCAGCACTCGAATGCTCACCGTCACCAGCGAGCCACCAGCGCCGTCGGCGGACTTCACCTCCAGTCGGTAGAAGCCGGGCTTGAAGTCGCCACCGTAGAGCGTCGTCCGGAGATGATCATTGGCAGTGTCGCTCGTTTTCGGGGTGAAGTGCTTTCCCTCCTGGTCGCTCAACGTGAAAGTGAGCGAATTGGAGGCGCCGCTGGTGAAGGCCTCCACGAGGACGGCGTAGCCGTTAGAAGAGGGCAGCCCCTTGAAGGACTGGTCAATGGTGAAGTTGAGCGTCGACGGGAGGGTGAAGGTCTGTCGCTTGAGGCTGATCTGCGCTCCCTCGGTCAGCTCCTGGACGGTGTCCCACAGCAGGCTGCTCACCGTGGAGAAGACCTGACTGGCGATGGGACTGCTCGGTGAGGTCAGCTCGCTCTCCGAGAGGGCGTAGTGCACCGAAGAGGTCTGCGAGGCGGTCAGCCGGGCGTTGAGGCGGTCGAAGAAGCGGAGCACCGCCTGGCTGGGCATCCGCTCGACGATCACCACTCGCAGGCCGACACCGGCACCGTTGAAGAGCTCCGCCAGCTGCTCCACCTCCTGCTCCTCGACGTCCTTCGCCTCGACGTCGTGCTTCCCCGAGAAGAGGAAGAACACCGTGCCGGCCATTTTCACCCCCTCCTTCTGGCTGAACTGGCCGACGATCTTCCGCAGGACGGTGTTCAGCTGAACCTTCCCCTTGATTGGCTCCTTCTGCACGGTCGGGTAGAGCAGCTGCGTGGAGGGCTTCCAGTCGTTAGCGTCGTTGAACTTGAGGTCGGTCTCGGTGAAAAAGCACGCCTTGACGAGGTGGACCGATTTGGGCAGGTACCCGGAGATCTCCCGGTCGCCGCTGAGCAGGTGTTTGTAGTAGGCGTAGCCGGCGGGGAAGGCGTAGAAGAGATTTGCCTTGCTGTTCACCAGCGGATTGGAGTTCCCGTTTTTCTGCTGCCAGATGCGAAAGTGAATTGGCTGAGGGGCGGCTGCCGGTTTCTTTGCCGACAGCTGGTGCTTAAAACTAAAAGGTGAAATAAAATGAAAAGTAAGATAAGTCAAAAGTTTTTAGCAAAAAAAGAGTTTAAAGTCTCACATATCAAAGTCAGCGTGCTTGCTGATGACCGTCTGGGCACTCTGGTAATCGCAGAGAGCATTCTGCCGGTTGGGCGACACAAAATCGTGCGTCTTTTGGTCACAGAGGCGGTACTCGCTGACCACCAGCGGCGCGTAGAGAAAGGAGGAGGCGATGCTGCCCTCGATGGGCACCACATCACAGCTTCGGTCATTGGGCAGACCGGTGTTCGGGTCGACGGTCTGCGAGCCGCACTGGCTGGTGTAGTTGAACTCCGGGCGATTGGAGCAGCTGGTGATGCTCACCGCATTTGAGGCCGAGCTTCCGTTCAGAGCTCCGCCATTGGGCGGCGCAAAGTACACCGGATAGCTGTCGTCGGAGACGTAGCCAAATTCATTGAAGACTCCGTAGCGGTAGAGCAGCCACTGGTGGGCGAGCAGCCGGGGCATGATGATCTGGTCGGACATGAAGGTCTTGGGGAAGTTGATGGGGGCGGCCGCCGGCTCACTGCACTCGCCCCACTGCATCGTCAGAATCTGCTGCGACTCGTCGTCGGTGAAGAGGACGTCCGACTCGGCGGCGGTGAGAAAGGCCGGCGCCTCGGTGACGTTTCCACCGTTTCCGTTTCCTGTCTTGTTTAGTTTGGCCATGTCCACCGTCCAGCCGTCTCGAAGGACGATGGTCACCTCGCCGAGCTGATAGCCGATCAGCTCGTTCAGAATGTTTGAGGTGCTTTGGAGATTTGCCTGGAGAAAAAGGGTGAAGGATAATAAAGTTGTTAGTTTAGGAATGTCTTTTTGTAAAAGTAAGCCTTTATTTCTCTGTTTTCTTACCATAAGTCGGCTGATCATGTCGTTTTGATTGGCCGGCGCGACAAAGTCGCCGGAAAAGCCGACGACAATGCCGCTGTATCGGCCATCAGGGTTTAGGCGTATTGACCTTTGTGAAGCGCTGACAGTTCTGATAATGACGCTGCTGCTGATAATAATGGCCAGCAGTACGCTGAGTAATAAGGTGGCCATTGAGCGGCTGTGATAATGCGGTATTCTGGTAGTCATGTTTAAAGTTTTGAAAAGATGGGATTTTTTGTTGTTTAACTCTCAGAGTAAACAAAGGAAGGCTGATCAATGCTGAGGCAGACAAAAACCTTCAAGGTAAGTGTTGACCTTCAACTCTGAAGATAGTGAAAATAGTGATGATGATACCACACACTAAATGGCACAGTAGTCTATCATCGGGGCCACACTTTGGGGTGAACAGTAGCCAATGTCGGCAGAAAAAGATAGAGATAGGTAATCGATGATGATTGGTGAGCCTGAGCAGTGCAAGTTGATGCAGCAGCAGCAATTGTGCCGGCGCGGTTTTTTTGCTCAATTTGATTGATGGTCCTTGTGTGATCGAGTGATTTTTTCAGTGTGTGAGCCTAATTTTCTACTACCATCTTCACTGCCACTATCAGCATCAGCATGTTGTCTTTCTTTTTCTCTTCAAGACCACGAGGATCAATTAATCGATGAGTGGAGTTTTTGTTATTATTTGCATTAGAGTTTCCCCGCCGCAGTAGTGACCACTTTCTTTCTAGAAAGCGTAGTTTGAAGTTGATGAAGAAGCTCCGTTGACAGCTACTTGATGATGTTTCTGATGATGATGAGAAGGAGCTTTCTACCGTTGTTTTTGCTAACCTGAAGATGAAAAGAAAAAAAGAAAAAAACCGTGGTAATTAATATGACTGCACAAAAAAGAGAAAAGTAAGAAATAAAAAGAGGGAACGAAACGATTAATTGCTGCTGTTAATTGTCAGTTGTGGTTGAAAAGGGGATGATGATGACGATGATGAAATCGCCAGTTAAGTGTTGACAGCAGACACAAGAGATCAACTTGGCAACGGTTGATGTAGCGACAGACACCAAATGATAAAGAGGATATCGTACCAATGACGATTTCGGTATTAAAATACCAGACGCATTCCACAAACTTGTGGTGGACTTTCCTCAACGGTAAGTTTAGCATTGCTGCATAACAGCTACCTACAACTAAAAGTGCTAATAGCAATCGTGGCACCTGAAAGTTAATATACAATCCTCCAGCAACCGACACTCAGCTGTAATGCTGTGTGTTCACTTATTATCGCCGCTAATTTCCTTAACTTAATTTACTTGATCAACATTCTAATTAGCACATTAGCAAAAACAGAGTTGAGTGCATAAAAAGAGTCGTTAAACAGTGAACTTTTTTATTGTTGTTGATTAGTGGCGCTTAACAGCAGCAACCGAAGTAAGCAGATATAAAATCAAAAACCATTGGGCGTCATCACCACCACTTGAAGTGATCACAAACAGTGGAACTCAACAACTCAACGAACAAAACAAGGAAAAGAAAAATGTGTGTTTAGCATTGAGCAGCAGCAGCAGTAAGTGCGACCTTGAGGCTATTGGACTTGCAGAGTTTATCAACTGCACTGCTGAAAAAACCGTCAAGTGACATACAATCGAGTCTCAATCGACTCTCTTTCTTTCTTTATTTTCAAGACTACCATTGCTAAATCATTCAAAACGAGGCGTTCGATTAAGAAGAAAAAGAGAGAGTAAAAATGCCCTTTGTTCTAACTCGACAACAGCTGTAGCTCTCCTGCTCCAGCAGCCACTGTGCACAATCACCTCGGTGACACGCATCGGTGATGCTCAACAGCAGACGACGTCAAATCAAAATCGACTTCAACTGCAGCATCTTGTGCCGCCTCGTTGCCGATGAAGAAAAAAGAAGAAAACTGAAACTGTGAGGCGTTCTAACTAAGGCAGAGCTTTACCTTTTGCCGCCGCTCCTGCTCATTTGCTGTTGCTGCTGTACTTTTTACTTTCACTAGGCATGTAATTAATAGAAAAAAGTGATTGGAAAAAGGAGAAGAAAAGAACAACGCCACTGAAGTACACTGCACAGTGACACACTTTTGATTTGACGCTCAAGAAGGATGATGAAGGGCAAAAGATTTATCTGTTTTAAACTTTGATTTTGCAAAACCATCATTTTTCAAACACTTGTTAGGAGAAAAAACAGCAAAAAAACTAAAAACAAGGAAAAATACTGTAACTCACACAAAACACACACACGCACACTGACACACGTACACGCACGCTAGGCACATTTAATTTGAGCTGAAATACAAATGTTTGCAGCTATGTTCTTTTTCATCTTTTCAAGTACACCTTAGCATTAAAATTACCTGTGCCTTTCACCTTCTTCTTCTTCCTCTTCCTCGCCAGGAAGGTCTCATCATGATGATGGTACTTTCCTCTGCAGGAACCACCGCCACCGCCACCGTGCTAATGATCGATCAGTCAGTCCACTGGTCAACACTGTCCGAACTGTTGTTTGTTTAGCATCCGTGCACTTACTTTTGCACTACACCACCACCAAACACAATTGAAGACGGACGTTGGCCGGTGTCACGCAAGTTCTCTCTCTCTTTTTCTCACTCTCTTTCTCTCACTCTTCACTTCTTACTACTCTTCCATTTTCTCCCCTAACCATTTTGTAATTGGCCACAATCAAAAACTCCAGACAGGTGAAAGAGGGAGGGAACGAAGGATGGAGAGGCGCTGAAAGATTTCAATTTAACCGTCCACCGCTGTTGCCATTGATTCTCATCTCTTTCATTGTCAGCTGAAGATGAGGAAAAAACGGCAGCGGCAAATTAATTAGCCAACGATGCGGCTGGCTATTCATTCGACTGCTGCTGCAATTGAGACTGGACAAGAGACTTCAGTGCTAAAAGAAGAAGGACAGAGCCAAAAGCCAACTATGAAACTTGGCGTCATTGTGTGTGCTTTAGGAATGCGCAGAATGAGACTGTGGGCAGTTGTCGCTGTTGTTGAACAATTGGTGATCGTCAGTGATGTTCTCGTTTGCGGACTGACCATTCTAACTAACTACCTTTCTCAGGTGTTGCGGCACATTACCTTCTAGCTTGCAGATGCAAGTATCGTTCACCAGTATTACCTACCAGTAGCGTGCAACTGTTAATTGCAACAAGTGGTGGTGGTGGTGGTGGCAGTACTGGTTGCATCTCTCTATTTCTGTTTCTTCATACATTTTCCCCTTTTGCTGCATATTTCCCTTTTCTTTTTGGCAGTGACCGTCAAATTCAAATTCTCACTGTTTGGTGATGATGGCCGTATGATGGCCCCTTCCCTTAGTTGGTGGGTTGGTAAACAAATTGGCTCCATCATTAGTTGAACCTTCTTCTACCCTTCACTCTCTCGACTTTTACTGCTCTCATCAACTGGAACTGACCACCACCACTACCACCATCACCACCAAAAGTGGACATCATTGTTGTAGTTTTCCTTTCTTTTCCTCGTCGTCATCTGCCTAACCAACTGCAGTGACCAGTCTCCCTTCCTTTCTCTCTCTTTCTTCCGTCTTGCTTATCTTTTCTGATCTATCTTCACTGGCGCGAGCCAGTGCTGCAGAACGCAATGCTGTTGCTGCTGCTGTTGCTGCCCGTGCTAATGATGTATGTGTGCTGTGCTGTCCTGTTCTGGTCAAATTGCCCACTAATCCCACCGAAAGGGCACCACTGTCTGTCTGTCAGTGTTGATAGGAAAATGTCGTGAGAGAGTTGGGTTCTGCTCTGCACTACTGTAGTGAATCTGAAGCAAAGACTCGCGCCAACCATGAGAGAGATTAGATCAGCTCTTTGTGCTGTGTTGGTTGGCTTAGGAGATAGGACGGAAAATAGTTTTTTTGTTTTGCTGTGTGTTTGAAACACTAAGTGTTCTGGCTAAAATTCCTAACAACAGCAAAAAACGACATTGCTTGTTTTAAGCAGTGTACAAGTTGTGTTTTTCCTGGCCAGACTGTCCAGCACAAAGTTTATGTCTAAAAAAGTAAGTGTGCTTTGCTGCTGCTTCTATTGCTTGCGCCATCGTCGATTAATAATCGTCGGAAATCTTTTCTTTTCTTTTTTCATACCAACTGTGTGTGTGTGAAAAAAGGGACAATTTAGCAAAAAGACGGTGATGCCAACCACTTTCGAGCAGCAGGGTTCTCCTAATGAACACATACACAGAACAGAGGAAGAATAAAAAGAAAAAGAAAAAAGAACTGGTCAAATGTTGCTGCAGCAAAATGTTCTTACCAGAGAGTGAGTGAGAAAAGGGCTGATGGAAAGGATGGTCGGCACAATTAGCTAACAACAAGTGATCTCAGGCAGTTGCAGTCAACAGCAAATCAGTGACTGCAACGGGCAATCAGTGTGACCAAAAACTGACCATTACTGGCAAGAACAGCAGCAGCAATGAGAGACAATCAGCAGACTCTGCAGACACAATTGACTATTATCGAGCGTCAATTCTTTATCTCTCCCTTCTAAACGATACTCAAGATAGGACCAGTTTTATTTGCAGGCAAAACACTTCGTGTCTACTCCTCTTTTTTCTCTTTTCTTTTCTCCATCATTCACTCCATTTTGTGGCAACTAGGCAATTCATTGGCAAACTATCGCCTCTTTAGTGTTTTTCCTCTCAATTTTCGGGTTCCTCTTTTCTTCTTCCTTCATTGACGAAAATTCTCATTAATCGACAGGCATGCAAAATGGACTGACCAACCATTACTGCTGGTTTCACTCTTGCTCTGTGCATGATGGTGGTAGTAACTCTTGTTGATAATAACTTTCAATGTCATTGCATAGTTCTAGATGAATGAAGTGCACCAAACATTCTGCCAATCACCAGTTCATTTGTGCATTTAGAAAAAGTTGCTGCAAACTAAAGCAGCGTGAAACTTTGTTAACACTACGATTGCCCTCAACCGGCCAATATGATTTCACTGAAATGGAAGTGAACACTTTGTCAGTGGAATACTGTGAGTGTGTGTGTGCATGCCAATCAAGTGACATGCACACTTTACCTTCTTTCCGTCTGTTTCTCAAAATGTGTTTGCAAATTGCATCAACTACCTGCAATGAGAGAGGCGCTTTGCGCCGGGATCATCTTTCCTATTCCTTTTCTTCTTTCCTTCCTTCTTCTTTTCTCACCACTTTAAACTTTGTTTTCCTAAACTGAACTAAAGCATCTCTTTCTTCTGCTGCAAGTGTGTGTGTGCTTGAGGACGATAATGAAGTGAGAGAAAGAATGAAAAGGAGACGGTAGAGGGAGAAAAAGAGAAAGAGAGAGAGAATTGCTTGAGCAACACAGAAAGTGAACACACGCTGGCAGGCACTGATAGCAAATGAGTGCCAGGTAAGTAAGTGAGTAAGTGGATGGATGGATGGAAGCATATGGACACATGTCATGCCACTGTTGCTGCTGCTGTTGCTGCCACTGCAAAGTGAACTCGTGCTGCGAGAATGCTGCAAGAACCGCATCACTGCTGCTGTGCATACACTTGACACTGGACAGACATTTTAGCTAGCCGGCTAAAAAGCGTATACTCACTCACTCACTCATTCAACTCAGCTATGCACTAAAGACGCCCAACGCTTTCTCTGGACACCTTTGCTTATCCACTGAAGAGAGAGAGAGAGAGAGAGAGAGAGAGAGAGAGAGAGAGAGAGAGAGA
>JAALOO010001088.1_pt1 | contig 20493 bp, 17 predicted proteins | sample 7257641 | NCBI WGS metagenome assembly JAALOO01 (sample SAMN14085613, study PRJNA598686) | mite metagenome | biome: ENVO:01001000; feature: ENVO:01001002; material: ENVO:01001226; isolation source: single female mite from University of Michigan culture on fish food culture... ...
GGTCCAAGAAAGGAACGAATTCTCAGATATATCTGAGACCCACTTCTCTGTGTGTAATACACTAATGTCGATGTTTGCGTGTGGTCGTCGGTGGGCTTCCATTGTTTTAGAAACACTAATTATATTATTGTCTGTAGAGCATTCAGGTGAATCGACAAATTTTCTCAAGGCGAGCATCTCTTAAGTAGTGCCTTCACTGGGCAGCCACTTAGTCACCAGGACTGCTCACTTCGGCGAAGACATCATCGAGCTCATTCAACATGAAGTCACCGTCGCTTTTACTCCTCATTGGAGCCCTGTTTGTGGCTACAGTTTGGGGGCAAACTAGAAGAACCACTCGCCACTACCGACACAGCAGTGCCGAGCTGGCGCTCACCAATGAAGTGCTCATTGACCAGGCCGACTGTGGCCCAGAGGAGACGGCCATTTTCGTGCACAGCGCTGCCACCTCTTCGGGCACCTACCATGAACGGCGAATGGTGGGGTCTTCTTTCTTTCTATAAAACTCAATGTTATAATCAAATTCTCATTTTCACACAGGTGATTCGAAGAACCTGGGCGCAGGAGGCGACTGCCAATCAGATGCGCGTCATCTTTGTCCTTGGACGGCCACGCAGTGAGTCGCCCACTGAACAGGCCAAGTTGAAGGCAGAGGCGGACAAGTACAATGACATTATGCAGTTTGGTTTTGAGGTACAGTTTTTTTCTGAAAATATTAATTATAAGAAATCTTCATCTTTACATGTTTTATCACCAAACTCTGCAGGATTCGTACTACAATTTAACGCTCAAGGTGATCGGTGAGTTAAAGTGGGCAGAGAGGCACTGCAACAGCAGTCGGTACATCGTCAAGGCTGACGATGATGCCATTCTCAATGTGAGAATGCTCAGTCAGCTGGTGCAAAACTCCAAGATTCCATCGGGTTTCACCGGCATGAGTTATCACACACCGGCGTACCGTCGACCGGGCTACAAGTGGTACATGCCCCAGCGCTTCTACACCCAGAACAGCTACCAGTTTCTCCTTGGCTTCAGTTACATTCTCTCTACCGACAAGGTGACGCCTTTGCTGGAGACGCTGGCCGCCTACACTGAACCGGTTCTCGACATCGACGACGTCTTTGTAACAGGCGTGCTCGCAGACAGAGCGAAGATCAAGCGGCATAATAGCTCTCGCTTTCGCTTCTACTGCGGTCTGGACAGCTGCGTTCTGGAGACCAGTCTGGCCGTCACCTGCAGTGATGGCCGCCTCACCGAGCGAATGTACCAGTCCTGGAAGAACGCTAACATTGAACGATGCTATGCAAACTATGGCTTTGCTAGAGACTCTACATTTGTTCCAAGAGGCTTCTAGACTAAGACACATTCAAGTTGAAAGCAAAAGTGTTTTGAGATTAATAAAAGCAGCTATTTATTGGTTGGCTGACTGACAGAGTTTCATGATGATTGAGAATTTAAAAAGAAAAGAAATGAAAAATTTACATCGGTAAAATAAAGTACAAAGTTAAATGCTTGAGCGAGGATTAAAATCTTTTACAGTTTCGCCCAAAAGCGACAACTCGTCTTCGGTGTATTCAGGCTGAACTTCTTTGGGCAGCTCTGGAACATTACAGAGGACAGTTTCAGTTACAATAGGTGAAGTAGTGTTGTTGAACTGCAAAGAAAGAGTGTAGCTGTTTATTGTAGTTGTTTTATTAGCAAGTCTAGATAAAAAAACCAACCAGAAAACGTGGAGAGTCCAGTGGTGGAGGAGCCGAGGGCAGAAGACGCCATTGAACACTAACTTCGTAATTGGTACGATTGAACTCTTCCATCTGTTCTTCATTCATAATCTCTGTAAATAGTTCAACAGTTTTGAATGAACTTGGACGCACAATTCCGCTTCGAGGCAAACATCGAATCACTTTATCTCCGTGCTCGTTGAAGGAACTGTCGACCATGAAAACAATGTACTCATGAATGAACATATTTGTCACATTTATGCTGCCTCGCATGTCGTCTTTAGTTCCTGCAAAAGGAAAATGTGAATTAGAAATTGTCTTTTATGTTAGGAGAGTAGTTTCGGACCATCAAAGTATACGACTGCCGGAGGATTTAGCATCACAAATTTAACCATGATGAAATTTAGAGATGAGCTTGTTTGGGCGATGAATGCTTTAAAATGATGCACTGGTAGATCTCCATGCTCTTTTGAAGTATTTATTGAGCTGATTGCTCATAATGTGTAATCGTTCATGTACAAAAGCGCCACAGAACGATAGATTTACTAAAGGTCACGGCTGCGCTGTTTTGATATATTATTGATGATTATACAAATGTCAACATTTTTGATTTTTAAAATGATAAACAAAAAATTCAACTAGTTTATAAAATTGTTTGAATGTGTGTTTTTGTAAAAATCATGCATAGTTTAAAAAATTGCGATTTTATGAGATTATTTTTTGTACAATTACTAAAAACTATTATAATAACTTAGTGTTAAAACATGCATTTATTTTTCCTGCGTGTTTTGAAAAACGATGGTAGCTGGGAGGTTTTTAATTGTCAAGTTTTTCTGCTCATTTGAATCTGCTCATTTTGTTGCACAGTGCCTATTTTTCTTCCCTCATTCTGGTCTTTTATCCGTGTCGGACTAATTTAACTTGAAATGTAAAAGGTGACCCAAAGAGAGATAAAGAATCGTATAGGCCCAGTACTGAATTGATTTTTTTAACTGATGGAATTCGTTTAAACCTGCATTCTTATATTTCATCTTGTTTTAAAAAAAGTAAACGAATTTTATTGCAGAGAGTAGCAAATATTTTAGTGTTTTTTGTCAAAACAAGTTAATTAGAGATATCCTGAATCCAAATGCACACAGGAGCGGCGCACTGTGTTAAATATTTGAACTATTAAAAATATAATACGATTTGAGTTTACAACTTTCTGACAAATTGTTTATTTGTGTTACTTAATGAACTGATAATGTTTGACAAACAGATAAACCAATTTTGCTAAAAAGTTTAAATTATGGCAAGCTCAACTTAGACTTAATTTGTTCATCGCTTTTTGAACAGAATTTATATTTTCTATTTCTTTTTTCTTTGATTCTTGTTCCATTTTCTTTTTCTTTCTTTGTTCTTCAATCCAAAGAATGCAGCTCATTCCTAGAAAAATGCATTTTTCACAAAGATCATCGCGATGACTTTTTCTTTTAACTTCGTTGTTTTTTGACATTTTCAGTTTATGTTGTCTAAACGGGTACACCATGTCTCCTTTGCAATGGTTGCATTGTTGGCCAATGTTAGCCCACGAATTGGCAGAAAACCAAAGTTGAGAACACTTTGGACATTTGAAATGCCCAAAGCAACGCCTTATCCCTTGATATGGAGTTTTCTTTTGGGTTTTAGCTAAAACACAAATAGTTTAAAAATTGCAGTAAAACATTAACTTTACATACTTTCAGAAGACATTTTTTCAGTTGTAACTGGTAATTCCAAAGAAAAACACGACAGTAATCATTACATTGGGAAAAACAAATCCTTTTAAGTGCGCATCAAAAACTGTTGCGTAGATAATACAAATAATTTTGACAGACAGTAGCCATTGACGACTAAAAAAGAGAAATAGACTAGAAAAATCCAATGTACAAGCAAGAATGCAAGATATCTGGAAACAATCATAAACTACATTTGCAGATGGCATTACTAGTATCGCATAATCTAAAAAACAATTTTTAATAAGAGCAAAACTCCTACTTTTATTAATAGATTAAACAAAAATCAATTTTTTATTAACATAAAATCATTTTTTAGGGAAGAAGGATTTTAGAAATTTTAATAAAATATTATAAAAAGTTTTATTTATTTGTTTTAATTTTTATCTTGCAATTTTTTCATATTTAAAATTACAGGTTGATTATGACATTCTTATGTTGAACTTTAATCAGCATTAAAAGGTTTTAGCAGTGCACTTGAGGCTGGTCACATCGAGAACGTTTCGCCAAGACTGGGAGAGAATGTGCGCCTGGCACACCTGAATACTGGCAAAGGCGTCGCACATGGCACGGTTTTCTTTGGTCACCTTTTCCTTCAGACACTGAGTGCTGGCAATCTCAAAGTCGATAAAGTACATGACACCAGAAACCACTTGTGATTCAGCAGAAAGGACCTTGATGATTTTGTGGTAGTATGGCGAGTTGATCTGAGCATTAATTTTTGTCTCCGCCTCAATGACCATCTCCATCAGGTGAGCATCGTGAACGTCCAGTTTGTGTCGGCCGCCAACAATGACCTCATAAGTTTCCAGTTGCTGTTTGGGTGAGCAGTGAAACTCTTCCGCGTGAATGTGGTGTAGCCACGGCTGAGAAAGAATCTTGGCATTGCAGATCTGCACATTCGTCACCTCAGTGCACTGCGCCACCGTCTCCTTGGTCACCTTTGACTTGAGACACTTGGTCATGCCGAATTCAAACTCAACGTGGTACATTACGCCGGCGACCACCTGCGACTGAGCAGAGAGAACCTTGACGATTTTGTGGTAGTACATTGAGTTAAGGCGGACGTTCAAGTCGTCCTGAACACTGCTCAGCACTTCCAACAGTTGGGGATTGTGGACGTCCATTGGCTGCAAACCTCCATCCTTGTGATCGACAGTTTTTGCGATGCACTTGAGGTGGCTTACATCAAAGACATTCAACCACGGTTGTGAGTGAATTTGAACTTCACAAACCTGAATGTTGGAGAAAGCGTCGCAAGTGGCACGGTTTTCCTTGGTCACCTTTTCCTTCAGACACTGGGTAGTGGCAATCTCAAAGTTAATAAAGTACATAACACCAGAAACCACTTGTGATTCAGCAGAGAGGACCTTGATAATTTTGTGGTAATACTGCGAGTTAAGTTGAGCGTTGATTTTGGTTTCTGCCTCAACAATTACTTCTTGCAAGTGAGCATCGTGAACATCCATTTTGTGCTTTCCACCAGGCATGGGAACGTCCTCGTAAAATTCGGCATTCTGTTTTGGTGAGCAATGGAACTCTTCAGTGCGAACCAGATTCAACCAGGGCTGAGAGAGAATTTTTACATGGCAAATCTGGACATTAGAAGCTTCAGTGCATCGGGCACGTGTTTCCTTGGTCACTTTTGATTTAAGACATTGAGTTTGAGCAAATTCAAAATTCACGTGATAGAGAACACCTGCAACCACCTGAGACTGGGCTGAAATGACTTTGACAATTTTGTGGTAGTACATCGAGTTAAGACGGGCATTCAAGTCATCCTGAACGTGCTCCAGTGCATCTATCAGCTGAGGATTGTTTACGTCAATTGAGTGACGACCGCCAGGAAGAAGGCTAGAAGGGAAAGCCGATGCCAAAGCAAAGAGTGCAGTGAAAAGAATAATAAACTTCATTTTTGATTGGTTAGCTTTTGTCAAGTTTGAAACTTTAGTTTGGTTGACTTGTTCATTTGCTGTCGCAGCTTTGAGTTTATATAGTCCAGAACTTTAAAACTTGATTTTGATCATCACCCAATGTAAGCAGTTAAGATTTCTCTCCCTTTGAGTACTGATAGAACAACAGTAGACAGGTAAAAGATTAAACGTTGCAGTTGATAAGTCGTCTTGTGGTTGAGGGATCGCGGCGATGTCTAGAAACATCGACATTTGTAAAAAGAAAGCTTAGTGTGTGGAGCTGCAGTGTTGGTCTTTCTCACCACCACCACCATCACCACTACCACTCGTAGCGTTGCAGTGACCATCTTTGATGCCTCTCACCTGTTGGTGCAAATCAAACTAGGAGACTCCTATCACCTCCACCATCAAGTGCACATTACAACACCAGTTGGCAGTTGCCATCCAGTCGATGGTACCTGATTGGTAGCAATATCACTGTAGGCTCCTTCACCAGACAGCTATTGTTTTGTCCACTGCAATTTACAGCAGTTTTAGATTAATTGATAGCCTTTACCTGGTCTAAAAATACACACATCAAAAGTTTCTGTACACTTACAGTAAAGCAGAGTACATTAGACTGAGGAAGACTTTGTTAGAACATGTAAAATAGTGTTTTGCGCAGCATTACTCAAGACCGCCCAGCGCAAAGGCTTGGGAAATGAAGAGAGTGTATTTGTTTAATCAGTGCACTTTGTCCGCTCTTTATCTGATAGTGGATAATTTGTTTTTGTATTGTACTAAACAACAAGTTGTTGATTAATTGCTGATTTGGGTTGCAACATCATTTAGTGTCGCGACAAATTAACTGTACTACAGCTATAAACTGATTTTTCTACGTGAGACAAAAATTTCACTTTTCGTAACGCGAAAAATGTTATCAACACTAAATGTTAAAATGTGAGCATTTCTGATGAGTATTTTAGATTAGAATATTTAAAACCCAATGTACTTGATTTTTGTTGTTAAAACAAAAATAAAAAATTGAATGGTTTACTTTAAGAATTTAAAAAGATCTATAACATGAAAAGTTATAAAACTGAGCAAGGCAATATGGCAGAGAAGGCATTATCATCAACTGGCAATTGGCAACTGTGTGTGAATTTGTACATTTAGTTGTAAGTAGGTGCTTCATTGATGGGAGCAAAATTGATACTTTTACGATTTGCAATGAGTTGGCGGGCATTGGGAACAGTGGAAACAAAGAGAAGAAGGAGACAGCGTTTGGTGTGAGTGTGTGACTTTGGTTACTTCGTGCCTGCATGAAACTAGCGGACTGTCTCTGCAAACAAGCTAGTGATATGAAAGTGTCGTGTTAGTGTGTGGAAGTGCCGTTCAGTGGTGCAACGAATCGGAAGCCAACCAGCTGTTCAGTGCCAATGCCCAACAAGTCTGAGGTCACATCACGACGGCCTCTCCTTCTGGCTCGGTTTCGGTTCAGTCGGAGATTGGCGTAGCAGTCGCCGGTGTCTGACTGCTTCCACACTCGGTACATGGTCTCACTGTTTCGAGCATCACTGCACGCGTGCATCACCAGACTCTGCTCCATCGTGCACAGGTCTAGTCCGCAGAAGAACTTGAAACGAAAGCTGTTGTTTCGCTTTATGCGTCCGTAGTCGGCCACAATTCCAGTGAGAAAGAGATCGTCAATGTCCTGTGAAAGTGAATCAAACAAAGGAAAATTGTGTTACTGCATTTGGTTGTCAACTGGTTGTGAAACGCAAAGTTACTCACCAAAATTGGCCCAGGATAGGTGATTATCGTTTTGAGAAACTGTTTCAGTCTGTCCATTGAGAGAAGGTAGCTGAAACCGGCGAGGAACTCATAGTTGTCTCGGTGGTAATATCGGCGGGGCATGTACCACTTGTGGCCTGGTTCGCGATTGGCAGGCGTTGTCATGACTAGACCAGTCAGGCCAGAGGGAATCTTCCTTCTCTGAACTAGCTGGTAAAGCATCGGCATGTTCATCACTACATCGTCATCAGTTTTCACCATGTACCGACTGTTGCTGCAGTGCCGCCAGGCCCACTTCAACTCAGCAATGGCTTTAATTGTCAAGTTATAATAATCTGCGCATATACATGAGGGAAAAAATTCAGTGTTAGAATATGGTTAAACTGCTTGCAAGGAATACCTTCGATAAAGTTGAACTGAAGAATATCCCCGTACTTGTCTGACTCTGCTTTCAACTGTCGCTCGAAGATTAAGTTGCGCGGCACGCCAATGACAAAGAAGAGTCGCATTCGGTACTTGCTTGCTTCTCTGCCCCAAGTGCGACGGATGGTCATTCGACGTTCAAAGTACTTTCCAGAGGTGACGGCTGCAGTGTGAATGAAGATGGGCGTCTCATCTGGGGCACAATCACGCTGGTTGATGACCACCTGATTGGTGAGGGCTTGTTCCTCCTTTGTGTGTCGGTAGTTGCGAGCAGTGCCCGGGTGGACGGCACAGGCCAGCAACACTAGTAGTGCACTGGCTGCCCAAAAACTGACCTTTATCATTGTTTCGGTGGTAGGTGCTGAGGTGAAAGTGGCGGTGGTATTGGTGGTGGAGGTGGTGATGAGGATGGTGCCCTTTCGGCTATCGATGCGGTGGTGAGAACTGCTGATGAGATGTGAAGAGCAATCTACCGGCTGACCGCTCACTAAAATACTGTTTGACTTTTCGCACCGATCAAACAAGAGAGGAAACAGGAGAGGAAGTGTGTGCACTTTTGAACAGCAGACGGTATATCAAGTACTGTCTGGTGGAATAGAAGTAATCCTTGAAGTAGATGGGCAATCGAAAGTGACTTTCACACCTCGAACTGAGCAGCCCTTTTTATATTTCTGGCAGACGGCAACGATTCAAGGGTTTGACACACTGCTCGCTGCAAAACACTGTGGCGTGGCAAACGACGAGGCACAGGGGTGGTGGCGCTGCAATACAGAAGTGCATTAGTCGGAGTGGATGCTGTAAGAGATGACACTAGCGAAAGGTGGAAAAGTAAGAAGGTAGGACGGTTGATTGCTTGCTTAGTAGGTAGGTAGGTAGGTAGTTGAGATGGTAGGTAGGCACCTGCCAGAAGGACAGTTTGGAGGGAGGCAGTGTAACAGGGATTGCACCGTTCCAGAGACAGGCAGGCACTTTTCTTCCGATGAGCCAAAAACGCGCGCGCGCCTTTATGGTTACTGCTTTGCTGCTGTTGTTAGGGTCGCAGGAAGGAGCACACAGGTAGATTAAAGAAGAAACTCTCTCTCTTTCTTTGCGTTTGTCTGTGTGTGAGTTCGACTACGTTAATAGAAACACTGCGTGTGTGTAGTGAAAAGTAGCCAGCGTGTGAATGTGTGAAGATGGACAAGCAAAGAAGCAACGCTTCAGAGGCGTCAAGTGCACGTGCGATGACGCCGGCAAGCAAAAGTCAGAAGAAGATGATGTAGTAAAAGGGGGAGAAACGCTCACGGTGATGATGGGCAACTTCAGCGCTCAACAAAATGGCAGGTAGTCAGTGGGGAGGGACAGAAGTGATGCGCCCAGTGGTGGTGGTGATGGTGGCGATGGTGGTCACTCACTGGGCAGTCAGTGGAAGATGCAGTATCGTGCAGTTGGTCGACTGGTCAGAAAGACTGGCAGCCATTAAAGAGTCCTTTGCCAGGCTGGCCACCTTGTGCACTTGCCTACACTTCAGACGACAACGGCAACACTCTCTGTCGATGTCACCGAGAGAGTGTGAGTTTGTTTGGCCAGAAGCTTAGCGATCTGCTTCATAAGCTCTTTTCACAAGTATAAAGACAATCCTCGGTTGCCTTTTTATACCTTTCCTTTTCGTTGCTTTCACGGACGCACTCAATTGGCACTACAACTGAATGTCACCACTAAGACTACTTTCGTCGAGACAGTGAATGTGTGCGCAAGAGAGGTAGATAAAGTGGAAGGTGCTCAACGAAAGGGACCCCATGATAAGAAAAAGAAGATAAAAGAAGTTGTCACCTGAAATGAAACGACTTCAAAAAACAAATGCCAAGCAACAGGCACTGCAACAGTGGCCGTCGCTCGCTCAATTGTTTAATTGCTGCTCTGGCTGATTTGACTGTAATTATACAAGCTGATGCAGTGGTAGTGTGAAAGTGATGAGCTCAAAGTGAAAGTGAGAAAAGGCAAAAGGGTTGAAGATTAAAACGATGAAACAGGCTGACTTTTTCAGAGAGATGGACACTCACATTTAAATAGTCAACCATTTGAAAATGTTTTCCATTTAAACTGCCTGCCACTCATTTTGACTGGCTCAATCGACAAACACTGTGGTTTATGGCATTACTTGAGGCAGCCGCAGCAGTACTAGAAACTGTATAGACTTTAACGAAACGCATCTCATACAGTAAGATTTACATTATCAACTAATTAGTGATTTGCAAGTGAAACTTGTGCTTGTGTGAAGTGAGAGGGGGTTACGTGCAGTTCGGTGAATTGGTAATTAGTGGCTGATTGATTGATTAGTCGATAGGTTCAATTTTACGATGAAATGGGAAGAAACGTGGTCACACATTCACAGTTCACAGCAAACACAACGTTGTGATGAAGAAATTGATAAAGAAGCTGCACATTAGTGGTGATGCGCTTTACAGGTGGCTGAGTATTTCAAAGTGAAACAGCAGGCGCTGACAATGCTTACTGAAGCCGACTATTCAAACCTTCTCAAAAGAGAGATAGCTTTCTTATTGTTGTTCTCTACAACTGCCTTTGTTGCTGCTATGAGAGCAGACAAAGACGAGCACATCACTGAAAAAGTGGCCTGTAATACAAGAGATAACCGCTTGCAATTAGACACTTCTCGGCCACTGTTCACTGTTCTTGGTAACTTAACAGAAGCCGGTCTTTTCATCATCTATTATCTCGCCACATGCTGATTGCTATGTAGATATCACCTTCAAGGTCACTACACTGTCTTGATTTCACTCAAAAATGATGATGAACAAAAGCAGAGTTATTTTAAAATGAACATGCGGTTGATGCTGTAGCTGTCGCTAAACGCACAATTACAATGCTATTACTTCATCGTTTTGTTTGAAGTGACGTTTACCTTTATTTAGCTGCAAAATAATTTATTCTATTAACTTAAACATTACAACAGCTGATAAAAACGTTAAAAATGACTAAAAAGTAATTCACAAGAGGCAACAAATAAATAACATTTAAGTTTGCTTGAAAAGTAGTTAATCAATTAAAAAGATGCACTTAGAGAACTTTTGAAGGTTTGATTTGCTTAATTAATTGTTTTATAAAATGCATGAAAACAATCACCACTAGTGGTAAGTAATAGTAAGTGTCTTACCTTGAGACTGTAGCAATGCTTTCTTCGTTGCCATTTTGGTTAGCTAAAAGGGAGAGGGAGCAATTCCATTTTCTTATTTTTGATATATGAAGCCTTCGTAGATAGACGTATTATCTGTTCACTTTAATTTAGCAAAGTCAAGTTACATTTAGTTAAACTAACAGTTTTAACACCTTTGTCTTTAATCAATTTTTAAAGAGAAGAGCTAGGAAATGTTATGAGCGTTTCATCTTTGTCTATACTGTTCTTACAATACGCTGATGATTACTAATTTCCATTGCACAGTAGGCAATGTGTGCTCAAGTGTGATTTGCACTTGAAGATGTCGGAAATTTAGTAATTTAGTTATGAATTATGACAATGTGCATATTTATTTACCGTTCAATTTGCTGTCTAGTGAATGCAACAAAAAACACATGAACAATTTTAACAGGAAGAGAACTGTTGAATTTATTTACATTTGATAGCATTTTCTACTTTTCAGTGTTTGTTAAAAACAATTGCACAAATTATCATTTGATTATAGAATACTATATCCTTTGATGCTTGTAAAGTTTTGTAAACTTTATAAATTAAAATTTTATTTGCTTTAAGCATTGGTGTGAATATATAAAATTAAAAGTCAAACACCTTATTTCATCTCATTGCCTATTCAAATGTGCACTTTTACACGTCTAATTTACGTAAGAGTCTTACCTGGTAGTGCTTCATTCAAGTGTTTCATTGGACAAAAAAGACAAGTGCTAACCAAAGTGTCGGCAGACAAACTGAAAAAACAGAAAACTTTTTGCTTTACTGACAAGTGTTGTAAAAAATTGTGATGAAAAGCTTTGATGAATTGTCAAAATGAGATATCTGATGAAACACTAGTGAAAATAATCTACCAGAGTGTGCACTCGGCAGTTTGGTATTGCCGTACGCAAGGTGCATTAGCGAATCAGGTTTTCCCCCTTTTACAAAGCAAAAAAGAATCGATGTCTGTCGCCTACTACTTTCAAGTATTTCTTAATTTTATTGATAAGTCACTTTTTATGATGTTTCAATTGTTTTAGACAATTGTTTTTAACTTTTGCATTTTTTGTTTTTTGCCCTGCAGCATTATGCCAAATATTCGTATTCTCAATCAAAAAACGTTTAATTGAATTTAGCAATAGAAAACATTTTACTCATATTTCTCACTGGCTAACTTGTCTTTTGAATGCATACTGCAGTTTATTGCAGATTGCTACTTTTGTTAAAAATGCTCACCATTTTTTTAGTTAAAACCATTGCGACTGTCACTGTGTGTGCATATTTTAATTCTGTTAAGCATTGTGTTTATGTTTGTTTGTTGTTTCAGTGATAATTTGCTTTTGTCTTGTTGTCAAAAGTACAATCTATTTTTTATAAATATAATTATTAAGTTATTTTTGCTCAAACTTTACTATTTTGTTTGAAAATTTTAAACATTATAAATTTTAAATTATACAGTAGTACTGCACTGAAATTGCATTCTCAATTACTTCATTAGCTTTTTAACGATGTCAGTGCTTTGTTGTTTATCTCATTAGCTATACTCGAAACACAAATCTGAATAGCACTAGGCAATAATGAGCCAATAAACAGTCAAATCACATCGCTATTAAGAATGAGCAATTGTTTGTCTAGCTGTCATCCGGCATTAGAAGATTAAGTCATCAACTTTTGGTGAAGAGTTGCACTGCACACAGTCATCGACATCCAATGATGACCTTTAGAGCAATGGACGAGCTCAATGTGTGTATTTTACAGTTATAAATGCCATATACAGTGTTTCTCACTGCTAAACACTTGCCGTTTGCTATTTCACCTCTTCAGGTAGTAAGTGCAATCGCTAAATCAACAGTGGATAAAGCCCAATTAAAAGATTTACAATCATTAGTAGTAGACGAGGTAAAAAAATTAATCTTTGCAAAATATATCTAGTATTATTATATAGATATTTTCTGTGTATCATTGCAAAAAAAGTAAAGATTAAGTGTAAACAGTTTCGAAGTAATAAAATAGACATGTTTTTTATATAAAATAAGGTTTTTTTAAAACTATGTCTACTTGGACTAATGCGTTTTTTCATTGTATTTGCTTTTACAAAACCGTTTACAATTTTAGCACCTTGCCGTTGATTATGATCTACCGCAAACTTTTTTGTCTATCTAATCATTTACAATTCACACGCGTTTAACGCAGGTGAGAAAATGAGCATTTTAAAACAAGGTAGTCATCAAATCATAACCTTGAATAGCAGTCGTTATTTAAAAACTGGATCAACCTTAATTTTTTGTTAATCAAATTAATTTGACTTTGTATATTAAATTTTCTAAAAGACAATTGACTAATAAATAAAAACACGTTGCACATATGCTTTCAAAACAATACAGATATTTTGGAGTACTTTATTAGCGGTTTATTTATACAAAGCAGATAATTACCTAACCGTAAAAATTCACATTTCTCATAACAATCTGCCTAGTAGCAAGTGGCAAAAGTTTTACAGTGTGGCACTGGTAAAAAAGAAGAAAAAGAATACACGTTGATGTGCATCAATTGTGCTCCAATTAAAAGGCTCAACACCTTTTCCTTAATGCTTACTATTTTACTCATAAATTGTTGCTCAAACAATGTAAAAAATGAATATACAGGCAAAACTCACACTGTGGATAAAAACTGTCCTGCGGTGTTTTTCAATAGATGCGAACGGGCCGCAAAAACGCTCACTGTTGTGCATGGTGGCGCTGTCGGCGTCAACAGTTGCTGGCGTTTCAACAGTGTGAATTTTGCCTGTATTTAACAATTTAAAACACACCGTTTATAATTTACAGTTTACACGTAAGAGAGGCATAAAGCTACTAAACCACGTAATTTGACTCTTTTTTGTCTGAATAATTGCTAATTAATCATAATTAGATTTATCAAAGCTGTCACAAAAGTGCTACTATGCATTGATGTGACCACAAATCGAAGATGCATCTTTTCTATTTAATGTGTACAGTGGGAATCCAAGATACACAAAAATTCAGAGCAATTTTTGCCTGAAACAAGTTTTAGCAACTTTCTCTTTTCAACCTGCCTCCTCAAAGTGACTTCAACATACACACAATGCTTTTCTATGCTGAAAAGTAAATGTTGTAGCGCTTTGTTCATGGCAAAATCGTGTGTGTATCTTGGAGACCCACTGTAGTCTGTGAACGAGAAACAGCTATTGAGTTAAAGTTACTGACGTTTGTCCATAATTGACAATTAGCAGACAAGCTAGCTAGGTAGACAGACAGCCAGACAAACTGACCATTACCTGAAGCTGAAAAATATTGCAAACGGGTGAAATTTAGTACTCTTGCCCTCGCTCTGTCACTGCCTCTTTTTTCCTTTTTCAGACTCTGAACTGCCTTTGCAGGTTTGTCAACGCGAAGACATTACGTCTTCTGTTGTATCGCTTTGTAAACCTCTCATCGAAGGCAGTGCTCTCCCTCTACAATTTTCTGTTTGCATTTCACAACCCGACTTGAACAGCAGTTTAAAGTCAATGTGACCCTTTACAATAGCTAACACAGTCAGTTTCCCTCCTTGAGAAGACAAAAGAAGACACTACTGTTGTTGCTGCTGCCGTGCTTTCTTTGAAGCACATGCACGCTTGCTGTGTTGGGACTTTACACTGAAGTCAAATATCACCTTCTTTTTAATGTCAAAGTTACCGACTTAATTTATCGCGTTAGTAGTCAATAATGCTAGAGAAACCAAAGTGTCTGTTTATTAAAAGTAACAAAAGATTTTTCATTTGTTAATTTGTGTTTTGCGAACCTATCTGCATATCTCATTATTCATAAATTTTTTATTAAAAATTTGTTTTTTAAACAATAGTAATAGCCATGATACGCTAGATTCATTTCTGCTCGTGCAGTACACGTCACTGGGATTGCAGAATCACAGCTGGCAAATCAATCATGTTCAGTCTGGAGCTTTCTTTTTTCATCCTTTTCTTGCAATGTGTTCTACTGTACCTCTGTTATTGCATTTTTTTCTTCTACTTGCCTCTATAATTAAGTCAGTCACCAATTGAAGGGTGTACTTGCTGATTGACCAATTGATCTCTACCAGCAATGGAATGTGCGCACACGATGACAACCAATTTTCCGCTACAGGCGTGAGCAATCAACTTGTGACCATATTGCAAGTGACTGATGCTTGACGCCACTGAGATGCTTTTTGCATATGACCGTGAACTGGCGTGATGAACAACGTGATGGTTTGTTTTTTCTTTGATTATTGAAAGTTAGCTAATTAAATTTATCAGATCGTGTATATATGCTGCTGTCTGGTGATAATTGCACTGTGTAATATTACACAAATTGCTTCATTTGCATTTTATTTTTCAGTTTATTCAATTTGAGTTTATAAAAAAATAAAATATTTTTGTTTGTAAACTCAAATCAAGAACAACACGTGTAGAAAAAAGTTTCTTTTTAAAAAATGTTTCTATAAACAAATCCATTTTAATAGCAAAATGCTTTGTTTTAGCCGCGCTCAATGTCTCAATTTTTCATTCATTTGTTTGACAATGTGTCAGGAGAATTGCCTTTTACCAGAAGTACCGAATTCGCATGCTCACGTAAACGGACATTTAATTATAGTTTGCGGTTAGTAAAAATAGCAACAATTGGCATCTATTTGATGAATGAATTAACGCTTTTTGAATCGTTTAGCAATTCCGCTCATTCTCAAGTATTTCGGTTGCTGTTGCCACCAGACTGTGTTTAGCCAAATTTGCCTAAGTTTGCCCGAAAGCAGTGCCAAGAAGCGAACCCTTCCTCTCCTGGGCTGCCCCACACCACTGACTAATTGAAATGCCTACTGACGTGCGACCCGGGCAATTATCTGTCTGGCCAACAATTATAATTTATTGAGCTTCCCAATTGCATTAGTACACTGTTGTGTGCAGTCTTCATTTCCTTATTAGATGTACCACTCTGTAATTATCTCTGCTCACATGGTTTGTGTGTACAAGTAAAAATCAACTATTTTTGGAACTTGTACACTGAAAACATAAGCTGTTGCTGGTAATTGGAGGATTCACTTTTAATTTGAAAATGCAATCGTTTGATGCAATAAGTGGCGTAATTTATTGTACAAGAACATTTAGAGTTAGATAAAATATTATCTAAACTTTTTTCCAATTATTCAATTAAAAAATTGTCTTTTTCTGATTCAAAAATATACTTTTATATACTTTTACTCAAACTAATAATGTTCGTTTGACGTTTTGTACTTTGTTGTTATTGACATCTTTAGCCGTAATCATAAAAGAAATGCTGTTCATCAACATTCACCTGTTTAGATGGCTTGCTAAACCAAGTGGTAATGCTCTGTCTGCCCGACAACATTGCCTTGAATTTGATTGACTACCGTCAACTGGTACCGTCTTTTCAGTTTGAGAAATTTACTAAGTTATGTACGTTTTAGTAATTTCTAAACAGTAGCAGTCAATCTATCATCAATTAATTAATCGAAATGAAATCGACTTGTCAAATGTTCACTGAAAGACTGTCGCAAATTTCAAACAAAAAAAATATGTTTTACTCGCTTTGTAAAAGATGCTGTGTAAGTAGAGAAAGTACAAATACAATTAAAAATGCATTAGTAGAGGAGAAAGGTGCGCGTTACGGAGGAAGGCGCAAAAGAGAAGGCGCCTGTCTGACGGATGGCTTCAGCAGCCGTCAACAGCCGTTTCATCGGCAGAGGAGCATCTTTCCCTCTTGTCTGCCGTTGCCTTGCGCACGTGCTCGTGACCTTAACCTTAGCTTTGTTCAAGCTTCTTCCTAAACCTTTCTGCAAGCTCTGTTTTCTTTCACAAATGCTGTTTTCACCAGCACTCACTTACACTTACACCACTGGCATCTTACAGTTTGGCAGCAGTTGTACAGAAGCCAATCAAAACAATGCACAAGGTGAAAATGATGTTGCCTGAAGATGCTGAAAAACATTTTATCAGTCAGTTAATTACTGAGTGAATGAGTCAAGTTTTTTAAGTTTTAAAACTAAAAGTCTAAAAATGTGTCGGATTTGATTTAAACACACACTTAAAGTGCTTTAGTACTTGATCATGATGCCTGTTTAAGTGCGCAAACATTTTATGGTCATTTTATGGTCATTTGTCGACTAATGTGTTTTGGTAATAATTACACAATTTTGCCCGGCTTGCCTTGAGGACAGTTTAAGATGTTAGACTTTGTGGCGTACATCGTTGCGCTGTAAAAATTATTTGTTTAAGAGCTAACTTTGGCCTAACAATGAGACAAGCATCAAACGGTTTTCTTATAGTTTGATAAACTGCCTTGCATTTTAAAGTGAATTGTAAAATGCATGTTAATGTTCATCACCCTGTACTTGAGATTGAGATGACCAGTGAGAGAATCATGCAAACACTGATGCGCTACTGGATGCACTGGATGGCCCATTGAGCAAGTGGCCTCGTGTTGACAGTGATCGATCTCATCGATTGGCAGATCTACGCTGACTGGCTCCCCTTCTGTAGCTGATCGATTAGGTGGCAAGCGATAATTGAAGGCGAACTGGATGACGAACGGCTGAGGTGAACGAGTGTGATCGATTGATTGTACAGACGATGGTCACTGAGATGTCCACAATTAGATCGTTATTATGTTACATCAAACAATGAAAGGCATTTCCAACTGCTGCTTTCGCCAGCTTATCATGACATTTGCAAATTAATTTTGAAAACGCTTTTGGCAAAATTTTCATTAATTTGTCTCAAACACCTTGCCATCTATAAAAAATTTCAAAATTTTTTTACTAGTCAAACACATTAAGTTTTACAAGTTGTAAAAATACAACTTTGTAATGTTTTATTAACGTATTATATAAAAAATAAAATAATTGTGACATTTTTGCGTTATAAGTTTTGTACATAAATTGACAGCATTTATTTTTTATTTTGTGTTAAAATTATACTCTTAACTTTGCAAATTTGATGTAAAAAGGTAAAATGATTGCTCAAAACAACAAATCAATTGAATGACTTTTTTCTAAATTATAAGCACGTGTCGTTTTGCTCGATTTCAAAAATAAACAATTTTTCTGCATTTAGTTCAATGATTTTTTGTTGCATTTGGTTTTTGTTTGTATTTTAGTCAGCTATTTAGTTCAAACATTACTATTATTTTTAAACAATTTACTAAACTAAAAGAGTTTGGCCATAACTAAAAACACAATAAAATTCTTGAAAATTTGCATATGAACAAACAAAACTTAGCGTTTTGTTGCTAGTTATTGAACAAAAATTTTAAATTTATAGCATTTTTTTGTAATACGATGGATTTTAAATGTCTAAATCCTGGATCTAGTTTTTTTAGATTTTATCCTTTAACCTCCTGTGGTGTTAAACCTAAATTTTAAAAATTTTTCAATGATTATTTTGCATATTGAAAATCAAACAAAAAATAGTTTTGAATATTTTCAAATATTTTTGTCATAAATTTACATCATTTAAATATTCTAGTCAAACTTGCAAAAATAATAATAGATTTGAAATATTTGAGTTTTTGTTTGTTTCGATAGTTTTAAATGCAAAAATGTTATTTAATCTTTTATAAATTTGCAGTTAAAAAGTTAATTTTTGAAATAAAAACGTTTTACATATTGTATAAAAACTTTTTTTTAAATATAAACTCAAATTGTTTAAAGGTGTCATAAGGTTAATTAAGAAACTAATTAGTTACATTAAAGACATCCTGCTGATTCAATTTTAAAAAATAGTGGTTGTGCTAGGTTTGAAACACTAATTATATAAATTATATTTTAAAAATGTTAAAATATAATAAAACTTTAAATTGTTTGTCATTAAAGTGTAGTTCATTTGGGTAATAAATATACACACGTTGCTTATTTGGAAACCTCATCAAAATTAAACTAAATGAAACTAGCAAGTCATTAAAAAGTTTTGGTTTTAATTAATGTTATCGACACGGTTTTTGTTAAAAACAAATTACCTGACAAGTTTTACTGGTAAAATATAAGTTTGTCTTAAAATTTCAAAAAATAAAAACATTTTTTGTTAACTTTATTAAAATATTTTATCAGTTTTCTCACATGATTGTTTTTATGCACAAAATAAAAACATTTTTCAAAAAGAAACACTAAAAAGAAAAGTCACAAAACCTCTACAAGCAATTAGTAAGTTCGTCACTAAAATTAAGAATATTCTAGTGGTCAATTTGTTAGCGAACAATTGATCTATTCTTTGCTAGCAGTGTCCGGTGTCGCAGAGTTATCGTCTTTGACTTCAAGCCTTTGTGTGCAGAAAGCTCAACGCACTGATACTTTCGGTCAATTGTTCCGCAATTTCACATCTTTCGGCTTAACACGCCGTCTCTGTGAACCATTCACTTTAGTTCAAGCTCAGTCGCCCTGACCGGCTTGCGAATAATAACTAAGGGGCAATCTATCATCGCTTTTGCTACTCATCACTGAATCGGTTATTTTGCATGGATCACTAAACCGTAGAATTGCATTGGCTGAAAGAGCAAAGAGGCTCGTTAGTTTCACACCCGCGCACGCAAGAGGAAGGAGAAGAGACAGAAGCAAATTTACACTTGCATGGACAGCAGCACCAAAAATGGATACTTCTAGCAGTGAAGTGGATAATTTGCAACAAGAAGAATGGATTCGTGCACTGAGACGGATGGCTGAACGGACGAGCAGATGACCAGATTGGAACAGCATAGAAAAACAGAAAGAGTACCCAACAAGAGCCCACTTAACTTTTGACACTTTTGCCCTCTCTCAGTTCTCTCTTTCATATTGTCTCAATCATTCTGGCCACACTCGCCGACTAGCTGTCGGCATTTATCGATCCGCACCGCGTAATGCAGTGATAATGATCAGAGGGCAGATGACATTGACCAATGGCGACAATGCTGCTGATTGCCCGCACCATTTGAAGCTTTCAAAGTGATAAGTACTTTCTTCAATCGACTGAAAGGAATGGACCAATGCCCTCAACAACATGATTTATTTTACATTTGTTTTTTATGGTTGTTCAAAGTTGCTATTGCTTTTTTTGCTTGTATTTTTAATTGTGTTTATTATATTTTTGTTGATATTTACGTGTTATCATAAGCATTTTTATTTTAAAATAAAAATTTTTTTTGTTAAACCCACTTGTTGTTATTATTTGTCATTTTTCATGCTGTTAGTAGTAGATCAGCTGTCATTTGGAAAGAAGGAAAGCACATGGGTGCTATTTAATATGGGCATGGTCCAGCGGTTTCAAATCGACGCCAATCTGTTTCGATGTGCAGCAGCTGCATGAAATGACCATAAAGGGGTAAAAGAACAGACAAACGTCAAAAAGTTTGACTGGAACACAGCAGCCTTATCCTATGCACGGATTCTCGCATCGCCTGATGGGTCACTTTCTCTCTCCATCATTTTTGTCCCAAATTCCTTTTTTAATAATAGCCACAATAATCATTCCACTCAGCGGCCAATTCTATGCATAAGCTAAAGACGATGACTGGGTTCATAAAGTAATCGATTATATCGAATTTCAATCTTCAAAAATGGCTGCCAATTTGTAGCAATAAAAAGTTTAGTAAAGAGCAAAAGCTAAAAGTTTTCAGAAATATAGACAATAAGTGTCATTTTTTTATTTTTGAAAAGATTTGTTTAATATACAGGGTGAGTCAAAAGTTCTGTCAGTACTTTTTCTAAGACCAATATTTCTA
>JAALOO010001089.1_pt1 | contig 20431 bp, 13 predicted proteins | sample 7257641 | NCBI WGS metagenome assembly JAALOO01 (sample SAMN14085613, study PRJNA598686) | mite metagenome | biome: ENVO:01001000; feature: ENVO:01001002; material: ENVO:01001226; isolation source: single female mite from University of Michigan culture on fish food culture... ...
TCTCTCTCTCTCTCTCTCTCTCTCTCTCTCTCTCTCTCTCTCTCTCTCACTGTGCCGCTAGCCTGACTGACTGAAGGGCGAAACAAATGAGTCGAGGCACACTGGCAGGGCTTGAGGCAGGCAGGCAGGCAGGCACACGGGCATCAAGCAATAGATCATCCTGGCCCTGAGCTGGAAAAGCTGGGGCGAATGTGTTCTTGTTCCAGTGGTGGCGGCGGCAAAGGCACAAAGAAAGCAACAGCTAAAGAAGTGTGGCCATTAGTCAGTGCCGCGGATTAGCTGTTTGACAGTTGGTGTTTCCTGTTGACAGTGGCCGGCAAATGTGTGAACATTAGCAAACACTGGTGTTAAATGGTAGTTTGAGGCCATTTCATTGCAAGGCCATTTCATCGTAGGTCTTTTTCATTGCAAGGCAATATCATCGCAGAAAATGCAGGGAATAAGTAAACTTTATTTGAAATGCCTACAACCCCTAAAATCATGCAGTTTCTCTATTTCTCTTCACGCACTTTTTTGACTCTTGAAAAAAGTTACCTAAGTTATCGAGATGAGGTTTTCACCAGTAAGTCAAACTAAATGGCTGAGTTGTAGTAAGAAGAGAAACGAAAAGAGAAGATAATTGTCCGCCTGGGCAACAGCAGATGATGGAAAGAGATTGGTCAAAAGCAAAAAGTTTAATAAGGTTTAGTATTAGACAAAAAAAAGTTACGGTTTTTAGATAAGACAAACAGCCCAAAAAGAGGTCCCTGGATGCTCAAATTTCCTTTGAAAGTACTCTAAAAGTGTGTGTGTGCTTAGGGTGCATTTAGGGTAATTGGAATGAGTTGCAGACAGAACAAAAGTGCAAACTGGAACTTGCCCATCAGAACCAGTCGCTCTCCTAGAACTGTCTGACCTGCTCCGGTGAGCAGTCTCCGTACTGGCGTTTTCTCCAGAACCTCTTTAGCAGACATTCAGGCCGTTTGACCCCTTTCCGACCGAAATTTCCAGTTTTCTCTACACCGTTAGAAAGCTTGCGACAGTGCGCTTCTTTTAAGACCAAAAAATCAGCCAAATCGGTAAAGGGGAAAGGTCCCGAAAAGCGGAACCGGATTTTCCGATTTTTCCGAAGAAGTTGAGGCATTCGTCACTGGTCCCCCCCATCAAACAATGTGACTTGCCAAGTCCCTTGTTGTTCCCTTGTTTCATGCCCCCATGTATGAGCGTGTGCTGTGAATAGTGGCTGTCGAGTTCCAGACAGAAACAGCAACTGTGTTCTTTTAACTTTATTTGCAAACGGAAGGCACCCATCTTAGATGCGAGCCCGTTGTTGGCATCGACCATTCCTACCATTTCAAACAAATGATTTCGGGCACCCCAACCTGTTTCCAGTCACAGTTCCACTGCACATACTACACCCAGTAGTAGCTCGGAACGGAATAGCCAAACCGACTGGTACATTCACTAGTGGACACAAAGACACACACACACAAAGACTCTACAACGACATTAGCAGGCGGTGCACCACTGGGCTACTTGAGGCTACAGTGTAAGCAGTGTACATTCTCCCACCTCTTTTCCACGACTGGTTGAAGTCGTCACCAGAAGTATAATAAAAAAAGGACGAGAGAGGAGACTAGTTCTAGTTCGTGGCCTGTTCTTCCATCTTCACGTCAGTCAGCGTGTCCATCGTGCTTCAGCTCTTCTCTTACTGTCGAGTTACTAACAGAGACTTCTCGACTAGCAGAGAAGAACTGAAGCCAAGATCTCGCTTTAGCAGCAGCAGGCCGCTGCTGGTACTAGGTACTTCTGACTAACTTTTCTCCACTTGTATTGCTGTCCTTACTTCACCCAGTAAACAGTCCGCGAAACTTTCCAACCTTTCCGATCTTGACTACTGGTTTTCTTGGCATTCTTGAGGGCACCTCCCGGGGCACTGCCTCTTCCTGGACAGCTGCGTCTTCAAAGTGACCTGGTGGCAGTTGTAGCTGTCATCATTCATTCATTCATTCATTTTTCACTTATTCTTCAGTGGAAGAAGGCTGCAAAGCTCCTTCGACCTCAGCCAAAGGGGCCTGGAAGAGACAGTAGATTACTGTCTCTCGCACCATCACGAGTTCCTTTTTCACCGCATTCAGTCTTTCATTCAGTCTTTCATTGCCCAACAGTGTTTTAAGTTTTTGTATCCATGTTTTTTTGCTTTATAACTTTATTGTGCTGGGTATCTCAAATTTTGAATTCAGTTTTGTAAGTGTTATAATGGGCTGTGTTTTGGGGTTGCACACGGAAAAAGTCTGTTTAATTAGTGAAGTGTGTGTGTGTGTGTTTTATTAATGAATCAATGAATCGTAGTTCTGAAGTTTGTAGGTGTCTTGTGTTGTGTTGTGTTAACAAGAAAGCAAACTCAAATAAATTAAAAAGGAAAAGGGATGAGAACATGATACGACTAAGGTGGGAAGAAAAGGAAAAACAAGAAAGGAATCACAAATTGTTTGCGTATGTGTGTGACAATGTGAGAATCAATGAATAAAGTCTCAATGGCGATTCAAGAGAGAAAAAGAAAACAAAATGTCGATGTTTTAGTTGCACTTTGCAAAACAGCTGCCCGTTTTTTTGTTTGGGAAATTTGCTAAGCAAAAGTACAAACCAACAGTTTGCTAACAAACAGAAGCGAAAGAAAAGGGAAAACGATTGAAAAGTTGAGCCAAAGTTCGAAGAGAGAGAGAAAACGAAAGGGCCAACTTGAGCAAAAGTTTAGGAGAGGGACAGGAAAAACTAAAAAATAATTATGGGCATTGGCAACATGAATGAGTGATCGAGAAAGAGAAACCGTTTCAAGGTAGGACACTCAAGGAGGGGAGGATGCAAATGGATAAAGACCATTGAAACAGGAATGAAACAGGAATGAAACAGGGATAAACAGGGGAAAAGGGAAAAGAGTGCTGGGCACTAATAAGAGCCCGAAATGGGAGTTTAAACTAGAGAGAGAGAGAGTGGTGCAGCGGCGGATAAGAGGAAAGGGAAAGGATGAAAAAATAATTATGATGATAAAAGAGGGGGCGAAAAATATGTCTGGTCATTATCATCATCACTGTTTACCGTTGAAGAGTGAGTGATTGTGCAATCAAATGTGTGGTCAGCATTCCACAGTAGTTGCAACACAGCTCAACTCAACTCAATGGCAAACTTGCGTTACAAAAATAGGTCGGTTCAATTGTCGGTGTTTCTGCGCGTATGAAAATAGAGTGATGCAAAAATAGGTGATTATAATCAGAGGGTTTAAGAATAAGATAATACAGTAAGTGATAATAATAAGATGAATGAATGAATGAGATACGGGTCATGATCACAATGATAAGTGTAAGAATATTAGGGAGTTTGGGAGTTTTAAGATGATTGAAATGAGAAGTGTTGTGGGCACAATGAAAATGTTTAGCCAGATAAGTGAGAGAGAGAGAGAGCCAGTAATGAAAGCCAGTGATGATAAGCAAATGGTTCAAGTGATGATGACGGTTTAAGATGTGAAAGCCAGGTGATGAGATGATTTGATAGTGATAATGATGACATGGTAAGGTGATTGATAAGATGAAGAAGGTAATGTCATGGGTAATGGCAAAAATGCAATGAAGAAGGATAGTGGTGAAAGTGGTGATGATCATCATCAATGATAAAATGTAGTTAGAGCGATGAAAGAAGTTAAAGTGTGAGTCCCAGTGTTCAGACAAATCAAATCAATAAAGAATATAAGAAAAGGGAAAAAGTTAAAAGTGTTCGCGACATCAGCTAGATGAAAAATGAAAAAATGGTTGTGTTCTGCAATTGAAGAAAGAGACCTCTTCATTTTCACATATCAGTCTGCTGTACTGCAGAACTGGTATTCAAGCAGGCCAACTGATGCTGTGAATGGCAACAGGATGAGAATCGAAGAGAATTTAATTGGTTCGATTCTCTTATGTTCAGCTGCTCAGCCTGAACCAGCACAATCTCATCATCATCCGCCGCCACCAGCAACATCGGTGAGGAGGAGGAAGAGGCTGAGGAAGATGGTGATGATAATGAGGAGAGGCAAAACTGCTCAAACTGTTCGCTCCATTTTGGGGCGTCATTTGGGGGCGTGGTAGGAGAGAAAAAAGTTGTGGGCTGGGGCTGGGGCTGGGGCGTTGACTCGAAGAACGCCTGCTTGGCGGCGGCGATCTTTGCTGCTGTTGTTGCTGTTGCTGCTGCTGTTGCTGCTGCTGATCCTGAATCTGAATCTGATTCAACAGGGGAAAAAGGTTTTGAAACTCCACTTCCTTCTTCTTCTTCTTTTTCCAATGAACTTTGGTCCTTGGAAAGCCTTTTGAAGGTGGTGGTATTGTCTGAGGAAGAGAAGGATTTGGTGGACTTGGTGGTAGTGGTAGGGGCACAGGCGGCAATGGAGAAGCTCCTGAATCCTTCCTTTTCCAGCTGTGACCGTCGTCCCTGGAGCCATCGCCGCCGTTCCGCCTCCTCTCGGTTGCTGGTAATGCGGCTGTCCTCCACCTGGTTCCGCTCGTTGCCCTGCGAGAGGAAGACCTCGTCGTCCGCCTCCAGAAACTCCACGTCCAGACCCGGTTCAACCTCCCGTTTGGAGGGCTCCTCCTCGTCGTCGTCGTCGAGGTCGTCGAGATCGTCGTCGAGGTTGTCGTTGTCCTTGTCCTGGTCGTCGATGTCCTTGTCCTGGTCGCTGTCCAGGTCCTCGACCAGGTCCTCGACCTTGTCCTTGACTTTATCCTCGTCCTCGTCCTCGTCTTCATCTCCTGATCCGGGAAAGTAGTCAGGTCGGTCGCTGACGCTGAGGTCGTCGTCGTCGTCGATGTCGTACCTTGGCAACTCTGATTCACGCTCGATTTCCTCTTTTTTCTCCTCCTCTTTTTCCTCAGCTTTAGAAAGTTCGGTTGTGGAACTGACAGTTTGAGTTTGCTGCTCTTCCTGTTGTTCAGGAGCTGAGGTAGACTGGAGGACCGCTCGGGACTGCTCAACATCATCAGTTTGGGAGTTCTGCTCGTCGTAGTCCTGCAGCTCTCGTCGTTTCGCCTCTCGAATGATGCGCTCAATCTCCAGCGCCCGCTGCTGAACCAGGTACTCCTCTTCGTCCTCCTCGACGATGGTCGACTGGCCACCAGTCGATGTCCGCTCTCCATTTTCTCCATCCTCTCCATTTCCATCTTCATCTTCGTACTCCTCCTCGAGTTGGTCCCACGGACTAGCGCCACGTGATGAATGTGATGATGGAAGAAAGTGAAAGGAAAGGGCGGATCGGTCGCCGGAAGAGGAGGGCTTGGAATATTTGCCCTCTGATGGTGGTGGTGATGATAATTGAAATGTGATTTGTGTTTGGGCAAACGTTTTGCAGGAAAAAGCAATGCATGCAAATGTTATGTTAAGTGGTAGTAATTGAATTGAAATGAAAATGGAAAAAAGTAATAAAAACCCGAATAGATTAGGATGTTTAGCCAGTTTAGGATGTAGCAGATTAGAGGAAGAAGAAGAAGAGGTAGTAGTAGTAGTAGAGAAAGTTTAGTGTTCAGCACCGAATTTTAGATTTAGATTTAGAGGAAAAGTAAGGGAAAGGAAAGAGAGAAAGGGATAGAGAAAAAGAGAAAAAAAGTGGCAAGTTAGTTTTAGTTGAAAAGTATTTAGAAGTAAAAGAGGTTTTAGGCTTTAAGTGCGAAAGAGCAAAATGAATGGTCTAAGTAGTGCTTTTAAGTAATGCGAAAAGGTCTGCAAAAAAGCAGATTAAAGCGATGAAAGATAGGAAAAGGAAAGGTGCTGCTGTTTGTAGGCTTTGGGGGCGCTAGGGGCGGCGGCAGTTGACGAGGACGCCGAAGTTCCATTTGAGGATCTTCCCGAGGAGACCGGAGAACTGGGAAGTTGAGGATGATGGTGATGGCCCAACTTTTGACCTTTGACTGTCTTTTGCTGCTGCTGCTGCTGCTGATTACTGAGCGAGTACATCGAAGCAGCCCCGGTCAAGAAGGGCCGAGAACTGCTGCTCCGCGAAGACCTCCTCGAGTTGGCCGAGTTGGCCGAGGTCACCGAACAGTCGGAGCCAAGGGAGCCTAGAGCGGTTGATTTGTGGGACGGAGGAGGAGAGGAGGAGGATTTGTGTCGGGAGTTTTGGTGCTGGTGGTGATGATGGGGGTGAGGGTGATGGTGTGATGATGACCTCAAATTGGACACCGACTTTGACTTGGTCAGGTGGCCAAAGGAGGAGGCGAGAAAGTGGCGAAAACCACCACCACCTTTACCACCACCACCACTTGTCACTTGCTTTTTACCGGCGTTCACCCTCGTTTCATTCTCCTTATCAGAGGAGGAGAAGCGCCTCTTATCAACACCTCCTCTTTCTCCTCCCTCCACTCGATGCCCACTCATGGAGGCGCCCTCAGAGGAGGCGGAAGTTCCGCCTCCCTCATCGGTCAGGTTTGAGTCGAGGGACTTGAAGAAGGAGGAGGAGGTCGACTTTTGGTGGCGTAGGTTGCTGTTGCTGGAGTTCGCTTGGACTTTACTGCTCGGAGGTTCGCCGATGCCTGAATCCTCCTCCTCGTGATTTTCATCCTCATCCATCACATCCATTCCATCCACATCCTCATCATCCTCTCCCGTCGAGTCGATGTACTCAAAGGAGGGTGATGAGGAGGAGACGGCAGATAGTGGTGAGGAGATGGCGTGGACATGAGGAGATAATTCGGCGGGCATTCTCGGCTTGAGGATTATCTCTACTTGAACTCCCTTTTCACCTCTATTTTCTACTTTGGCCTCTCTGGTTTTGTTGTGGTTACTCTCAACTTCAACTTCAACTTCAGCAGCAGAGGCAGCAGAAGTTTTTGAAGATGATTTCAACTTAAACACGTTGGCTAAGTTGGAAACTGAAAGAGAACGAAGAAGGGATGAGGACCGATTGTTTTTGGAAGAAGGTGGCTTTGTTTTGGGAGCATTCAGGCTTTCATGGGGATCAATTTTTTGGGGTCGTTTAGTGTTTGGTACTCCCGTGGTGGCCTCTTCAACGGCGGCCGCGTCCAGGCCCAGAGAACGGGAAATGGAGAAGGTGGACTTTGATTTGGACCGAGTTGAAGCCGATGAAGAGGAGCTAAACAACCGAGAGGAGGACTTTGTTTTGGGAATTGGTTTCTGTAACCAGAGGGGATTCTGTGGGATCTGAGAAGGGTGTTGTGGTTGTTTTTGTTGGGGTTTGGGCTGTTGATTGGCAGATGATGATGAAGATGATTTACCACTAGCACTAGCACTAGCAAGACTAATCTGCGGGTGAGCAGCATGCGAGGGCGGGAGGTGTTGTTGATAAGATGATTGGGGCTGATAGGATGATTGACCTGAAGAAGTTGATGCTACTGATAATGGTAACCCACCTGAAGTTGGATGAAAGTGCAGTGCAGAGAGGGTGCGCATGTCCGGCCCGAAGGAGGAGGTGGGCACGCCGGGCGGAATCGCCGGAATGTTATTGGGATTGTAAACTCGTTGGTGCTGTTGGTGCTGGTGCTGGTGATCAAGGTTTTGGTGGTGATGGGGGTGAATGTTTTGCTGCGTGGAGTGCTCAGTGCCGGAAAGCGGAAAGTGATTGGGGTGATTGGAAAGGCCCAGGTAGGAGTCCATGTCCGCCTGGTGGACGCCGAGACTTCGCCCTACACTGGAGAGAAGCTGAGGATCGGAGAAGAGGCCCTGGCCCTGGCCACCCTGGCCCTGGCCCTGGGGGTGATAGGGGTGATGGGGCTGGTCGGCCATTTCCAGTGCGGCCAGCATGGCCATCGCCGCCATTGACGTTCCGTGCTGTCGGCCGCCATTCTGCTTAGAGGTCGACTGCTTTGTGGGCTGGTGGGCACTTTGGTGGCCGCTGTTGTGGTTGTTGTTGTTCTGGTTGGGCGGCGGCGGAGGGGGCGGCGGCGGACCGGGCGCCTGAGCAGCCATTGGAGCCACTGACTGTGATTGATGAGCGCCCTCAGTCTGATTGACCCCCTTCTGGGCGGAAGTGTGCGACTGGTCGGTGTTTTTGTTGGTGGTATTGTTGCTGGGGCCATTTCCGTTTCCGTTTCCGTTTCCGTTGCCCCCGCTACCGGAGTTTCCGGAGGGCGAGGCGCCCGACTGGCCGGAAGAGGCGAGGCCCGGGTCGCGGCAGAGGCGGACGCTTTCCAGGCAGAAGATGGACTGGTGGTCCTTGAGGGTGAAGATGCGCGAGTCGAGCACCTGGGTGAAGTACTTGTGGAGCATGGCCTGGTCGGCGGCGATTCGCAGCGTCGGCTCGTACTGTGTTTTGGTGAGGGTAATGATAATGATGATAATGATAAGGATGATATGGACAAAGTTAGAAAACTGCATAAAGAGATTCGAAGATTAATTCATTACCCGAGTGAGGTGGAACATCAGATCGAAGGCCTGCGGCCCCAGCTTGGGAATGCGACTGCTGATGGCCAGCGGCAGCATCGTCAGGTTGTCCGGGTCGCTGCCCATCGTCTTGTCAATCAGGTCAAGTTGGTCGGCGGCATTAGCCCCGGGAAAAAGCGGCTTCCCGGCGGCCATCTCGAAGAAGATGCAGCCCACGCCCCACAGGTCAATCGGCAGCGAGTAGTCGGTGGCGCCGCGAAGGACGTCCGGTGGGCGGTACCACAGCGTCACTACCTCATTGGAGAAGGTTTTTGAGGGAACTGGGGAGTGGGTGGGTGGGGTGGATAGAAATAGTGGGGGTTTTCGTTAGTATTTTTAGAGGAGAGGGGTTAAAATAGCCTGAAAAGGCGGTACCTGATTTGGCGCGAGCCAGCCCAAAGTCGGCCAACTTCAGCTCGCCTCGCTCTGAGATGAGCAAATTTTGGGGTTTTAGGTCGCGGTGAAGAATTCGCTGTTTGTGGCAGTAGGCGAGGCCGCGCAGGAGTTGAAAGAGGAAGAGCTGAAAATAAAATAAAAAAATGATGTTTTGTTAAATAAATAATTTTTATCAAGGGTTTTAAACAAGTTTGGTGAACTTTTTCTCTTTTTTTACATACGCGAACATTCTGATAGTGTAGGTGATTGTTGCACTCGTGCATGTACTTGCTCAGGTCTTTGGGCTGTTAGAAAAAACATTGAAAATGAGTCACACTTTTTAGTATTTAAGTACTTAAGCCCACTAACCAGGTATTCAAAGACAAGAGTGAGCGACTTTTCGGTGTGCACAATGTCGTGCAGCGTCACAATGTTGTGGTGCTTTAGGTTGCGCAGCAGGGACACTGGTGAAAAGTGATGTTAAAAATTGTTGTTAGTTTTTAACCACAATAAACTGATTTCTGATTATCTATTTTACCTTCTCGAATGGCCGTACAGGGCGTGCCCTCTTCGTGCTCTAGGCGAATTTCCTTCAGGGCGACCATGTTGCTGGTCAGGCTGGAGCGGCCTTTGAAGACCTTGGCGTAGGTTCCCTGCAAAGTGAAAAAGTGTGCACAAAGATAAGTTACCGCCAATGTACAAACATTTTGATTTTCATTTATCAATCGTTTACCTCGCCCAGCAGTTCTAGCTTAATGTACGTCTCCAGGCGGCCAAAGCCGATTTCAACCTAAAGAAGAAAAGGAAACATTAGTACTTTTTACCATCTTTTTAAAGATAAATAAAATTTGTTTAAGTTTCACTCACCAGCGACTGTCGTCTAATTCGCCTCGACAGCGGCGTATTGTCATCACTGAGCAGCGGACTGAAGAGGCCGATAATTTCCGGCGACTCGGCGAAGAGCGTCGGCGAGGTGGCCAGGTCGGCAAAGTCCTCATCGGTAAACTCACTGTCATTACCGGAAGTTCCAGCATTTCCATTTCCACTGTTTCCGCCTCTTCGAGCAGCGGCCACTTGGCGGGCAAAACCGCGCATACTGGGGCGAATGTAGTCCCGACCGATGATGCCGATTTTTCCCTCCCTCTTTGCCCGGGCCAGCTCCTCTTCCATTTCCTTCTCCGTCAGAATTCGATTCACAAAGTTGAAGGGCAGATTGAGGTCGGCGGGCAGGGAAAGTCGCTTGGAGATGCGGTCCTTCGCCTGATTCGCCTGGTCAATGGGAGTTTTTGAGGAGGAGGAGGAGTTTAGCTGATTCTGCGACTGTCTTCTTCGAATGACCGATTTGACGCCTGAGCTAGAACCGCCGGAAGTGGAGGCCAGGCTGGAGATGATTCCCGCCGAATTTGCCCCCGTGTTCGAGTGAATCCGCCGCAGGCCGACCATTGACCGGTGGTGGCGCTGGTGTTTGCCTATTAGCGGCGGACTACTTTGATCACCGGTGGCCACAGTGGCCACGTCGGAGCTGCTGGCATTTTTCCGGCGCTGCTGTTTGGATCGAGCAAAGGATTTGAAGAAACTGGTGCTGGTCGTCGTCGTTTGGTGGTGATGGTTCGATGATGAGGAGGAAGATGCGTTTGAGGAGTTCTCTACTGTCTTGTGGACAGGAGTTACTGAGGAGGTTGAAGTTGAAGACTCGTGAACTGATTGAGATTTTCGAAGGCGGGCGCCGAAGAGTAGCGATGTTAGAGAGCCGCCGCCGCCGCCTTCAGTCTTTGAAGTAGAGGGCCTGGAGCGGTGGTGCTCAGCTGATGATGAGGCTGGCGGCGGCGGCTTGAGAAGGTTTTTGCTGGGAATGTGCTGGAAGTTTGGTTGTTTGTGTTTACTGGAAGCGAAAACCTCGGTGTTCAGTTCTTCAGCGCTGTGCTCTTTATCAAAGGCAAAAGTGGTCGCCTTTGAGCTGTAGTTCACACTGGTCACTGGAGCTACTATCAGGGACTTTTGCTGCTGCTGCTGATAAATGGGCGGTCGGCTGGAGAGGAGGTTAAAGGAGCTCGACTTGGCGCGATTGATGCTGTGGACTTTACTGTTGATAAAGTGAGAACCTGACTGATCATCATCATCATCAACAGATTCATCTTGTTTGGAAGCTTTTTTGGCATTTGAAAGGTGAAGGTGACTTTTGATGAATGATTTGGATGAGGGATGAGGAGGATGAGGAGGGTGATGATGATTTGTAGCTAAAGATGAAGTGGATGATTCGGGTAGATGACGGGAATGACTGGATGAGGATGGGAAAGAAAAAGAGGCAGAGGAAGAGGAGGAAGAAGAAGTTTGATTTGGAGATGCTGAGCGGCGTTTAGATTTAAAGTTGAAGAATTTTAGAGCTGCAATCGTTTTAGAGCGCTTCAATTTACTTAGACGACCTTGTTTCTCCGCTGATTTAGCCTCCTCCTCATCAGCCTCAATGTTCTCCTCCTCCTCCGCCCCCTCCGCCGCCCCCTCTAAATCTTGCCCCGGGGCATGCTTAAAAAATTTTGAGTTTTTTTTAAGCTTAGAAAATTGAGCTTTTTTTTCGCCCACATTTTCTCCTGCTCCTGCTCCCGTTCCTGCTCCCGCTCCTTTCTGCCCAAAAACGATCAGCGTCGACTCGTCCAGCTGGTGGGTGGGCGACTGTGGCTCCGCCAGTTTGACCACTGCCGGAAGCGATTTTTTGGCATCATTGTGACTCTTCGAATGGGTCCACTTGCTGAAGAGGTTGCTGATGGAGTGGCCGATAGAGTGGCGAGTTGAGTGGCCGCCATTCGAGCTTCCAGATGAGCCATTCTGACGAGAGGATGAACCGGAAGTAGTGGCTTTGCCGGGGGTGATCGAGGTTCCATTAGCACTGCCTTTGCCATTGTGATGGCCATTGATATCAGCCTGGTGCTCTTCATCAGGATCCTCTTCACTGCCTCCGGTCATCGCGCTGCCGCTCCGTTTGGCAGAGGACGCCTGGGCCACGCCCCCCTCTACTTCCGCTTTTGCCACTTCCTCTGTCTCCGAGGTGGGGGGCTGCGCGAGGTGCCGCTCCAGCAACATCAGGTGGTAGTGATTCTTGATCGTCTCGATCTTGTGCTGCGCTAGAGGATGGGTCTCCCGGTGGGCGGGCGCTCGAAGTTGATGATTGGCCGGGTGGGCGTTCTCTTCATCATCACCCTCATCTATTTCCGGGTCACGCCCATCATCATCGTGGTGGTTATCACCACCATCCTTATCATCCTTACCATCTTTTGCGATCTTCTTTCCACCATTCTTCTTCTTCATCATCATCGGCGGCATCGCCTTCAGCTGCAGCTGCTCCAGCTGCGCCGGCGACAGTGTGTCGCGGCTGTTCAGGCGAAGTTGCTCCAGCGTCTGCTGGAAGGCTTCATCTCGAGGGGGCGGATCGATTAGCGTCGGTCGGCACCCCCGGTCACCACCGCCCCCATTGAGGTAATTGCTGCGGTGCTGGTGCTGGTGGTACTGCTTCTGGTGCTGCGAGTAGAACTCGCTGCTCGCCGAGTGGATCATCGCTCCTCGGGTGCCGCCTACTTCTCCTACTTCTGAAGAACGCCCGGATCGGGGTGATCGAAAGCCACCGCCGCCGCCGCCGCTACTGCCGTGACTTTTCACGCCTCCTGAAGAGCTCATCTTGGGGTGAGGGTGAGGGTGAGGGTGAGGGTGATGGTCTTCAGTGGATGGACTTTCTGGCTGCTCTGGGGGTGATTTGCCGCCGCCGCTGCTGCTGCTGCTGCTGCTGCTGCTGTTGTCGCCGCTGTACGAGGCTGATCCTAGCGAGGAAGGTGGTGGTGGTGGTAGTGGTCGAAGTTGTTGTTTCGGTGGTAGTGGTGGTGGTGGTGGTGGTGGTGGTGGTGGCTGATAATGATCGTCACCACTGTTTGCTGAAGAGGTGATCACCTGCTGGCTGGCCGCCGCCGACACCAGCTGCTGCTGCTGCAGGTGGTCAGGGTGAATGGCCAGCTGGTTCAGGCTGAAGAGATTGCTGATGCTATTTTGGCGAATCAGCAGCGGCAGTAGTGGTGGTGGGCCAGAGATGAGGATACTCGAGGGCTCACCTCGGTGGTACTCTACGTTGACGTTTGAGGGCTGGTTCTCGTACGGGTGAAGGTGTTGGTGTTGATAATTTGGCTCAATGACCCAAGCGTGGTCAGGTAGGGGAATGTGGTGATGGGGGTGGTAGTGGTTGTGTGTGTTGTGTTGGTGGTGACCTTGGTGGTCCTGGTGGTCCTGGTGACCTTGGTGGTCCTGGTCTTGGTCCTGCTGATAAGAACTGGTTGCAGGCGTTCCGCAGTAGTGCTCCTGATAACGTTTCAACTGTTTGTACGTCTTTGGCGGGAGCTCTGGGCCGGTGGCGGGAGCGTTCTCTGAACTGTCAATGCTCAAAGTGGTTGGTCGATTTAGGGAGTGACTGGGCGGGTGTGAGTTTCCGTTTTCATTCACTTGCATGATTCAAAGTGAACCAGAGTAAAGGAAAAGAACAGAGAGAGAAAGAGAGAGAGAGAGAGAGGTAAAAGTGACTGTTGTGTGTGTGATTTTAAGTGGGTGTCTGTGTTTTAGAGAAAAAAAGGGGAGTTTGAGAAAAGGTAGATTTGAGATGTTAGGAAAGAGGATAGAGTGAACAACAAATGGTCACATAAAAAGGTTTTGTTTTGAAGAGAAAGAGAGAGGGAGGGAGAAAGAGAGAGAGAGAGAGTAAAAATGAAATAAAATGTTTGCCCAGTTTTTGAAAATTTGTCAATTTGAGACAGTTTGACAAAAAGTTAACTAATTAAATGTGTGTGAAAATGAGCTTTGTTCAGCGTGTGGCACGGCATTGTTCGACTGTTTGGTATTGGTTTGTGTGAAGAAAAATCAACTCAATCGTTGATCAGATAAAATGTGTGTGGGTGTGCAAAAACAGTAGTGTCAATGTGTGTTTGGTTGGGGGGGGGTGTGTTGGTATCTGATGGGAATAACAAAATCACTAAAAGATTGGCAGAAAAAGGGGTGACAAAAAAATTGGCTGGTGAAATTGGTAAAATGGTTTATGAGATTGGCGGGAAAGAAAGAAACTGAAAAGTCTCGAAAATGACAAAGGTAAAGGACTAGTGTGTTTGAAAAGGTGTGTAAAACAACAATTTGGTCAGTGAATCAACTGTTGTGTGAACAGGAAAACATTGCAGGCAGTTCAGCAGCTGGTGAAGAAGAACTTGACGATTGAAGCTGGTGGTTGAAATGTTCTGTTAAAAGCATAAAAAGCACAAAAAAGTTGACATTAGAACAAAGTATAAATAAGCATATTGTACAAATTAAGTAGTTTGTCAATATTTCCGTTTTCCGTTAGAAAAAGTAAAAACAAAACTTGAAAAATCATTAGCAGTTTGAAGTAAGCACTGCTAATTGCGCTTATTTTAAAATTGCCTTAGCATTACTGTAAACATATTGTTGCTGTTTAATAATGATTTTGCTTGAATTTAGTGCAATAACTGACAAGGTGCATTGAAAATGGAGCATTTAGTGCATACAACAGTAGCTGCAGTGACAGCAGTTTGTCATATTTTTTTGTTTGTTTTACATTTTCTCTTTCATTTGGCTCTTCTACATTTTTTTCTTTTTAAATTTCTAACTAAAAGCTAGAAAACTATTTTCAGCAGCATTAAGTCAACTGCTGAAAACTTAGCATACTAAAAACACACTGCAATAGCTTTCTCTTAAAACTGCAGTTTAAGGTAATTCAAAACGAAAAATACTTTAAATTAACGCGTTAAGGTGATTATAACCTAATCAAATTGGAAAATTAATTTCCAAGTCATAAGTCAGGAAAACTAATTGTTTTTTATTTAAAATTCAAAAAGCACAAACATACAGTGACATTTTGATTAAACAACAAGCGATCGTACAATTTACTATTTTTACCAAAACAAACAACTTAAACTTGAAGGTAACTTCAATTCAAAATTTGTTTGCGCAACAGATTAAATTACCCGCAAAACTATTTATATTTTGAAATCCTTTTTCCCCTTTTTATCTTTACTATAAATAAACGCCCCGTTGTTTACTTATTCGCGTGATATACTTTCACTCTAATTACTGAAATTTACTGAAGTAAATCGGTTTTGGCTACAAAATCCAACCAAAACACCTAGCATAATAACATAAAAAAGGATTAAATTAAACAAAAAACCCGTTCTAAATGCACTCAAAGTCTGTGTGTGTGTGTTTTATCATAATTAGCCAAAAACAGCAAACTAGAAAAACTCAGGCAAATTGCCTCTAGCACTGAATAATTACCACTTTTTTAACGTTTGACAAACTAAAGTTATTGACAAAAAAAATCTAAATTAGATGACTTTTAAAAAAACAAAAAGTACATTGTTTTAATGAAAAACAATCTTGTAAAAGTGAGATTCAATGGCACTGACAGTGAATTACCATAAGCGCGTAAACACACACACACTCATTTACATTTGAACTAGTCAAAACAACTTCAAATCAGACAAAACAGTTTTGGCTTAACACCCTCACTTGACAACAACAAAATGGAGTCAAGTTAGGAAAAAGTTAGAATGTATCTGTGTGTGTGTGTTCACAAACAATTCAACAGAATTGTCGTTGTTGTCGTCGTCGTCGTTGTATATCAAATGTCTTACTTCACACTTACACACACTTGCAAATTATCGCCTTTATCGTAATTTGCATCATCCTTTGCAGTTTCAGGCTTCCACTGCTTTTGTTATGATTTCATCTTTTTTTTGCTGCTGCTGTCCTCAAGCATAAGCATAAGCATAAATATTCGTCCTGAGATTGATTTATTGTTGTTTTTGTTCAACTGACTCTCTCTTTCTCTTACTCCCTCTCTCCTTCTTAAGTGTCTGTCTTTAGCCAGAATTGCTCCGCTCTCTGCCAAAGTGCCACAATTCAATATAAAATAGCAGCAGCAGCTAACACACAATGCAAAACAATTACCAGATGTTGGTGAATTATGTTGAAAAAAATGTGAAAGTGTGAAAGTGTAAGGTCACACACACAGAGAGCAAAATGTGTTGACAAATGCTGCTGTTGTCGTCAACAAGAAAAGCTGCTGCTGCTGTTGTTATTGTTGGTACTGTATCTAATTTAAAGCTAATTGACTTTTGCTTCTACTAATGCTCTAAACCCTGTTAACACCGTTCAGTCAGTCAGTCAGTCAATTGTTGATTTAGTTATCCGAGAAAAAAACACAATAACAGAGCACAAACTGAATCAAGGAGCAAAAGTACTCAAGATCACACACACACACACTCAAGCGCCTATTTTGGCCATTGTCAACATCTGATCTAATTTACCTTCAAATTTTCACTGTCAAGTGCAAGGTCAACAAGGTCTGACAATGTGTGCTTTTATATAAACACCTTATAAAATACCACTTTAACCTTTAAAAGTCCTGGAACAGTCGCGCAAAAAGAGTAAACAGGGCTTCAGAGTTTGCAATTGGTCAGACAATTGAGTAAGATGACCGAAATTAAGTGGCTAGCTTTTAGTGACTAACTCAATCAGACAGTTTCCAAAAAGCCGGGGTGATTGGGCTCAATTGTTTTCAGACAAATCTGTTTTTACCGTTTTTCCACAAAATGCACTTTACAATTGGGCAATTTTACAGCAGCCGGCGACATCAACAACAACAGAATAAAATCAACAGAATTTTTCCGTTTAATCACTTACCCATTTGTTTCAGTTTTTTGTTTGCTTGCTTTTTACTTTACCTTAAAACTCTTATTTATTTTTTTTGTTGTGTCGGCGCTAACATTGCTTTAGAAAAGAGGACTTTTTGTTCTTTCCACAGTGTACTTTTGTTTATTTTGTTTTTAACTTTTTTCCGGTAATTCACATACCGCAACCTAAAACTGGTAACTACTGTTTTTTCACTTTAATTTTTGTTGCTTTTGTTTTGACGCTGCTTCACACAGCATCAGCAGCACCAACAGCAAAAAACCTCAAAAATCTAAAAATAATCCGTTTGCACTAGATTTGAAAAGCAGTGCAGTACAAGCAAAACAAGAGACATCTTTGTCTTGCGACGCTTTTTTGTACGCGCAAAAACTAAAAATTAAAAAAACTGTGTTAGACAGTTTTTTTATACAAGGAAACGTGTCCCATCAAAACGTACTACTGTGTATTATGTAAGTGGGTGTAAGTGACTGTAGTTCACTGTGCCAGTTTTCACTAGAGGTAATTTTAAGCAGGAGCTAAAACTGAAAACACTGAAAATAAACCCGCAGTCAGCGTTTCCTCATTTTTTCAGTTTAAAAGAAAGAGAAAGAATATTCTTGGCAAAAGAAACAAACAGTCTGCTTTTAATTTAACTTTTTCTTTTTTTGCATTGCATCTGGTTGAACTGTATATTTTTTCAATTATTTTTTGTAGTTTTAAATGGTTTTGAAATGGTTTTTTCTGCTTTGGTTCACAATAAGACATCAAATAGAACAAATCAAGTTTGGCAAATTTGCTCCAATATATCTTTTGTTTTAAAGTGATTTCGTTTAAAACTTTTTTGTACTTTTCTCTTAAAATTTAAATGCTTAAAAATTAAATTAAAAACCGTTCCTGAACTTGACATTGAAACAAATCTTTTTCCTTTTTTTATCTGATTAAGAATAACAAATTTTAATTACGCTTAGCAAATATTTACTGTTCTCTCGTTCTCTCTCTTTTTTCTCCCTGCTTCTAACAATGAGCCATCCTTTCTTTTTCTCTCCTTCTCATTGATCAAAATCGACTGGCCAAATAACAATACAGTCTACAGCATTATTAATAGATCAGCTCAGTTTGATTTAATTCAGTTTGAGAAGAGTAAACACAATCACACAAGGTATATGTAGGTGCAACAAAAACTGATTGGAGAAAAATCAGGGGAAGAAGGGAGGAAAAAAACAATGCCCGCCAGACTAATTAGCGCGTTCATGTGTAAGTTTTAATTAGCAAAATGATGCGGACAGGGGGTTCTAAAGCAACAAAAGTGTTGATTGGCTTGGCTTTCTGTCTGCAGCTCAAACTGCTATAAATATCAGCGCAAATACTGCTGTGAGAACACTGCTGCTGCTGCTGCCTGCTTTGTCAATATTGCGCCAGACAGATTATTAGGCAAAAAAGCTATATTTTTCTTTACTAATAACTAATTAGAATATTAGTATGCTTTTAGTAGCGTTTTGGAAAAATTAGGGTGAAATAGAGAAAGAGATATTAATTTTAATCAGATTATTAATTGCTAATAGAGTTTTAATGAATTTTCCCCTACCTTTTTTCTCATGCTCAGCTGATTTTTTTAACTGTTTTATGTCTTAATTTTAACTTTGTTTTAAAGTTGTCACTACTTTAAGGTCTTTTTGGGTACTTTGATGTACTTGAACTTTAAAATTTCAAAACAAAAGTTAACGGGTAAAGTGCCGTTGTCACAAAAATTTTCTTAACAAAAAATGTTTTTTAAAATGTTTTTATTTTTGCTGCTTGTTTCTGAAACTATTTTGAAATACAGAAAAATAAAAACATTTTTAGAATCAAATTAATTGAATTTAAAATTATACGTTTTTATTTTAATGCGTTTTATGTAATGCACGAGTTTGTTCTCCTTTCTTATTATCTCTGTTTTTCAAATAATTAAAAAATATTATTTTTGGCAGTAAAAGTACTGTTTGTCTCAAAACATCAATGAGGCATTTTAAAAAAGGTTATGTTGACATTTAATTTAATTAAATGACTTTTTTTGATGTTTTTGCTATTTTTACCATTTATTATATTTAAATTGAAACGGTTTACAAAAACACTTCAAATATTTTTATTTTTTAATGTTAAGTCATTGAATTCTAATTAAATTTAATGATTTAGAGTTTTTTCGTCTTTACCTCAACATGTCATTTGTTATTTAGCTTTACTATTAAAATTAAACAATTGCTAATTCAGCATTTTAAAAAACAATTTACTAGCTGCTAGCTGTTAATTAATTAAAAATCAATAAAATGAAAACTCAAAAGTACATTCAAGATATTTTGATGAAATAATATATAAAAGTAAAAATGAAACTGATATCCACACTCGTTCAAACTGTCTCGTGCCGCAAGGAATATTTTATTCGGTTATCATTTTTGTCTTATTTGACTTTCTGACTTCATAAATCAAAATGATGATGATGATGATAATGGTCACTGCTTTAGTCACTTGTAAGCACATTATCACCACCACCACCACCACTAGGGCTTGCAACGACAATTGTCGACAATGACAATTGTCGACAAAAATGAAAATTTGTCGACAAAAATTTTTGTCGACAAAAAATTTTTTTTGTCGACAAAAATCGACAAAAATCAAAATTTTAAAAGTTTTGCAAATGATGTGAAGAATGGTCAATAGAATTATAATTCAACTAGTGTTTAGTTGTAGAATAGTTAAGAATTGCTAAAATGCGCTTTTTATGTCAAATTATTGGTCAAATGACTGATAATCAGATTGACAACAACAACAATTCTTGGCAGCTCGTGGCGCCACGCGCGGATTAGTTCACTGGCATGTTATTTGTTTTGCTTCTTTATGGAAACAAGACATTTTCCAAGACAGATTAATAAGCGTTGCCAAGATCTTTTAGTTTCAAACAAGGACTCATTTTACGCAGAATGACTCCTAGTTTAACATACTAAAACTTCAGGTTGTTGAGCCATTCCAAGAATAGTCAAATAGACAATTTATCCTGACTACAAAAAGAGCGCAAAACTGTGAAGGGGGTGGAGCTTGTGCAAAGAGCAATGAAGGATGCTCCTCCTACTTTAAAAGTTTTTTTTCAATTTAGTGTGCAAACAATCCGCGCGTGGCGCCACGATCTGTCAAGCCTTGTTGTCGTTATCAATGCATTTTGGCCAATTTTTGGCGCCATTTTGAAACTTTTGAGTGACTAGATTAAAGAAAACCCTTTAAGTATCGATAATAAACATACAAATTAACAAAAAAATAATTAAAAATTTAAAAAATTATGTTTTAAAAAAATTGAATTTTTGTCGACAATTGTCGACAAAAGCATTGTCGACAAAAATTTTTGTCGACAAAAATTTTTTTGTTTTTGTCGACAAATTGCAAGCCCTAACCACCACCACTGTCATCACCTTTATCACCACAATCACCACCATCACCACAGACCCGTCTAATAAGCTAATAAGCTTCGAATTGCCTCTACAGCCGCAGTCGCCAATTATCCCGTATTTTGTCCCTATTTCGCCCGATTGAGCACCCGCAAAAGATGTAATGGGAGTGCGAATCAAAGCACTCACTAGATAATAATAATGTCCTTCTCTTAGCACACTTGAGCATTAGAAAGAGAGAGAGAGAGAGAACAAAAAAATAGAAATGGGAAAATGAAAATAGGGAATTTGCTGAATCTATCCAAACACTATGAAATGTGTGGTGAGGAGAATGTCAAGTGGTCAGTGTGGGATGTGGATGATGATGATGACGATGATGATGGGGCTTATTCAGACGTTTTAGATATTGACTATTTGATTTTTGTTTGCCTGCCTGCCTCTCTGTGTCATGCAGACAAAACATCAGTGTGTTTTGAATGGGAGTGTGCCTGACACATTTATTTCACTCTCTCTCTCTCTCTCTCTCTCTCTCTCTCTCTCTCTCTCTCTCCCTCTCTCTC
>JAALOO010001090.1_pt1 | contig 20409 bp, 13 predicted proteins | sample 7257641 | NCBI WGS metagenome assembly JAALOO01 (sample SAMN14085613, study PRJNA598686) | mite metagenome | biome: ENVO:01001000; feature: ENVO:01001002; material: ENVO:01001226; isolation source: single female mite from University of Michigan culture on fish food culture... ...
CTCTCTCTCTCTCTCTCTCTCTCTCTCTCTCTCTCTCTCTCTCTCTCTCGCTCTTGTTTTCTCCTGTGTTTGTCTCCTCCACTGATTGACATCAGTGTCGCCGTCCCTTCTGCAGAGCACTAATTGGTCTCATTGAAACAGAGACAGAGAAACACTGACAAAGATAAAAAAATGAAAAAGATACACTGTGACAACCAGAGCATTGCCTGCAGCAGCAACAGCAAACACTAGGGTGGCCAGTGGCCGCAGTGGAGCACAAGCACACAAGCAGACAGAGAGAGAGACAGAGGCAGACAATCCACGAGAATGGTGAACAAATTGACACAATTGACGGTCATTTGATCTAGTGGACTGCACTTGAGGACTGCTCGTGTTGCAGATCACCCATGGAGAACGGTGTAGGGTACTGAACTACTGCTAATAAATTTGCATTGCACTGACCAAGTAAGTGTGTGTGTCAAGTCAATCAATCATAGCGACAACAGCAGACGGAGGCAGCAGACCGGGCGACCACCGATAAACCAAATGAGGGGACACCTTTTCTAGACACACTCACTTTCAGTCAACTGTTGTTTGTTGGTTTTGGCAGACACTCAAGTCGTATGTCTTCTCGGAGTGACCTGAGTCAGGTGAGACTATTTTTTAATCAGTTTTACCGTTGACTTGTATTTTTCTGTACAGGTAAAAGGTTACAGCTGAGAAAAATCAACAACACTTAATTTTGTTGATAAAGTATTTTTTGCTTGGTGATTAGTATTTAAGGCAAAAATGCAGTGATAAAAAAGGGGTAAACTTAGATAGCTGTTTTGCCTCAATCAATAAAAAGGTTATCATTTAACTTGGACAAATTTGACTGTACTTTGTTTTTTGAAAAAAATTCGTGCATCAACGTTTATCAAAGTTCCTTCTCTAAATCAAATTCTGTATTCAGTGTTTTTAGTAATGAGCAAGTTTTGTTAATCACTTGGCATATTTTGGCAACTTATTTCTGCTTCCCCCGCTCTTTTACATTCTTTTACCTGAGCACCCAACAACCGCAAAAAGCGTTTCTTCTTGGCTACTCAGCCACACGCCACGAATTTTACCTGTCTAAGTCTCTCTTCTCCCTCTCCTGACTGTTTAGTGAAGGTAAAGTCAGTGCACTGCCTGCTTGCTTGCCTGTGTGTGTGGATGCTCACGCATTTGCAGGTGTAGTAATTAGTTAATTTTCGCTTAAGTTGCGATGAAGGCAGTACACTGGGGTGATGACTGAATAGTTTGCAGGTAGTGTCTGATTAGCAGTGCAGTGCAGTGCGGAAAATGAGGGAGAAAAAGAGGGAAAAAAGGGAGATGCTCCATGGCAAAATGGTGTTTCTGTGCGGCAGGACGGCAAACAATAGCATCGGAGAAGTGCACCAATTTACTGATTACTACTGCCCGGACTGAAGCACTTTACAAGCCCAAACAACGCCACATCGACAGTGACGGTAATTAATGATCACTTGGCAGTGAAGATCGTGGTCGTTCTTTACTTTTTTTGCATCGTTTTCAGTTTGGTCAGTGAGATGATGGCACAAGTAACCGAGGGTCCCTTTTAGCCAGTGTTTTTTGTTTTGTTTGCCGAATTGCATTCATTTAATTGGCACTACTTGCTTAATGAGCTAGCCAGTAGGTGAGACTGAAAACTTTGAAAATCTTTAATTGCTAGAATCAAAATAACTTTTAGCTAATCGTAAATGTTTGTTAATTAAACGGAAATGAATATATATTGTTCAAAACTTGAATTAATTTTTAAAATAACACAAAATAACAAAAATTTTAAAAATTATTTTTTAGTTTTTTGGTTAATTCAATAAATCATCTATCTGCTAGTGATTGAACTAGGTTTTCAACACGGTGCAAAAAAAGCATCCGTTCATCGATTTTGATCGTGATCACTGCCGAAAAAACTAAAAGTGCGTTCATTAGGCTGCTGCCACAAGCCAATTTTTCAGCAGTGCTTCCTCTCTCTGTCTCATCCATATCTCTCTCTTTCAGCTCATTTCAAAAAAAGATTGAACAAATGAGGCGAAAATTGGCTGGTAATTACGAAAGAGAAAGCTTGAACCACTTAGGCTACAGCAGTTCCTTTCTTTCTCTCCCATTCATGCCCTGCCGATCATCACTCACCGATTGCTTTTTCTGAGAGAATAGATGAGGTAGCAAAGAAAAAACAAAGTGCAAACTGCTTGAATCCCTACGCTCAGTGGTACGATCCATTCACAAGTAGTAGTAAATATTGCTTGAGTAGGATATTGCCTGGGATGGGCAGTACTACTACTACCCAGTGATGCACGATTTCCAATAAGCAGAATGGCAGTCTAATTAGAGTTGCGAATATTCGAATATCGAGCGAATTAACTGATTCGTGATGGCAGCAAGTGGATTGCAACACACACACACGCACACAAACACACTTTTCAGGATTGACCATAAGGAGCCAGTCGTTTAGAAAGGGGAAAAGAAAAGAAAGATGTGCCAACAAAGGAAAAGAAGAAAGAAGAGAGGGAGATGATAAGGCAAGTTAGTGAGTGGAGAGAAAAAGTCAGTCAGTTAGGCTGCTCAATTGGTGGTCGAATTAGGGGAAGCTGAGTGAGTTTACTGCACACACTGGTAGTCAATCCAATTAAGTCTCAATTATTTAAAATGTGTATATCAGTGCACTACCACCAGCACTACTATTGCAGGAGAGGGGCCAATTACCTGCTCGGCTGTTGTTGTTTCATTCTCTGCTTACTACCAGTCTCCCTTATGCACTACTGCTGCCACTTTTTGTCCGCCTAGGCAATCATCATCCGGTAAAGTATATGATTATTGCCTAATAAATATTAGAAAGGCAAGTGGGAGGAAAAAGAACTGGCCGTCTAACCGCATTGGTAATTGACCTGCACTTATTGACCGCAATGAAAAATTTGAAACTCAAAAGAGACAAGTGTTTGTTTGTTTTTGCTTTCTGATAATGCCAGAGATAACTAAATTAAATTAACAGCAAAATTTAAAATATCAAAAATTTTTGCAATGTTAAATTTAGCAAAACGTAGTAGTGTTTTGACCGTTTATACTTGTTTTTTACCGTTTTGTTTATCGTAACCAAACCTTGATTTAGTGTATTGCCATTAGTCTGAATGACCTGTGTTTGTGCGTGTTTTCAAAGCAAGCAATTAGTATAATTAGTAGATCACTTTGTATACATAAAGCTAAACTAGAAATTTGCTAACAGTGCATTGCCTGAAAGAACAAACACTGAACTGAGCCATCACCGCCAACCGATTAAATGGTAATCGGTAATCAACTTGAGGGAAACTGATTGAGCCTAGAATTAGACACAATGGATTTTTAAGCTAGCACAACAAGTACAATAGAAAAAAAGAAAAAGAACAAGCCTCTGCCAATTAATGCGCTAGCCGCGGTCAACAGACTAACTGAACTGATGCAAATAGCCACAATCTTGCCCCAGAGCTCAATATTGACCCAATGGAAGGCCATTGAGCTAATGGTAGAAAAAGATACCAAAGAAGAGCAGATGATGATGAATTAATTATGGATCATCTAAGTTTGAGCCTTCATTGTCTGCAAATTTGTCTAAGATACTATGTTCTAGGTAAATGGCTCAAGCCGGCCCCAATTGAGGATGCCACTAGACAAATTAGCTATGCAAATGACAGACTTTGCGGTGAGGCGATGTTTCCTTGTGTGCAACATTTGGTGCGGCTAATGAGACCACCAATCAATGATTGTGTCTGCAAAGAAGTCTGCCTGTGTGTGTTCTCACTGATCAGTGGTGAACAAAATTGAAGCAAGTGCTGCTGCAACTACTTTTGCCTTGTCATGGCAGAGAGTGCGGCTCAGGCTAGGTTTTGACTACTCAATCTTGAGAATGGAAGATGATGTTGCTAATTTGTCAAGAAAAAACAAACATAAAGTGCATGCATTCATGCTTTTGTTTGAATTTGCACCGGCAACAAAAGGTAGTAGTAGCTCTAATCTGTTGACCTTTGCCTTTTTTGTTTCTCTCTTAAAGGTCATTTTAGTGCGACCACCACTGCTAGGCTCTATTTAGCAGCAACAACAGCATTCATCATCATCGGCAGCAGCAACGACTGCAACAGAAAATGACTGTTGCTGCTCGCGTAAAGAGTGCGTACAAGTGCTAAAAGGTACATTTAGCGACACACATCATTAATAATAACAGTCTTGAAGAAGAAAAAGAAGAAAAAAGCAAAGAAAGATGAGAAGAAAAGGTCGGCAAACAAATTGAGGGTCACAGTTGAGTTGCTGCTGCTGCTCAGGCTGCTGCTGACCAGCGCTACAAAAAAATTGCATAAAATGACGATAATTTTACATGCAACTTTGTGTCAAGTTAGCCAGTTAAAACCGATTAACACACAGGGCTGAATGGTAAATTGGTAGTTTGAAGTACACTGAAAAAGTAGTCAAAAATTTTGGCAAACTTCTGTTTAGTGAAAAAGAAGAAGCGGATTAAAATGTACTCTAAAACAAGCAAAAAGAAAAGGGAAGAAGCACAATTGCAGGCACTAGCTGTGTCTGTGTGTGTGTCAGCGATAATTGAGCAATTGGCCTGGGCAACGATGCAATTTGCCAAATGCCAGGCAGTTCATTTCAATTAGCTGCCGACTACGTGTGCCGGTATTTGCCGGTGACGGCGATGCTGATGATGATGATGATGATGCTGCCGATCAGATTTTAACTGCTGAAAGCCAAAGAATATCAGTGCACGATGCGCTGAAGCAGCGCTGGCCACGACCACTCAATCAACAGCTTGCCCGCTACATTCGTTTCAGATTGGACTGCTCACGTGCCCAACTGTGTTCAACTGCAACTGCAACTGTGCGACTTCAGCAACAAGAGAAACCGCACGAAAGACTGCACTACAAAGGTAATCAATCACTAGGTGATCAATTACTCTACTTTAGCTAGAAACAAAGTTTAAGTTTAAAAGGAAAAGATCGTTTAATGCAATATTTCTTTTCTGCAGAAAGGAGTAGTGCAAACAGTTTTGCCGGTTAATTTTAATTACTCGGTACTCTTGTCAAAAATGCAAACTTTTACCCAGTTCTGAATAACTTCAAAATACTTTTAACAACTAAAACTTTTTTACCTGATAATTTGTAAACATTATTTTTTACAGCAAGTGATGAAAATCCGCTTTACTTTACATGTGATAAAAGTTTTCCTATGTATACTACCAACACCAACGTTGACACTCAAAACCCGACTAGTTTCAGTAACTTGGCGTGACCAGTCACGAGTGGGGAGTCCTCTTCAGAGAGAGACAGAGAGAAAGAGGACACACTGCCTGCTCATTGCGTGGTCAAAGTGACAAGCAAGGGCAGGCCAGGACGGCGAAGACACTGCAGTGAAAGGTGAAATCAGTGCGGCGGCGTCAAATGTCGATGTGCCGCCGCCGCACTGATTTCGCCGGTTAGGGTGTTGCTGGCAAATGCGCACGATGCGGCGGTGGCGGTGTCTATTCTCTCTATCATTCTCACCACTGCCTCATTCTGTCTGTTTGAGTGTCTGTGTTTGTTTGCGGTAAGTGTGATGTGCGCCAACCGATTTGCCGCTTGCGTTGGTGTGAGCACAGCAAAAACTGTGTTTGGGTTTTAATTGGTAACAATTTTTGTTTGCAAACAAACACACACACACACACAAGGAGATCAACAAACATTGCAACATTGTGGTCAGCACTTTTTGCTAACTAGTGAATATGAGCTAACGAAGCACGATGCCCTGTTTTGCTGGCTTCCTTTCTTTTTTCCTCTTTTTGCTCCAGTCGGCCAAAAGTACCATCTTTGCTGGCGGCTCTCTGTTGATGACACTTCATTAGCGAGCATAATTAATGACCGCAATGGCAACAGTGTGGAAGGGGACTCTGAGAGTAAAAACTCAGTAAGTTCACACTGAGAGAAGAAGAAGAGGAGGAGGAAGAACGATTCGTGCTGGTGACTTTTCACTTTTGGTGCACATTCTGATGCTGCGGGTTTCGGACCATTTCGTGATCGGTGTTGCCACTTTTTGTTTTGGTGTGTGTGTGTATTAGTTCAAGTCGCTCTTTTTGTCAGTGAACCACAACACATTTACACTGCGCTGACACATTGCTTCGTTAGACAAATTTCACGCTGGCTAATTTGTTAAAAGTGAGGTGCATACACACAGTCTTTGCACAACAGCAACAACACCGACCGACCAAGTCAGTAAGCATCAGTAGCAGCAAGAGAGGCAGCCACAACGGCAGGCACTAACTAACCTAACAAACACAGCCAAAGTTGTGTTTGATGCGCGCAAATTAGCCGATTGATTAACTGCCTTTTTTGCCTGGTAGTTTTGCTGCAGTTTTAGTTGTGGTGAAGACTGTGTTGTTGTGGTTTTTCTGCCAGAACCGAGGGATAACAAGGTGGCTACAAAATAAAAAAGAGCCTAATTTGAGAAGTCGTGATTTATTTACAGTCAATGAAAATGAATGCAGCAGTAAAAAAAAGTTCGCTGAACTTGGTGCTAACTGACTGAATGCGGTGAAAGGAGGAAATTGAGTTATTGATTGGTTTAGGTTTAAATGGATTTAACAGATTCCAGTATTAATGCATTGTAAAAAATCGTTCTATTTGTAATTTTTAAGCAATAAAAGCAATAAAAAAAGTTTTTGATGATTAACTTATATTAAGTTTTATCTGCTCTATTTTTTACAAAATAAATGACAATCAATAAAATGATAAAATGTAATATGCCGCAATTAGGCAGAGATAATCTTCTGGTGAATGAAATTGATAGCTGACTAGGAGCATTTTTTAGTTTAATTGAATCATTGCCCTTGTACAGAAAAATAAAATGATGGCAATTTTTATTGTTAGAAACTATATCATCCTTTCCATCAAGGTTATTAGCACCTGTCAGGCGGTCACTAATAACCACAATTGAATGGCTCTAACTGCTGTAGTCATTTTTGCGGGTAGCACATTTAAAACCTGAAACTGATTTAAACAGAAGAAAGCACTACTACAATCAGCAAAAAGAAAAACAGATACAATCAACTGATTTCACCAAAGCAGATTAGCAGATTGGATAAGTGTCTGGCGGTAGTTCCCGGCCGGCCACAGTTCCAAACAGTAACAGTGCCGATGCAGCAGCAGTTCTCAAAGGCGCAAATGAACCGACACACACATTTCAAGGCTCAAGATTGCCATCAGAGAGAAAAAGAGAGAAAAAGACTGGGCACCACCATCAACCAGCTAGTTATGGCCACCATTCATCACTGGTCAATTAAGAGGTGATAACAAGGCAGTGATGGCGATAAGAGGAGGAGGAGGAGGAGGAAAGATGAGCAAAGATGGAAAGAAAAGGAACAACAATGCCTTTTTTAACTAGGAGGTGGACTGCACTGGACTGTAAGACCTCTTCAGTGACGAGCGGTGGCCGTTTAGCACCTCAACTAGTCACACACACAGACACCGACAATTGCCGACACAACAGTGGCACAGCACACACAAGGGCAGATCATCTACTAAGTCGATCATCTGCGGAGATCATCGCAGCACACACTTCACACTTCACGCTATCGGTTCTTTATCTTCTCTTTCTTTCTTTCCCTCTCTTTCTCACTTGTTAACTTTAAGTGTGTTTCGTGCAATCGATGATATCTCTAGTTGTGGCGGTGGCGGTAGTTGCGGCACTTTGCACTTCACACACACACACAATTTGAGGCTCTTCTCGGCGTCACTGTCACGTATGGGTTTCTTCTGACTGAACTGAAGCTCTCAAGTGTGTGTTGCTGCTGCTGCCTTTTGTACTTTTTGTTTGTTGGAAGGCTCACTTATTCCAGACAAAGTATCAGCGCCAGTCAGCATTGCCGTTCACCAGGCGAGTCGTTAGCAGAGAGCTGGTTCACCGTTTGCCAGTACCTAAAGTGCCGAAAAGATGGCTAAACCAGGCTGCTGATCTCTGTAATCACAATGTCGCCATCTTTCACTTTAGAGTGGCGTCTACTGACACGGCAGGATTGCACTACAATCAAATTGGAGTGTCCTCCACAGAAAAAGAAGATATGGGGGTGAAGTTGGGGCTGCCTGCTAGGTAGGAGGAGGAGAAGGGGAGGGGAGGGTGGTCAGCACCACCGACAATCAACAACAATTGATGCAGGGCAACAAAGTGGTCTAACGAGATGAAAGTACTTCGAGCTGAGATGCTATCTTAACAAGGGACTCATTCAATTGAAGAATAGCACTGAAGGAAAAAAAGGAGGAAAACGTACTAAAGAGAGGATAACTCCAGGAATGAAATAGATCGCTTGCACGGAGGAAAATGAAACAGAAAACATTTGCATGATATTTAAATATGAGTTAGTGTGATCAGAAAAAAGAATATAATTGTGGAGTAAACAAAAACAGATGGTAATTGATCTAATTTATCAGTTGGTAGTAACTGTGTTAAAAATGACATGTATTCATCTTAATGCTAAGCCAAACCTAGCTTTTCTTAAAACGAACATTAATATTGATTGCAGACATTACCAGTAATGAACTGTAGCTAAAAATAATTGTTGGCTTTTGCAATGACAACAGTCAATCATCAATTAGATATTTAGGTTAATGTCTTATGATTAAAGTTCAATTAATGAAAAAGCAAACAACTTGTTAAATGCCAAAATGTTTATTTTGTAAATAACATTACTGATTCATACCATTTTTGCCGGTAACTTTAATGAATATTTTTTTCTCTTAAGCAGACAATGGTTGACTGTGAAAAAGATGCACTAGACCCGCAACATCAACCACAACCACCGCCGATGATAATGTCAGCGAACAAGTCATCACACATTTCCTCAAACAGGCAATCTAAGGCAGCAAACACGCCAAGAAAGCTGCAGACCAGGCAGTCATCACCAGAAGCATTAACAGCAACAGCAACATCAACAGCAATTCACCTCCGCCAACAAATGGTGCATTTCACCAACTCATGAATACATATAACTGCCCTGACTCCAGTTGACTAGTGACTGAAAAGGTGGCCACACTAATGAACACAAACTGAGGCAAAGAAGAAGAAAAAAAGCACGAAAATGAAAGAAAAAGCAAAGAAGGATAGAAATGAATAGAAAAAACTGGGCAGCACCAACATCAAAACTGGCCAACAACTGTTGTCTGCATGAGTATGTGCTTGGATTGGCAGCAGCAGCGCTAGCATCACAACCCCTTAATGATTTCTGTCTGTTAAGTTATTAATTAGACAGTGGTAGTGGTGGTGGTGGCCAGTGTGAGCGAGGATGCAAAAGCGGTCGTCACTTTTCACATACTGTCGGCGGCAAATGGACGAGCAAAAGAAAGAAAAAAAACAAAGTTTTGTTCCTTCTCCATGTTCTTGAATGCTCGAGCGCCTGTGCACCACTATCACACAACACCGACCGCTCGTTGGTCGTTTGTTTTCCTGCCCACTAGAGGCTGGTCTGGTCACGGATACGGATTTGCAACAGAAAGGTATTGCAACAGACGACAAAGGCAAAAGAGAGAAAAGAGGAGAGAAAACGAGAAAAGAGGAGAGGGCAAGAGAAAAGTGATGTGAACATTAGCTCGGCGTTGAGGGCACTTGAGAAAGAGATAAAGAGAGAGAGAGAGAGAGAGAGAGAGAGAGAGAGCACACTTTTGTCACACCAACTGAACATCAGAACTGTGACTAAAAGGACACCAGAAATGCTTGTTTTGTTAGATGTTCAGTCGCCCAAGTGTTTAGTGCCGCTTACTATCTGCTGGTTAAGTGCACATTTGCAAAAAAGCAGCATCAACAATTGCCCGGTTTGTGTGCTCTGGCGGCTTTAACAAGATGCTAATTAGTAGGGAGCAAACAAGGAAGAGCCAAGCCATTTGCCTGCACTGACTTTTGCTCGGGTTGTCTTTTATCTTTCCACTCTGCAAACTTTTCTTTTTTTCTGTGCATAAAAAGTGTTTAGTCGGCAGGGCGTGAGGAGGTGATGCTCTAATATCACCGTGAAGGTATCTATTTGAAGTGTCAAACACTGATTTTTGGAGACACACTAGTAGAAAAGGAGAACTACACTGAAGAGCCTTCTAAAATAACCATAATAATAAAAGGACCCGGATGCTAACAATAGAAATTGACTAGCTGACTGACGGGTGTTTGTGTGTATGTTTGCCGCCTTTTTCTTGCCCCTCTTTATCTTCTTCTTTAGCAGATAATTCTCGCTAATAAAGTGTCAATTGAACAGCCGCAACAACAACACCACAACAAAACCGATCAATCGATGCCGTTGCCAATCTTGTTGCCGGCCATCTAGCGAACTGGTGAGCGCATCACACAGCTGAATGAAGCATCCTTGTGGCATGACAACACCAACAATGATGATGATGCCCACCACCATTCACTAATGCTTCCTAAATCACCTGCTAATGATACCTCCATTGAAGTGGCAGTCAGAGGTGGCGGTAGTAGTGATAGTGCTAATGACACTGAGGTGCTGAAAAGTGGGGAGATGGGGGAGAGCAATTTTGCAGTCATCAAACTTCAACTGACAGCTGATGAGAACTGCAGGAGAAAAAATGGTCTACTAAAAAAAATGCCTAACGACTAAAAGGGGATAAAAGGAAGGGAAAAAGAAGAAGAAGTAAAAAATGGTTGCTCACACTCACCAGTCGACGCTTTGGCTTGATCAACGGTCGATTTTGGCCATTCATCTTGTGGTAGAGGCCACAGGCGTTGCACAGGTAGTGCCCGGTGCCGTCTCGGCGCCAGAGAGGTGTTGACGTGGCGCCGCAGTTCACGCACTCTCGGCCTTCTGTTAGGGATTTGGGCGTGGGAAAAGGGGAAAAACGAAAAAAAATCCAAAAAAATTGGAGTTGAGTGATTGGTGATGCAGATACAAAAATGGGGAAAAATGAGTTGTTAGAGAATAGAAACAACATTTGAAAAGATTTGATTAGGAGACAGAAAGAGAGGACAGCAGACAGCAGTACGAGAGCAGCAGAAGCGAGAAGAAAAGGAAAATGTTAGTGTGTTAGTCAGTGAATGAAATGGTTAGTAGTGGATGTGGGCAAATGGACCGGAATTAGTTAAACTTTGACATGTTAACATTAAGTTTTTTAGTGAGTTTGTTTTTAAAAAAATTAAAAAAGGGTAAAATTCTATCAAACAAAAGTATCAAAAGTTTCAAAAACATGTAAAAACTTAATATTAAAAATCAAAATAAAAAAACTAAGAAATTAAAACTGTGTTTTAGAAAATAAAAAAATAGAAAGAAAGAAAAGAAAGAAAAAAAAATAAATAAAAATAAACTGTTTCCTTACGACCTTTACCGGCACTGGATCTGCCCTTTGAGCGTGCCGATGACGACTTGACGGTGATGGCGCCGCCTGAGTGGTGGTGGTGGTGATGGCCACCACCGCCATTACCACTACCCAGACTGCCCACACTGCCACCGCCGTTCACATGACCGGTGAGGCTGTTCGGGGGACTGAGCGCCGAGGCCAGCGATCCGACCATGCCCAGAGAGGAGCCCTTGGAGCCGAGAAGATTACCATTACCACCGCCATTGCCACCGCCTCCCAGTGAGGTCATCGGCGAGACGGAGGCGCTGGTGGAGGAGTTCGTGGTCCCACTGCCAAAGGCGCCGTACATCGTCGAGGGGGAGATGTTGCCCCCCGAGCCACCGTGGTAGGGGTGATGCGGGTGGTGGGCATTCGGGTGGTGGGGGTGATATGCATTGGGGTGAACGTGAGAAGGGTGGTGGTGGGGGTGGTGCACACTGCCCATAACCGAGTTCTGAGAGGCCAGGGAGTGGGCGTGGGGGTGGTGGTGGTGGTGGTGATGCAGGCCCAGCATGTCACCGGCTCCAAAGCCGCCACCATTGCCCGACACGCCTCCTCCCCCGCCGCCGCCCATCTGTCCGTAGGGTGAGTAGTAGGGGCTGAGAGAGGTGGCAGAGGCGGCCAGAAAGGGGTTGCTGTTGTTGGGGTTGCTAACACTAGAGAGGACGGAAGCGTTGACCGGAGCGGTGGACGAGGACGACCCCGAGCCGTTGTTGTTGGCGACGTTGGTGGGCGTGCTGCTGCCATTGCTGCTGCTGCTGCTGCTGGCAGTACTGCTGTTGCTGCTGCGACTGCTGCCGTTGCCGTTGTTTGAGCCGCCGTTGTTTTCAGCATTGCCTCCATTTCTGTCTCCGCCGTTGAGGGCGGCAGCCGCGGCCGAGGCCGAGTTGCCGGAGTTGCCGGCACTAGAGTTCGGCTGTCCACCCGAGCCATTGGACCCGTTTTCCGTACCTTCTCGTGGTTTGGAGCTGCCCGTGCAGCCCTGCAGACTGCTGAGCGACTGCTGCGCCGCGGAGAGGCTGTTGCTCAGTGAGTTCAACATGTGATGAGAGGGGTGGGAGGTGTGGTGCGAGGAAGAGGAGGAGGCAGCGGCCGCTGCTGCTGCCGCCGCCGCCGCTGCAGCCGCTGCCGCCGCGTGGTGTGCTGCGTTCATGTTGTGCTGGTGACTTTGCTGCTGCTGCTGCTGCTGTTGCTGATGCTGACCTAATTGCTGTTGAGCTAAGCTGTGATGCTGCTGCTGCTGCTGACCGCCATGACCACCGTGCAGATTGTGGTGTTGTTGCTGCTGATGTTGTTGTTGCTGTTGTAGCTGTTGTTGCTGTTGTTGTTGGTGCTGCTGCTGTTGCTGGTAATATCCGCCATAGCCGCCATTACTACCGCCGCCGCCGCCGCCGCCGCCGTTTTTCATGTCCATTGCAGCGGCAGCAGCGGCGGCCAGTGCTGCAGCTGCTGCGGCGGACGAGTCAACGCCAGGCACTAGGTCCATCATTAGGCTGCGGGAAAAGTACGAGGAACCAGAAGAGGAAGAGGAGGAGGAAGAGGAGGTTGAAGAAGAAGAAGAAGGAGGAGGATTGAGGATAGAGCCCGAGTTGAAGAGGTGATCAGGAGTTTCCTCTTTAGGAGGCGTCGGCGGCAGAGGAAAGGGCGCCAAAGTGCTGCTAACCGATGATCTGCCTGAGGCCCACAGGTGCGCTGGGGCAAGTGGCGGGGCACTGCCGCCGCTGTTGCCGCTCTGATTGGAGACGGTGGAGAGACTGCCTGGAGAATGCAGTAATTGCTGTTGTTGTTGATGATGTTGTTGAAATGAACGATTCTGTCGATTTAGCAAAAAGTTAGCTGGTGGTGGTGGAGAGGAGAGCTGCTGGTTCGCCTCAGAGCGCCAAGGTATTTCCTCAAATTCTCCTTCCTGCTGCTGCTTTTGGCTGTTTCTGTGCGGTGGTGGTGAACTAAAGTTGGCAGCCAAAGTAAACAGAGCTGGTTGTGATCCACTAGGACTAACTGACTGCTGCTGCTGGTAAGGGTGGTGGTGGTGATTACTTGTCATGCGAACTAAAGCAGCACGTCGAGCCAGTGAGGGTGACCATTGTATGACATTAGACGCGGCGTTTTTTCGTTTAGTGGAAGAAGTGTTCAGAAGGTCCAAGATAGAACGGTGTTGCATGGTTGAGCACAATGGAATTGTTGGGTAGTGGGAAAAAATGTGAAGTAGTCAAAATCAGTGTTTAATAGTTGAGTGTACGCCGATGATAAAAGCGATTTCGAAGTAATCAGTGGTGAAGGTAAGATTTATTGGTAGTCAGTTTTGCAGATTGGGTGCACAGAAAGAGAAAGTTTGTGAAGAGATTGAGCGAAGGAAAGAGAGAAAAGAAGACATCAATGGCAGCAAAGATGAGAGGATGCACAAACAGAAATTAAGTTGATAAGAAGAAGAGCATGCAAAGAAAAGATAAGTGGAACCAAAAAATCACACAAGTCAATTTTGCCAGTTGAGAATGATGTTTTGTTGCCAATATGTGAAGTGAGTAAAGAAGTTGAGTAAGTGTTGATTGGTGAAAATTATTGGTGTAAGTTTTTTCAAAAGTGATGTCGAAATGGGAAAAAAGTAAAAAAGAAAAATTAGTATGAAATTTTGATTAAAAAATTAAGTGAATAAGAAAGTATAGCTTTTTTGTGATTGTCAGTGTGAATGTTTGTTTAAGTAAAAGTGGGGAATGCTAGCATAAAGCGCGTGTAAATGTAAGCTTGTTTTTTCTGTACTGACAGACTGTTGAGTTGATAAGGATAAGCAATATAAAAAAAATATTACTGACAAACTGAAAATACTGACATAGTGAGCACAGAGATGTGACCCAACAACAAATAGTGCGCATTCAAATGCCATCAATCATGTGAAAGATGCAGATGCTGATGAGCTGCAACAGCAAAAAAAATTGTCACTGCAGAACTGATACGTTTGCAGCAAAAGGTCTGACATTGCGAGAAAAGTAGATCAGTAAAAGGCACTAAAAGCTGACTGAGCTTTTCACAACTGCTGATGCAGTCGTGAATGCAGTAAACAGCAGATAATTTAAATTTGCGTTATGTAAAACATTGAAGCAGTTTTGTGCGTTACTCAAATTTTTTATTTCAGTTGCATCATTTCCAGTTTGTACCCTCTCGTGTACATTTCAGTACGAATCAACTGAAACTCGACACTTTCAACTTCTGCAACTTTTGCTGGCATTCAAACTTGCTCGGTGTCGTAATTACTGCCTGACGAATTGAAAGTAATTTCACTGACAGTATTTCATCAAGTCAGACTGGCCAAAGAAGTGCTAGTGAGCAGGTTAACTAAATTAGCAATTCAAGGCTACTTGAGGCATTCTATACATGCGGTGTTGAGCTGCTAACTAGGGAGAAAGCACTCCATTTTTATGTACTGGGCAGATGCTGCTGCTTGGCAGAAGTGACAGTCTTTGAAGATGCTACCTTTCTACGCATCATTTTTTGCTAAAACAGAAAAGAGTGAACGAAAGGAGAACACGCGTTTGGCAGAAGTGAGCGAGTGAGTGAGTGGAAACAGAAAAGCAAAAAAAAGCCGGCAATTTGGAAAAGATAAGATTTGCCAGGCAAGCAGGCAGGCAGTCAGTCACAGGCCTGTGTGACATCTTACTACTGCCTTACTTGCCTCATTCTACTGCAAATGTAATAAAGAGGGGCTGCTAATCAATCTGCGATTTGTTTAATCAAAAAAGAAATAAAAACCAAAGATGCAAATCAAAGGAAGATATAGCTAAGGTAGAAAAAGAAGAAAAAGAAGAAGCTAGTGCAGTATGTTCAGTGGTGAACTATTACTACAACTTTTTCATTTTCTTTTTCTTCTTCATTATCATCTTTTTTTCTACTACTACAACTACTGCAACAACAACAACAACTACGGAAACTACTACTACTAACGAGATATCATCGGTGGTATTGGCGTTGAAGAGAGTTAATGAAGGTGAAGAGAAGACGAACGGTGAAAAATGGCGCGAGTGGTGGTGATAAGTGAAATAGAGGCCACTGTGTGTGATGTGCCAGCAACCGACCAGCGACTACTGTTGCTGAGTGCTGAAGGGCGCAATTGATAAAGGATAAGACTGACTGACTGACTGACTTTACTACACTGCTGGCAATAGTTGAAAGGGTGACGGTAATTGGCTTGAATTGAGGTAGGCTGATAAAGCTGTATTCAAGTGTCAAGGTGTTTGCTGCCTTCACTTTAACAGGGCATTAATTCTTCAGCATCTGATAAGAAGTAGTAGGTGTAGTAGAGCAGTAGTAGTAGTGCGGGGAGAGATGGTGATACAGGATAGATCTGATTGACTAAAAAGCACCAAGCAAATTAGTTCACTATTACATGTTGATGGAGAACGCTGATGGGTAAAATTCAGAAGAAGTAGGAAAAAAAGTGAACGAAAAGGAAAAGAAGATTTGACAAAGTCCATTTAGAGTATAAGAGAATTAAGATTGCGAATCAGTGCGATGCGATCTGATCGGGTGCTGCCGTTTGACTGATGGAGCAGACACACTGAGTGTGTGAGCTATCGCAAGGGGCCACTTGCGGCGAAGGGAGAGAGGGAGAGAGAAAGAGAGAAAAGGGAAGGCAAACGCGTAATGGACACAGAGTGGCAGCAGGCAGCAAAGGAAGAGGCAGCAGAAGTAGGAAGGAAGGAAAGAACTGCAACTGCAACTTGCGCCTCACTGTCCCTCTGTTCTTCACTTGCTCAGGAGGAGTGTGTATCTCACTGACTGTATCTGACTGACTGTGGGCTAAGTGGGAATGAAGCCAGCAGACACAATGTCACGGTCACATTGCAGTCATTCAGTGCTCAGGGCAGAGGAGGCCCGAGAGAGGAGGTTGGTCGGACCAGACTGGACCAGTTGAGCAGACGGATGGCCCAAGTGGGCCAGCAGTACTTCAGTGCAGTAGTTCAGTGCTGCTAAGGCGTGGACACTGGGGCCAGAGAAAAAGAAGAGGAGAAAAGGAAAAAGAGAAAGAAAAAGAGAAAATGAGGTTTATATTTAAACGGGCAAATGGTAGCCCGGCTGGCCCCAGAAACAGCAGTGTGCTCTTTCCTGCCCTTTCCTCCTAATCGCTCTGGTTGCCCCAACCAATCTGGTCGTTCAGTGGTAGTTTTTACTCACTGCAAAGTGTGTCGCTGGTCTGTCAACTATCACCTATCTGGTCAATCTGCGATGGCTAACAAGGAGAGCAGGAGAAAGGGGACTCGCTATTGAGGTTAGGCACTCGTCGTCGTCGTCGTCGTCAAAGCCGTCGAAGCCGTCGCCGTTTAAAGCCGGCGCAAGATAGATGAAGCTGATTAGATTGCGCCTCCTAACCGACTATTAGTGGTCACTTATCGGAGTTGCAGCAGCAGCTGAACAGTTGCCGGTGCCAACTACTGTTTCACGGTGGAACCCCTTTCAGGTCAGCTGCAGCAGAAACAGCACTAACTAAAACACCAACTAACACCAACTAACGACCATGTGCCAGTGTCAAATGGTGTGACCGAAAAGTGAGGCCCATATGTTCTGGTCAATTTGCACTCTTTTTGCTGTGCTGGAAAGACAAACAGAGACTAATTTGTCTAGACAAGACAAATGTTTGACAACTATGGCTATTGTTTTGTTTTTGCCTCTACTGCCAGTCAAAACTGGCTTAATCAGTTGAGAACAGTAGTAGTAGTGGATTGACCAATTGACAGTGACACAAACCAAGCAATTTATGTGCACTAATTGACCACAAAATGATAAAGACAAAATGATACACGCTATCTTTTGGCTAAACGCTGTCACGCTGGTCCGTTTTTGAAGGGTTTGAGTAAAGTTTATCACATGTTTGCAGATTTACAACAACAATTTTTTATGATAATTTAATTAGTTTTTCTTAACTCTAACAAAAAACAGAACGCTCTTCTGCACTTCTACTTTTTTAGTCGACTCATTAGGTTTCTTATCGCTAATTTTCGTTTTTATGTTGCACGGTTAAGCTTTACAACAGTTCAGTTGTTTCACTGCGCAGTTTTTGCCCTTACGTCCGGTTGCCTGCAGTTGCTACTGTTTTCCGCCTCATCTGTTTAATTTTAAAATCTTCCTTATCAGTGGTTGCCAGCAGTGGTTGCATGATGCGGTTAACCGAAACAGTCGTTTTCAAGTTTTTTCTCCAAGCATGATACTGAGTAAGAAAAAGTGACCATGTCTCTGGTATGTGTGGAGCGAGCTAATAAATGTGCGCGGTAAAATATATATTTTTTCTACTAAATACATTTTCTTTACAAAATAATTACTGGCAATAAATAAAAAAAGATATATATTTTTCTGAAAATTGTTAATTAAGAATGAAGAAGTAGTGCGCACCGCTGTTCAGTGCACGCGGTCCGGTGCCCTTTTCTCTCTCTCTCTCTTTTTCTTTTTAATTTCTTTATGTTTTACCTTTTACCTTCTACGACCATCACCACACATCATCATTTCTACACCACTTTTTCTTCATCAGCAAATGTGTGTGTGTGTGTGCTAAAAATGAATGTCCAAACGACTAGCCGACTGGATGCGACTGGAAGCGCGAAATTAATTTACGCGCAGTTTAGTTAGTTACTTCTTTGCTGCAAAAGAACAAACTTTTGCTCTCTCTCTCTCTCTCGCTCGTTTGCTCGTTTCACCCTCTTGGTGGTGAAGTGAAATGAGGTGATGAAGCCGACGGCTCTTACACTTCGAGCTGTGAGGTCCTTTTTCTCCGGTGCTGCTGCTGCTGCTGCTTTGAGATGGCTAATTGAAATCAGCCACTGATGACCGACTGGACGCACTTGGCGCACGCCGAGCACTATTGCAGCTAAGGAGTGCAGTGCAGCCAGAGCTGGTTGGCTAAATCAAATTAGGCATGCTTCCACATTTTTTGTTATTTTGCTGGTGATGGTGGTGGTAGTGGTGGTGCACCTCAAAGGTGCCACCATCACCACCATCACCACCATCACCATCATCAGCACAGGCTAAGGAGTTAATCATCTTTTGGATACGTTTAGCGTAGTTTTCACCAATGAACGCTGCTCCTTTTTCATTTTTCATTCTTCTCCTCTCCTTGTCAAAGCAGATCACAACACTCATATACTTAGCAGAGAGCTTTTTTGACTGGCTGGCATCAACAAAAAAGAGCTTGAGTAACAGATCAACAAGGTTAATAGAATGCGATAAAACAAAACTAATCGCTTTTGTTACAAACTTTAACATACCTAGTTGTTGACCAATATTGTAAATTATTTTAAACTTACATAACGTAATAATTCAAAATTAAATTAATACAGAAAGTTGATTAAAAATTTTTAACAACACACAAATATTATTCAAATTAAATTTTAAAAAACAAAAAACTGTAGCAAAATATTGATTTCTAGTCAACAATGTTGTAAAGTATTGTAAATTAGAAAATCAATAATCAGTAGCGGAACAACAACAAAATAGTTAACAACAGTTTAAAAACTTTATTAAAATCAAAACAAAAACAACAGTAAAAAATGCAAAATAAAAATGAGTGTGAAAGTGGTAACATAAAACAGCAGTTAATGCAAATATTTGTTAGTAATTTTACAAAAATGTTGTTCTAGCAATAACATTACTTAAATACTAACTGCTAGTAAGTATTTAAGTAATCAAATAAAAAACAAACTAAAGTAAAGTACTATTGAGTGTCAAGTTCAATGTCACCGGTACATTGACAGTAAGTTTCAAAATTTTGCTTAAATAACCAAAAAATTGCTTTAACTGAAACAAATCAGCATCATTTCATAATTTAAATAAATACACTCTCATTAAACTAAAAGTACACTTGTAAAATGTTGTTTAAGTCAGCGACTACTATAACTAGCCAGTTTTACATGTAGAAAGCACTTAAATACTGCTCTTATTTACAAGTCAAAATTGCCACTACCACCACTACCAAGCACTGCACAGTACACCTGCCATCGGTATCTGGGCACGAGGAATGAAATGATTAGGTGAGCAGTATTGGTAAGGAGCAATCACTATGTTTTTTGGCCATTGCTGTTACTGCAAATGCCATTGTGGTTGTGTGGGGGCACAATGTAGAGCATCGCAGCAAGTGCACCGCAAAAACAGTGAGACAGTCAGTCAGTCAGTCTGACTGACACTTGGCAACATGCCGGGCACTGTCTGGACGACTCAGTCTTTCGGATGCTGAGGAGAAGATGCCTGAGCAGCTACAGTTGATGAGCAACTCGTTTGAAGTTGCTAACTGCGACGAGGCTGCAGAGAACGTATGCTGCCTGCAATGGCTGCAATGGCTCGCCAGTGACCGACAGCAATTGCTGTGTGTGTGTATGTGTATGCGTTCTGGCGACATCAATCAGCGTGGTGCTGCTGATGCCGGTAAAATCGTCTTCATTTAATTTTCAAACTAGCCTGCCGGTGGTGCTAGATCTAGTCCAGTGGACAGTCGGACAGACGTGGACACATCGATCAGCGACTTTACTCACACTACAGCTAAAGTATGACTTGAAAGACAATTTTTTACCACTGCTAAACAAACTCTAATGCTTGGTTTTTTACCACACTTTTAGTTGCGCAGTACACTGCTGAAGGTGATCTTCCTCAGAAAGTGGCAATTTTAAATCAGTTTAAAGAAATGATGATTTGGCTTCTCTATTTTATTTAGTATTTGGGGTTTAAACGTTAAAATTTTGTTTCAGTAGAGCAGAGGCAAACGAGGATAGAAGAAGATTTTAAAACTTTTTATTTAAAAAAGAGAAACTCTTGCAATGAGGACAGCAGCAGCAGATGACACCTACGGAAAAGGGAAACTGACGTCGCTAATGCTGCCGTCGCTGCAATGCTTTAATGATGATTTGTTGGTGTTGTCCGGTGAGCCAGTGCGTTTTAAAGTTTTATTGATGCACAATGCACCGTTTTGCTCAAATCGACCCACACAAAATTGGCGAGCAATGCTAATTTTTTTCCAGTGAAGGCAATTTCTTCTCTCTCTCTCTCTCTCTCTCTCTCTCTCTCTCTCTCTCTCTCTTTCTCTCTTTTC
>JAALOO010001092.1_pt1 | contig 20369 bp, 14 predicted proteins | sample 7257641 | NCBI WGS metagenome assembly JAALOO01 (sample SAMN14085613, study PRJNA598686) | mite metagenome | biome: ENVO:01001000; feature: ENVO:01001002; material: ENVO:01001226; isolation source: single female mite from University of Michigan culture on fish food culture... ...
CCAGATGGTACTGGATCACTAAGTGACAACCGGGTATACAGTATCTACGAAGACTCCCAACAACGCATGTGGATCGGAACGGGCAACGGCTTAGATCTATACAACCCGATGACAAAAGATATTAAACACCTATCCCGTGTTTCGAGCCAATGGCCCAAAGGTACTATTGCAGGGATACTCGAAGATGACCATGGTTATATATGGGTTAGTCATAAACAGGGGATCTCTAGGATTAACAAAAAGGATTTCTCGATACGAACCTTCACTAAACAAGACGGACTTGTAAATAGCGAATTTATTGAAGGCTCAATTTTTAGTGCTAAAGGCGAAAACAGGCTCTATTTCGGAGGGAACCAAGGAATTACACACTTCTCGCCGGACAGTATAAAAACGAATACTAAACCCCCAAAAATAGTATTTACAGAGTTACGTATTTTGAACGAACCTATCCAAGTGAACCAACGAATAAACGGCCGGGTGGTACTCAATAAACCTTTATACTTACAGAAGGAGCTGAATCTAAACCACCGCGACAAATCTATTAGCATTGAGTTTGCTGGACTTCATTTTGCAAACCCAGGAGGCAACAAATATGCTTATATGTTAGAGGGTTTTGATCAAGACTGGATTTATACCGGAGCAACAAAGCGTGTTGCTAGCTATTCGAATCTCGCGCCCGGAAGGTATACATTTAAGGTGAAGGCAAGCAATAGTGACGGTATATGGACACAGCAACCTACCGAAATCCGCCTGCATGTCGCGCCAGCCATCTGGGCGAGTGCTCCTGCCTATGCACTTTACACATTAATAGGTCTGACGCTTTTATATGCATTTTATCACTATATAACACGTTACACAAGGCTCAAATCACGATTAAATTACGAAGCTCTTCTCCATGCAAAGGAAAGAGAGCTCCACGACAACAAAGTACAGTTTTTTACCAATATCTCGCACGAAATCAAAACACCATTATCATTAATCCTATCTCCGATCCAACAACTAAAAGATTGGTATCATCAGATTCCAGAAGCGCAAGAACAGCTTTTCACAATGGAGAAAAATGGAACAAGATTACTTAAAACCGTAAACCAGTTGTTAGATATACGGCGCTTCGAAATAGGGAAAGAAACATTTCATGGCGAACTAGTAGACCTAGGAGCTCTATCTTCCAAAGTAATAAATTCCTTCATGCAGGAAGCTCAACGTAAAAAAATCCGACTAAAACTTGATGTCTTCCCCACAGTGATATACCTTTTTGCGGATGTAGACAAAATCGAGAAGGTTTTATACAATCTACTTTCTAATGCGTTTAAATACACAGCTGGTGGAATGATTAAACTACGGATCCGTTCGAGCATCTCGCAAATTCAATTGGACGTTATGGATAATGGTGCTGGAATCGACAGTGAAGATCTCGATTTGATTTTTAAACCATTTTTACAAGGTAAACTGACGGTTCCTGGCGGATCTGGATTGGGATTAACATATAGCCAATTACTAATAGAAATGCATGGTGGATCGCTCTCTGCCCAAAGTCGTCGCGGTACTAAAGGACGCAACCTCACGATATTCACAATTCTTCTACCTGTAGTTGAAAAGTCTTCCCCTCCTCTCTCCCAACCAAAAAATGTCGAAACGATTCCACACACCGTAGTGCCAAATACCACACCTATTGAGGTGTTACCACAAATCTCTAAATGTAAATTGTTATTAGTTGAAGACAATGAAGAAATGCGCGAATATTTAGCGAATTTCTTCAAAAAAGAATATATTGTTATCCAAGCATCCAATGGTCTACAAGGCATTGAATTTGCGCGTAGACACATGCCTGAAATTATTATTAGCGACGTAATGATGCCTAAGTTAGATGGTATTGATTTTGTCCGGCATATAAAAAATGATCTCTTGCTGTGCCATATTCCAATAATCCTACTTACAGCCAGAACACTTCTTGAATATGAAGTGGAGGGACTCCAAACAGGTGCTGACGATTATCTGGTAAAGCCATTCCATTTACCAATTCTTGCCCTTAAGGTCCGTAACCAACTCATAAATCGATTGCGGATGCAAGAAAAGTTTAAAAAACAATTTTCTCTTAATCCGAGTATACAGGAAGTACAGTCACCAGATGAATTATTATTAAATAAAGTAATGAGGTTTGTAGAGGATAATATAGCCGATTCGGATTTAAAAATTGACAAAATTTGTAATTCAATCGGATTAAGTCGAGCACAACTCTATCGAAAAATGAAAGCTTTGACAGGCTACTCCATGAATGATTTCATTAAAGAATTGCGTTTAAAACGGGCTGGACAACTCTTAGGAGAACAGAAGCTAAGCGTTAGTGAGATAACTTATATGGTAGGCTTCAATGACCCGGAGTACTTCAGAAAAATTTTCAAACAAAAATTTGGATTATCTCCCAGTGCATTTGCCCGCAAACAGCAGCTAGCAACCCCCAACCCTAGTTCATGAGTACCTTACTACAAGGATAATATTCTACGATCATTTCTAAGTACGTAGAAATGCATAATAACAGTGATGGTCAATGTACCCGTGGGATACGCCGTTAATGCTATTACCAATTATACTTCAACATTTCACCGAGATCTTTCCCTTCTTCACCGAAAATTTCCCTTCACTGATCTATTTACTATTTCTCAATCTTGATCCACTCTGTAAGTTTGAGGTATCAATTAAAGAAAACAGTAATTAATTATATCAATACCACCATGAAAAGAACTATCACATTCCTTATCGCTGCAGTAATCATGATTACATCAGCTAACGCAATTGCTTCGTCACTAGCAAATCCTTTAAAAGGTGTCAAAACATTGAAAATTGTCGAAACCTATCTCGAGGCTTCAACAACAGGCAACACTGAATTCAATAAATATCTATTTGCAGACAATTTTGAATTCACAAACTGTGCCGCACAAAAAACATACAACAAATCTGAATATTTAAAATTCTTAAACGCAACAAAAAATTTAACGCTTAATTGCACCAACACCTTCGAGATACTAGACGAAAGTGGCCAGGCTTGTATTGCGAAAGTCACCATGGCTTTTGATAATTTTGTCCGAGTAGATTATATCACTATGCGGCAAGGAGAAGAAGGATGGAAAATAAGTAAGGTCGTGTCGACTTATCCTGAAAAATAGCATTCCTTCTCAAATAAAATTACGGCCTGCCACACGGCAGGCTTTAATTTGCAAACTGCTAGAAGCTTTTTCACAAGCAGATAGTTTCGCCTCCGATAATTTTCTTAAATTCGCACAAAGCAAACAAGACAGGTCAATCGTGGGTATAAAAGAAATTCTCGAACAATACACTCAAAGTGAACAGGTAAAAGCGTTGGTAAACGCATTGCAAAGCAAAAATCCGAAAATTCATCTTAAAGGTTTAATTGGTTCTAGTGATGCCATGATCGCCGCTGCTGCCTATTCCCTACATGAGCGTCCTTTCATATTTATCTTACCGACACACGAACAAGCTTCCTACTTTTTAAGTGACCTAGAGAGCATTTTGGATAAACAAATATTGTTTTTCCCGGCCTCTTATCGCAAGGCCTTTGAGTTTACACAAATCGATTCTACACATGTATTGCAGCGTGCTGAAACCCTCAGTGCATTGAACCGTGCATCGGAACTACCAAAAATGGTTGTAACATATCCTGAAGCAATCGCAGAAAAGGTAATAAACCGCTTAGATCTCGAAAAAAACACATTGCCTATTACTCAAAACACGAAGCTGAGTATCGATTTTATTAATGAATTCCTGTATGAATATGACTTTGAGCGCGTAGATTTTGTTTATCAACCTGGTCAATTTGCTATTCGCGGGGGTATCGTTGATATTTTCTCATTTTCCAATGACCTTCCGTATCGAGTTGAATTTTTTGGTGACGAAATAGAGAGCATACGTACATTTGATATTGAGACACAACTATCTGTGCATAAGATGCACACCGTAACTATCGTTCCAAATGTACAAGCCAAATTCCTAACCAATAACCACATTTCTGTACTCGAATACATTGACCAAGATTCCATTATTTGGCAAAAAGACGTACAATTCACGTTGGAAGTTGTCAAAGATGGTTATAAGCAAGCCAGCACTGTCTGGAATGCTTTGGAAGAAAAGGAAATTAAAGCGAACACTGAATGGGTCGACCCACGGGTAACCTTCACCACAGATCGAATGCTAAGTGAAATTATGTTTGAGTTTACAAACATTGAATTTGGAAAACAATTTTTCTACAAACCGGACACTAGTCTTTCCTTCGATACACATCCACAACCATCATTTAATAAAGATTTTACGTTACTTATTCATAATTTCAAAGAAAACGTAAGTAGAGGAATCAATAATTTTATTTTCTCTGATTCACCGAAACAGATTGAACGAATCTACAGTATTTTAGATGATATCGACAAATCGGTAACCTTTACGCCGGTACACAGTGCTTTACGTGAAGGTTTTCGTGACGATTCCCTCAAATACGCTTGCTATACTGATCACCAAATATTTGACCGATACTACAAATACAAGCGAAAGAAAGGTTACGAACGTTCGCAAGCCATTACGCTCAAAGATCTTCGTGAGTTAAAACCGGGAGATTTTATTACGCACATCGACCATGGAGTCGGAAAATATGCTGGACTTGAAAAAGTTGAGGTCAACGGAAAAACACAAGAAATGATTCGATTAGTATATGCCGATAACGATCTTCTTTACGTCAATATCAATTCACTAAATCGGATATCGAAATATTCAGGTAAAGAAGGAGCTCTTCCTAAAATGAATAAACTCGGAACCGACGCTTGGGAGAAACTCAAACGCACGACAAAGAAGAAAGTAAAAGACATAGCTCGCGACCTAATCAAACTGTACGCAAAACGTAAAGCGCAGACGGGGAATGCTTTTAGTCCTGATAGTTACCTTCAAAATGAGCTTGAAGCATCTTTTATTTATGAAGATACACCTGACCAGGAAAAAGCCACGAACGATGTGAAACGGGATATGGAATCCCCGCATCCGATGGATAGACTTGTCTGTGGCGATGTAGGCTTTGGTAAAACAGAAGTCGCTATCCGTGCCGCATTTAAGGCCGTGGCTGACAGCAAACAGGTTGCCGTCCTGGTTCCTACAACTATTCTGGCGCTACAACACTTTCGTACTTTCAGTGAACGTCTAAAAGGTCTTCCTGCAAATATCGACTATATCAACCGGTTTAAATCAACTAAGCAAATTAAAGAAACCTTAAAGAAACTGGAGGAAGGAAAGGTAGACATCATCATTGGCACACACCGTTTAGTAAGTAAAGACGTCAAATTTAAGGATCTCGGATTGATGATTATCGATGAAGAGCAGAAATTTGGTGTATCGGTAAAAGAAAAATTAAAAGTTATGCGTGCAAACGTTGATTCGTTGACACTAACTGCAACTCCGATTCCTCGAACACTACATTTTTCATTAATGGGTGCACGTGATTTAAGCATCATCTCCACACCTCCACCCAACCGACAACCGGTACAGACCGAACTTCATGTATTCAACGAAACATTGATACAGGAAGCCGTATCTTTTGAAATAGAACGTGGAGGTCAAATATTTTTCATCCATAACAGAGTAGCAGATTTAAAACAACTGGGAGGAATGATTGCAAAGCTTGTCCCCGGCGCTCGTGTAGGAATTGCCCATGGCCAGCTTGAAGGTGACGAGTTAGAAGACGTGATGTTAAGGTTTATCAATCACGACTTCGACGTCCTTATTGCTACAACGATTATTGAAGCAGGACTAGATATACCAAATGCAAATACCATAATTATTAATCATGCTCACATGTTTGGTTTGAGTGACCTACACCAAATGCGTGGACGTGTCGGCCGATCAAACAAGAAAGCATTCTGCTATCTATTGAGTCCACCATTATCCACATTGACCAACGAGGCCTACAAAAGGTTATCTGCCTTGGAGGAATTTTCTGAACTCGGATCTGGATTCAATGTCGCAATGAGAGATCTTGATATTCGCGGGTCTGGTAATCTATTAGGAGCAGAACAATCTGGTTTTATTGCCGAAATAGGTTTCGAGATGTATAACAAAATACTAGATGAGGCTGTACAAGAACTTAAAGACGATGAATTTAGTGAATTGTTTGCCGAAGATTCTAATCGAAAGTATGTCAACTTTACGCAGATTGACACAGATTTAGAGGTGATGATCCCCGATGAGTACGTTACTAATATAGGGGAACGTTATAATTTATATAACGACATCGCAAAACTCGAAAATGAAGAACAACTCGCAAGCTTCGAGAAGGAGCTTCAAGACCGTTTCGGTCCTATACCACCGCCGGTTTATGAATTATTTAGTACTCTTCGTCTCCAGTGGTTTGGTAAACAGATTGGCTTTGAGAAAATTTCCTATAAGAAAAACCTACTTAGGGGTTATTTTATAAACAATGCCAAATCGAGCTATTTCGAATCCGATCAATTTGGTAAAGTATTGGCTTTTGCACAACGACACCCATCAATCACAAATATAAAGGAAGTAAAAGGTCAACTTCGGCTAGCTTTGAGTAATGTTAGTAGCATACATTATGCATTAACGCTCTTAGAAGAAATGATATAAATTAAATCGTGCAGAGAATCTCTATTAAATCACTAGATTTTTATTTAGCTTTGGTAAAACAGAAATAAATTATGGCAAAACTCGAAACTAAATTGATTCACGAAGGTGAAGAATTTAACACCACTAAATCAGTTGTTAGTCCGATATATCAAACCTCAACGTATTTTGTCAGCGAGAATATCGCGGAATTCGCGCAATCAACATCAACTGTAAAATTTCCCGAATTTTATCATCGGCACGGCAATCCTACAAGTAGCCAAGCGGCGGCTGTACTAGCGAGCCTAGAAAAAACAGAGGATGCTTTAATCCTTTCTACGGGAATGGCGGCAATAAGCACTGCAATTCTTGCGGTAGTAAAAGCCGGAGATCACGTTATTGCCCAACACACACATTATGCTGCCACACGTACCTTTCTACTTGATTTTCTTTCAGAGTATGGTGTAGAGGTCACTCAGGTCGATCAAATCGACAACAATGCGTTTGCGGATGCTGTTAAACCAAATACTAAGCTTATATATATTGAAACCCCATCTAATCCAAATTTAGAAATAACCGACCTCGAATTTATAGGTAAATTTGGCAAGGACAATGGAATCATCACAATGATTGATAATACTTTTGCCTCGCCAATTAATCAAGTACCTGCAGAATACAACATAGATATAATCGTCCACAGTGCTACTAAATACCTTGGTGGTCACAGTGATTTGACCGCTGGTGCTGTCTGTGGTAGCAAGGATATTATAGCTAAAGTATGGAAACGCTCCCTACTCTTGGGGGCATCATTAAGCCCTTTTGATTCTTGGTTATTACTGCGAGGATTGAAAACTTTGGCATTGAGGGTGCGTCAGATAAATGAAAATGCATTAGCACTTGCTCTCTGGTTAGAAAAACAAGATAAAATTAGTAAGGTTGGCTATGTTGGACTTGAAAGTCACCCACAACATAATCTTGCTAAAAAGCAGATGAAAGGCTTCACTGGAATGTTAGTAATTGAACTTGAAGGAAACAAGGCTTTTGAGCGGGCACAGATAATACTTAATAGCCTTGAAATTTTTGCGAATGCTGTTAGTTTGGGTGGCGTAGAGTCCTTAATTGCGCATCCTGCTAGCATGTGGAGTTCAAGTAATGATGAACAAAAGAAGAAATCGGGTATCACCGACGGCACCTTAAGGATCTCTGTTGGTATTGAACATATCGACGACCTAATAGCAGACTTTACGCAAGCACTTGCAAAAATTTAATTTGGAAATTCGGGAATGCTGCGTAAAAATGAAGAGTGCTAGCTTTTAAAATCACAAATTTGAGAGAGGTGGTGTCTCAAAAGAAAAAATAGCAGAAGAAAAATGGCTTACGAATTTTGGTTCGTAAGCCATTTTTACATCCGTTAGATAGGCAATTTTCTTAAAGTAATGAAGTTCCGTCAGACGGAACAACTTTAATAGCACTCAGTTTAAGGTCGAACTTACTTTGGTAAACGGGAGCTATCCGTTCAATAAGTAAGTCTACAAAAGATTTTTTCACAAGATTGATTGTGCAACCGCCAAAGCCTCCACCCATCATACGTGCCCCCACCACTTCAGGAAATGGCTTTACATATTCTACCAGGAAATCAAGTTCTTTACAGCTAACCTCATATTCTTCACTAAGTCCTTTATGCGCATTGAACATTTGTTGCCCTAAGGTCTCAAGATCTCCCTCTTCAAGGGCATTACATGCTGCATTGAGCCGTTCATTCTCTTGGACAACAAAGCGACACTTGGTGTATACATCTTCGTCAACTGGTCTTACAAATTCATCGAGCATCGCAACGGTTACATCGCGAAGGCTGTTTACATGTGGGGAATGTTTCTTCACTAGTGCGACACCGCGTTCACACGATGCTCTACGATCATTGTATGCGCTCGAGGCAAGTGAATGTTTAACGTTTGTATTTAATAATAGTATAGCATAATCACCTAAATTTAAAGGCTTGTAAGTGAACGAGAGGTCTCGGCAATCAAGTTTTAGTACATGGTCTGCTTTACTCATTACGGACGCAAACTGATCCATAATACCACAGTTTACCCCCGCAAAAGTATGTTCAGCGAGTTGGCCAATTTTGGCAATTTCTACACGTTCAATTTGTAAGTCAAACAATACATTTAATGCGAAGCCGGTTGCGCATTCTAAAGCTGCCGACGAGGATAATCCGGCCCCTAAAGGAACATCACCGTCAACATATAAATTAAAGCCTTGAACCGGTAGTTCTCTTTGAAGCAGCTCATTTACAACACCCAAGATATAATTTGGCCAACCTTGTTCAACGGGACGAATATCATTTAGCGAAATTTCAAAGGACTCTTGAAAATCTTCCGCATAAAGCTTAATGAGATTGTCTTGACGGCGTGATACTGCAACATAAATTGCTTTATCAATTGCCGTTGGTAGAACAAAACCTTCATTATAATCAGTATGTTCTCCAATGACATTTATCCGTCCGGGAGAACGAACAACATGTGTGGGTGCAAGGTCAAATAATGTTGTAAATCGTTCTTCTATCTGTTGCTTAGCAATCATTCTTTATTTTTGTTTATAATGTACAGTAGGTTGTTCTCTTAGTGTATTGGCGGCCTGCTCAGGTGTTATATCACGCTGTGGCGTCGCGAGCATTTCGTACCCTACCATAAATTTCTTTACGGTCGCAGAGCGTAAAAGCGGCGGATAAAAGTGCATATGCCAATGCCACTCTGGGTGATCGCCAGAATTCACTGGTCCTTGGTGCATTCCAGCAGAATAAGGAAACGAGGTTTCGAAAATATTATCGTAACGAATAGTCAATTCCTGTAAGGTGCGTGCAAGATCCTCTTTTTCAAGTTCCGTAAATTCGAGAATATTTTGCACGGGGCGCTTACTTATAATCATTGTCTCATATGGCCAAGCAGCCCAGAAAGGAACAAGTGCTACAAAGTATTCATTGTTAACGATGATCCGTGTTTCCTTTTTTAACTCTAGGGTAAGGTAATCGTAAAGTAATGTATGACCACTCTTTCTATAATATTCCTGCTGTTGTGCGCTTTCCTTCTCTATCTCGACCGGAATGGAGCTCTGCGCCCATATTTGACCATGCGGGTGCGGATTGCTACATCCCATCATTGCTCCCTTATTTTCAAAAATCTGAATATATTTAATCCATTCTTGGTTAGAAAGCTCTTTGAACTCTTTTTGCCAAAGATCCACCACTGCTTTGATCTCATTAGGATTCATTTGGGGTAAGGTAAGGTCGTGTCGTGGAGAAAATGAGATCACTTTACAAATACCCTTTTCTGATTCAGCAACCAGCAAACCTCCTTCATCATAATTTTCCTGCGGTGTATCTTTCAATAAAGCTGAGAAATCATTGACGAAAACGAAGCTATCTTCATAATCAGGGTTTTGCGTACCGTCAGCACGCGTATTCCCTGGACATAAATAGCATTTGGGGTCATACTGAGGTCTATTGTCCGGCGCGACATCTTCTAGCTGTCCTTGCCACGGTCTTTTACTGCGATGTGGTGAAACAAGTATATATTCACCTGTCAACAGGTTCTTTCTTTTATGGGGGTGTTCTGAAAAATCTAACATGTAATATTTTTTTAAATATCCATGTTTTAAAATTAAAAACAAAAAAAGCCTATAAAATTTATAGGCTTATATATCATTCGAATTGCAATTAGCCTGTAATAGGTTTTTCTCCTTTAATAAGTTCAAAAATAGTAATTTCTGGCAGTATCCCTACTCGTCCTGGGTAACCAAGGAAACCATATCCAACATTTACGTAAAGTTGCTGTGTTTTTTCTTGATAAAGACCTGCCCATTCTTTATAGACATACTTGGCTGGACTCCATTGAAAATGTTCCCCACGTACGCCAAATTGCATTCCGTGCGTGTGTCCTGCAAACATAACATCTACATCAGTATTGAGCACCTGTGCTCTCCAATGCGATGGATCGTGGGATAATAACAATTTCACAGGAGCTTCTTCAGTACCTTTAAGAGCCTTGTTTAGATCACCCTTTTTCGGAAATCTACCTGTACCCCAATTTTCAACACCAACGACTGAAATTTTTTCACCATTAACCACCAAATCACGATTCTCATCGAGTAGTAAATCCCATCCCATAGCTTTGTGTGTTTGATGAACATCTAATAGGTTTTTCCGCTTAGCAGCCGAATCTTCACGCCCAAAATAATAATCGCCGTAATCATGATTACCAAGTATGGAGTAAACCCCAAGATCCGCCTTAACTTTCGTGAAAATATCCTGATAATCTCGCATCTCAGAGGCGACATTATTGACAAGATCACCGGTGAAGAATATTGTATCGGCCTTCTCTTTTAAGAGCATTTCGACACCTCCAAGTACAGCTTTTTTATTATAAAATGATCCGGAATGAACGTCAGAAATCTGTGCAATCCGCATGCCATGAAAGGATGCTGGGAGATTAGGTAAGTATAATTTCTGTCGGCGTATCTGATAATCGTATCCACCTGAAATCATTCCCCATGAAAGAGGGAATATTGGTAGTGAGGCTACTAGTATTCCAGATTTTGTAAGAAATTCGGACCGTGTAATACCGTTCTGTTCCTTTTCAGGAAGCGGTTTCGTCAATTCTTCTACTTGATCTGCTATATTCTCACGTTTACGTGGTGAAAAAAGTCTTGCTATCCATACACCGCCCCGACGTAGATCGTCCATCAATAGAATGATGATAAACAAAAATTTACTTACTGCAGTCATAAAGAAAGCAACAAGTATTATGGAGCGGTACATCAATGGAATATTAAATTTAGCGGAAATAAGGACCGCCAACAACAAACCGATAGAATAACTCCACCATAAAATCGAAAACCATTTACTTTTTACAACTTTTATCTTTGTTGCCCGTAAAGCAAAAAAGATATAGATATCAAAAAAAAGAAGCAGTATCGCATTAAAAATCAACATATAAACATATTTAATTCAGTGCAAATCGTTCCAGCACCTCAATCCATTCAGGATCATCATTTAAACTTTCAACCATCGTCACCTCTTCCCCGCCTGCAGCTTTGAATTCATCTGCATATTCTACCTGAATCTCATCTAATGTCTCAATACAGTCAGATACGAAGGCAGGACTGAATACTAGAAGTTTTTTTACTCCTGATTCGGCAAGTTGATGTAGCGTATCAGATGTATACGGCTGGATCCAAGGTGTCTTTCCTAAACGAGATTGAAAACATACACTATAACGGTCTTCTGAAAGACCAAGTTTTTCAACTATTGTTCTTGTCGTTGAATAACATTGCGATAAATAGCAAAAGTTACTCTTCTCCACATGACATTTAGCACAACCACGATCGGGGCAGTTAAGTTGCCCTGATGGGTCAATCTTCCCTAGTTGACGCACCGGCAGCCCATGGTAACTAAAAAGTATATGATCAAACTCCTCAATATTATGTTTTGAAGCGTGCCGCGCATATACAGCACACATTTGCTCATCATCACAATAATTACTAACGAAAGAAAGATCCGGAAAGTATTGCCATTTCCGCATAATCTCCATAACTCTATCAATAATTGACCCAGTAGTTGCGGATGCATATTGAGGAAATAGAGGTATAATCCGAACGGAATCAAGCATCATTCCTTCAAGCTTTGCTAATGCCGATTCAATAGATGGGTTTTGATAACGCATCGCTAGTTCAACATGATAATCTTCCCCAAGTTTTTGTTGTAGTAGGTCTCGCTGCAGCTCACTGTAATACATTAAAGGAGAACCCGTATTTTCATCCCATATCGTTTTGTAGGTTTCCGCAGAGCGAGGAGCTCGTTTTGGCACGATTACACCTTTAACCAACAAAGTACGTCCTAGATAAGAAATATCCATCACCCGCGGGTCCATAAGAAACTCTGTTAAATATCGACGAACATCGGGGGTGGTTGGGGTATCAGGAGTACCTAATTGCACTAATAATACTCCTTTCATTGCACGCTTACTCATTAATGCAAAAATAGTTATAATTTATACGAAGAATCGTTAAGTAATAGAAAATGAGAATATAATGACGCTAAAACAACTCCAAAGCTTGCTTCACGTCTTTCATTAACCACATAGGTGTCGAGGTTGCTCCACAGATTCCCACCGTATCTCCCTGCTTAAATATATTTGAATCTAATTCATTTAGACCAGAGATGAAAAAGCTATTTGTATTTGCCGATTTACACACGTCAAAAAGAACCTTTCCGTTTGATGATTTTTTACCCGAAACAAAGACAATTTTATCATAACGGCGAGCAAAATTTCCTAAATCATCATAACGATTAGAGACCTGTCTACAAATGGTATCATTTGCTTTAACCTCATATCCTCGTTTTAACAACTCCTCTTTGATCGCGTAAAATTTATCGACACTTTTTGTTGTCTGACTATATAAAGTGAACGAGGGCGGTAAGTCCACCCCATCCAACTCTGCGATGTCTTGAAAGACTAGGGCCTCATCATTAGTCTGCCCTTGCAATCCGACCACCTCAGCATGCCCATGTTTGCCAAAAATTAATATTTTTTCCTTTGAATCAAAAGATGTCTTTATCCTATTTTGTAGCTTTAGAACTACCGGACAAGAGGCGTCAATGAGCGTTATATCATTTTCTAGCGCAATTTTATAGGTTTCGGGCGCCTCACCATGAGCACGGATGAGCACTTTCTCATTTTTAAGATCTTTAAGTTTTGTATGCTCAATAATGCGCAGACCTTTGTCTTTCAGCCGAGCGACTTCCTCATCATTATGCACTATATCGCCTAAACAATACAGATAACCGTCTTCTTGTAGAATTTCTTCCGCCATATCTATAGCGTAAACTACTCCAAAACAAAAGCCCGAATCCTTATCTATAGTTACTTGAAGATCTTTAGCCATATTACAAAGTTACGCATTCAAGGGTAATTTATCACGAAATTGCATACAACTTTCATCATCTTCTAAAAATGAATTTACTAACTTTGCACAAACAAATCATAACGATGGCTACAAACAGAACTTTTACAATGATTAAGCCCGATGCCGTAGCAAATGGCCATATCGGTGCTATTTTAAACGACATTAATGCTGGTGGATTCAAGATTATCGCAATGAAATACATCCAGCTTTCAAAAGAAACTGCAGGTGCTTTTTATGCTGTACACAAAGAGAGACCATTTTATAACGATTTAGTCGCTTTTATGTCTTCTGGACCAATTGTCGCGGCCATTTTAGAAAAAGACAATGCTGTGGAAGATTTTCGTTCGTTAATTGGTGCAACGGATCCAAGCAAAGCTGAACCCGGAACGATTCGCAATAAATATGCAAAATCAATTGAAGCTAATGCTGTTCACGGTTCTGATTCTGATGAAAATGCAGAAATTGAGGGAAATTTTTATTTTTCACAATTCGAAAGATTTTAGCAAAAAAATATAATCTCATAACTAAATGAGATCATTGAAGAGATGGTCTCATTTAGTTATTTCAAGAAAGATCTTTTCGATAAGTACTCATTCTCTTTTTGCGTCATGAGCTCCTTATCCTGTTTCTTTTTATCGTGGTATCCGCAAAGGTGGAGTACACCGTGAATAATGACGCGATGCAATTCATCTCTCTGGAAAACATTGAATTTAGCCGCGTTTTCAAGAACTCTTTCAATAGAAATAAAAATATCTCCCTCTATTACATCCTCCTGTTCAGAAGAATCAAAAGTTACGATATCAGTATAAGTATCGTGGTCAAGATATTCTCGATTTATCTTCAAAAGATACTCATCTGTGCAAAGAATAAAACTCAGTGGACCAACCCGCTTAAATCCCTCAGAATGTACAGTATCCTGAATCCATTTACGAACTTTTTGTTTGTCTTTTAATGTATAAGAAATCTCTTCATTAAAAAAATTTATATCTCTTAGGGCCATAATCTACCGTGTTCTAGATTCTAAATAGGTTTGTAATATAATTGTTGCTGAAATTGTATCGATCAGTTCCTTCTGTTGACGCTTACCTTTTTTCATTCCACTTTGTGCAATTGTACTGGAGGCCATCTTAGACGTAAACCGTTCATCAATTTCAACGACATTAATTTCTGGATAAGTTTTTTTAAGCCTACGAACAAACCCCACAACATACTGCGCGGATTCCGAGGCCGTGCCATCCATCTGTAATGGTTTGCCCACCACAAAGGTTTCTACAGATTCCTGTTGCGTGTATGTCACCAAAAATTCCCAAATTTTTTCAGGATGTACCGTGGTTAATGCAGTAGCAATTATTTGCATCGGGTCGGTTACTGCAATACCAATACGTTTGACACCATAATCAAAGGCCATTATTCGCATAAAACTATTTTTGAACAAAAATACGATTCATTTGGTATGTTCTAGTAAATGCTGCAGAAATAAAAAATCTATATCTTTGCTGGACTAAATTAATTTGCATGAGAAACGCTCTTATTATATTTACCATATTCCTTCTTAACGCTCAGAATATTTTGGCGCAAACTGACAGCAGTGAAATAACCGATTTTAGAAAGAAACAACTTAATTCGCTACAAAAAAGTGCAGGTGGGCCAATTGCCGCAGAAAACATTCAATATGTAAATTATTTCCCCTACGATTCCGCATTCGATGTCATAGCAAATGTTGAATATCTAACCGACGAGCCTACAATTCGTATGCCGACCTCCGACGGAACGAGTAAGGAATTTAAACGCTTCGCATTGCTACACATTAGTCTTCATGGAGAGGATTTAACCTTACCGGTATACGAAAATGTAAGTCTTTTTCAAACCAAAGCTCAATCTAATTATTTATTCTTTCCTATTATGGATCTGACAACTGGCGAAAGTTCCTACGAGAGCGGTCGTTATATAGATTTAGAACGCCATGATATTCAGAACGGGAAGGTACGCATCGATTTCAACAAAGCATATAATCCATATTGTGCCTACAGCACCGGATATCGTTGCCCGCAACCTCCTAAAGAAAATTTTATTAATTTACGCATTCCTGTAGGCGAAAAAAATTATACAGGTCCTAAAAATAATCGAGAAGAAACCCAAACTATGGCTACAGATTTTACCGCTAAAGAAAAGAAACTTATATTAACAGGCCAACCTAATGAGAAAATGTATGTCCTACAAACGACTGTAAAGAAAGATTCTATAGTCCTACGGACACAATCAGAGGATATCAAATTTGATAGTCCACTCCTAGAACACCTAACAAAAAGAATGTACGCTACTGTCACAGATCCAGAACATCCTGGTGTAGGTCTGGCAGCGCCTCAAATCGGAATTAACAAAAATATTATTTGGGTCCAGCGTCTTGACCAAACAGAAAAGAAATTTGATTATTACATCAACCCTAAAATTGTCTGGCGTTCAGCCTTGATGAGAAAAGGAATGGAAGGCTGTTTGTCTATCCCTGATATGAGAGAAGAGGTTTTGAGAAATTATGCGATCAAACTGCAACACATCGATCACCAAACTGGTAAACAGGTCGAAGAAATTATTGAAGGATTTACCGCTGTAATATTTCAACATGAGGTAGATCATCTTTATGGCATTTTATTTCCAGATCGATTAGAAGAACAAAAGGCGGAAGATACCATTGTACCTTTAAATGACAATATTGAGTTTTCCATCAAAAAAGGCCCAATTCTCCCTTAATAGAAAAGTCAAAAAAAGGTCTACACAGGAATCGAATAGACCTTTTTTTCGATAAAAACATTTACCGAGCTATAACTTTAATTTCGTAAAGTTTATTCCATTGTTTTCCCGTAACGTATAGATTTTTGGTTGCAGTGTTAAATGCAATTCCATTCAACTCTTTATCCGATTGACTTGGCTCACTATGCAACCCTAACAAATTTATTAGGCCTTCGACAATACCAGTTTTAGGATTTATTATGGCAATCACGTCTTTCCCATAGATATTCGCGTAAACTTTACCATCAATAAACTCCAGTTCATTTATAGCATCTACTGGGCCTTGGTTGTCATAAACCATAATTGAATGGGCCTCTTGAAAAGTGCTCGGATTCAAAAATGTTAATTTGTTAGAGCCATCAGATTTAATCAGAAAATCACCAGCATTACAAATCCCCCATCCTTCCGTACTATTTTGGTAATTAAAAGAACCTATTTGTTCAAAACTAGTTTTATTTAGTACAAGACCCTCATTATTTAACCACATAAGCATGACGATTTTGTCATCAACTATAGTTATCCCTTCTCCGAAATAATCCTTACCATCGTTTGCTTTACCAACAAATTCTTTTTTTTGAAGTACATCACCGGTCTTTAGATCGACTCTTCTCACAGAGGAGGTTAAGCCACTTCCTGCTCCAGTAGATTCATAAAGCACACCATCATGATATTCCAATCCTTGTGTAAAAGCTTTTGTATCATGAGGAAATTCGGCAATCTTTTCAAAAGTGTACTGCGTCGGTGTTTCTGGCAATACAGTAACATTACTATACGCCGTAGATTCTTTACCCGCAATATAAACCTTGGCAACAAGATTACGTGTTCCAATTCCAACTTTTTCGGTATCTAAAAGTACCTCTGAGGTGTCTTTCTTTCTATCTATCACCTCTCCGTCTACGGAGTAAATTACTGAATCGATAGTCGTATCGGGAAACTGCATTTTTAAGGCTACTTTCTCTCCGTAAACAATGTTCTGACCAGTTTGTGGCGTCACAAATTCAAATTTCTCCTTTTGTGACTTACACCCAACCACAAATATTCCAGATAAGGCAACTAGGCCTAGAATAGTATAAAACTTCATTTATATATATTTATCGAACTTTATATACAATCATTTCATGATGATAGGTTCGTTATTATTTATTCGGCATACCAATTTAAGTAAATATTTTCACAGGAAAAGGTTAAAATAAGTTAGTTTTAATGAACTGTTCTCAAACATAATTCTCTAATTAACTATCTTACAATAATATTCCCTAAAAATCCCGCCAACAACTTCTCTGCTTCTTTCAATTTTTGGTACTTAGACAGTAAGATTTCCAAATCATCGGTGTCAGTCTCCTTCTTAAGTTCTTCGCGAATTTTATTCATCTCGCGCTCCACCTTTCGTTTCTTAATACGATAAATAGCCTGAATGCTAAGTTCCTGAAGATGCTCCCGTTCTTGTGACACATAAATCTTACGCTTTTCGTCATTCCAATTAGGACTTAATTCATAAGGACTAGTCACACAATTGATTGCAATATCCTGAACATCTTTATCTTGATGAGAAAAGAAAAATTTAGCATCCGGAATTTCGTAGTCTTCTGCCTTTTTCTTAAATATATCAATAATAAATGCGCTGGGACGATCTTCAAAACTAACATCATCTAAAGCACTAAGTATATACGGCGCAATAGGAACATCTCCGTCGCCTTCCCAGCTAGCAAGTTCAGCGCCATAGTTTAATAGGATCCGAACAATTTCGCGTTCTTGAAGTATCTCCGGAGTAATTATTTGGGTAGCTTCTACCCCAGACACACCTATTTCGGCACGTTCTAGATCTGTCAAAAAGAAGTCTGCGGGAGGCATTTCTGCACCTATCTGAGAAACAGGAGAGGGGCTGGCTGAATTTGGTCTATTCCCGATAGAAACATTCTTCTTTTCATTCGTTTTTGCTTTCTGAATACGCATTTTATTCAATTCAGTAAGCAATACCCTCTCTTCTATATCTAATAAATTAGAACATTGTTGAATAAATACGGAAACCTTAATCTCATCTGGAATCAGAGAAATACTTTGAACCACTTCTCGGATAACTTCTGCACGCTTTATGGGGTCTCCTCCAGTGTCTTTAAGTAAAATATTAGTCTTATAAAAGATGAAATCTTCTTGATGTGAATCGATATAAGTCTTAAATTCTGTTGAGCCGTATTTCTGTACATATGAGTCTGGGTCATTGCCATCGGGGAAGAAAACAACCTTAACATTCAGTCCTTCCTCAAGTAACATATCAGTACCTCTCAAAGAGGCTTTGATTCCAGCTGCATCCCCATCGTAGAGGATAACGACATTTTTAGTAAACCTAGAAATCAGACGAATCTGTCCGGAGGTGAGTGAAGTTCCAGATGAAGAAACAACATTCTCAATTCCCGCTTGGTGTACTGAGATTACATCTGCATACCCCTCAACTAGGTAACATACATCATTATCTATGATTGTCTTTTTCGCAAAATTTAAACCATATAGAACTTCCGATTTATGATAAATTTCACTTTCTGGCGAATTAACATATTTAGGAACAGATTTCTCTGTCTTAAGAGTACGTCCACCAAAACCGATAACACGTCCTGTAAGATTATGAATGGGGAAAATAACTCGTCCACGAAATCGATCATAAATATTCCCATCATCACGTACTATAGATAGTCCAATAGCTGTTAAATAATCTTTATGAAAACCATCAGAGATTGCAGCATCAGATAGTGCTGTCCATTGATCAGGAGAATATCCTAATTCAAATTTTTTGATAATGTCTTCGCGATACCCACGCTCTTTGAAATAGGACAGACCAATCGTTTGTCCCAGCACCGACGTCCATAGTTCTTCCTTAAAGTACTTACCTGCCCAACTACTTAACACATACAAACTTTCACGTTTATCCTGTGCCGCTAATTGTGCAGGAGATCGTTTAACCTCTTCAATCGGAACACCATATTTATCGGCTAGGTAACGAATTGCTTCTGGATAAGAGTACTTTTCCAGTTCCATCACGAACTTAAGGGAATCTCCCCCCACGCCACAACCAAAACACTTATAAATACCTTTAGCAACAGAAACGTGAAAAGAAGGTGTTTTTTCGTTATGAAAGGGACAATTACCTATTAACGAGGTGCCCCGTTTTTTCAAGTCTACAAAGTCACCAACCACTTCCTCTATCCGAGCTGCATCTAAAACCTTCTCAATGGTCTCCTTTGCTATCATCTATTTATTTTTTTTATCTAAAATATTTAATCCAAAACGATCACAGACTAAGTTACTCGAATCTGCGCATATTTCAAACAAATTCAAATTTCACTCTACTATAGATCGAGGGGAAATTATGGTAAATGGTGAAATTGTGGTCTCAGCCATAATTACCGAACCTGCCCCAATCTCAACGCCTTCACCAATAAGGACATTGGTACCAATCGTAACATTACCTCCAATATTAACAAAATCCTCAACGATTGTATTACTTTGTATCACACTCCCCGAATCTATTAACACGTGTTTACCAACCTGTACATCTGCAGATATTATTGCATTTGCGAACACGACGGTCCCATCTCCGATCTCCGCGTATTTAGAAATCGATGCATGCGGATCAACTAGTGAAAAATAATGTAAAAAAGTGTGTTCTTCATACATACGTTTACGCAATTCCGCATTGCGTATAGCTAAAAAATAAGAATTATTAGAACTTGGACGGTGGTTTAGCTCCACTGGATATTTAAATATTGATTCTACTAGCAAAGATTTATCAATACACGCCGTCAAGGATATACCTAAGCATTCAATTAAATCAATCACCATCTTTGCATGTGCTGTCGCTCCATACACATATACATTCATAGAACAAAGATAATCAAAATGCATTGTCCGATCATTTGTAATTAGGGAAAGTTGAGAATTAACAATATGAGCGGAAAAGCGCATAAAAAAACCCCTCCAATTACTTGAAGGGGTTTCGTATAAAATTAGGC
>JAALOO010001094.1_pt1 | contig 20347 bp, 11 predicted proteins | sample 7257641 | NCBI WGS metagenome assembly JAALOO01 (sample SAMN14085613, study PRJNA598686) | mite metagenome | biome: ENVO:01001000; feature: ENVO:01001002; material: ENVO:01001226; isolation source: single female mite from University of Michigan culture on fish food culture... ...
TGCAGAACTACTCATTTTTTACCAGTCCGACAGACGGCGCTAGTAGACCCCCCCCGTCTTTGAGTCCTGGAAAGCAAAGGCTCTACCGCTGCCGCCGCCGCCGCCGTTCTATTTGCCTATCGATTGATCGATTGATTTTCACTCTAACTGTCAGCTACACTTGGCAGCGGCGTCAGCGGCAGTTTTACGCCTACAACTCAAACAGGAAGAAAGAGGAGGAAAAAGTTTAAAACTTTGAAAAAATAAGAGGAGGAGTAGAGGTAGTGGCTTCTGAGGGGACACAGTTTCAATTCTGGTCAGACAGTTGCACATGGTTGAGACAAACTTGAGAAGTTTCGATTTGAAATTTAATCGAAACTTTGTGCCTCCCTTTGGCAACTTCCTTCAGTCTTCGCTGCCTGTCGTGCGACACGATTTCTCCATCAAAAGCTTTACAAAAGCAAAACTTTTTGCTGCTGCTGCTGTTGCTGTTGCTGTTGCTGTTGTTGTCGTTGCCGCTGCTTCTGTTGAAACGAAGTCGAAGAAGAAGAAGAAGAAGTAAATTTAGCTGAATAATTCAGTGTCCATTTATATTCACTCGTTTTCTGTTTGTGTGTGTGTGTGTGTGTCTCTCTCTGTATTTGCCAAGCAGTCTCTTTTCCTCTGTCTCCACTTTCTCCTGCTAACTTGAAAACGAAAACGAACAAATGGAGAAAAAATGGTAAAAGTTGGAGGCACTTCTACTGCTACTGCAACATTTGCATTCTCTCTCTCTCTCTCTCTCCTTCTTTCAGCGTTTTTTGTTTGCCATGTTGTTGCATTTGAGAGTTTCAAAGTTTGCCCTGGTGCGTTGTTGCTGTCATTTGCATTGGCAAAAACAAATGCGAGAAAAGTGGAGAGAGAGAGAGGAAAACAGAAAAAGCAGTGGACAGTTTTCCAAGTTGTCCAAGTTGCGCTCCATTAGATGGATGGATGGATGGCTTGTGAGGTGGTTTAAACGACAGAGAAAAAAGTTGAACTTTTTGGACTGCTACTTTTTTGTTCAGTCAGCCTTTTATATTCTATATTCTGCAGTTTAAAATGAACAGCATTTTACAGTTGGGCTGCTGCTTTTTTGGCTGTCCTCTCTATAGAATTTCTAAAATGCTCTCTCTCTTAACCAGCATCAGTCACTACTTTTGAACTCATTTTTTGCTATATATTTTTAGTTGTCAAAAAGTTATGAAATTTTGACCGTTTTAATAGTCTCTGAAACCAAAAGTTTTTTTCAGTCAAAAGAAGAATTGTTTTTTTCTGTCGATCTAATGACAGGAAAGGAAATTGCTTTTTTTGTTTTTGACTTCTGCTGTTGCTGCCACCAGTCAGTTGACTTGACCAGTCAGTCCTAAATTGTAAAGTTTAAGTTTTTTACTTATTTTTACATTAACCAGGCACCAGCACGCAAACACATTTCAAATAAGAAAGACATGTCTTGGACTGAGCACTGGCTATATAGAAACAGTGTCCAGCAGTGTCCAGCGGCAGCAGCTGAATTCGTTTCAGCTTTGTCTTCAATTCTCTTCTTTTTCTTTCAATTTTCAATGCAATTTTTTCATTTTCTCTTTCAATTCTTTTTTACTTTTTTTCTTCTGTAACGATTTTCTCGGCTCCTCTTTTCTTCCAGACATTCTCATTCTCCTTCAGTGCGAGTGAACGAAAAAAAAGAAGGAGACCAAAAGAAGGAACTAGGAGATGCAGTCATCCAGGGCAATTGATTGTGTGCAGTGGAAAAGGAAAAGGAAAAGGAGGAAAATGAAAGAGAGCAGTCGTCTAAAATTAAAATTCGTTATGAGCAACGAGAGGAGGGGGAAAACAAAGAGAGAAAGTGTCCGAAAGAAGCGGCAGCAGCTCGCAACAAAAAAAACAGACTGACCGACAGGCGAACCAGTAGGCAACAGCAGCAGCGCTGATAAGTCAATTGCAAATAAATTAAATTGCAAAACGGCAGTGAAAGCAAAAGCCAAAGAAAAAGAGAGAGAGAGAATTGCACATTGCACGGCCAGGACAACGACGATTGGACTTCAATTGGGCAGCAGGCAGCAACAAAAAAAATGTCAAGAAAAAGAAGTAGAGAATAAAAGAGGCGAGATAAGGAGAACTGGCAGTGTAAGTGTTTTGCTGCGCCGTGGACAGCAACGGTCAGCGGCCTTCATTAAGTTTTAATTTGCCCAAAAATGTGTCTCCTGAAAAAAGCTGAAAAAGCTACGGTGAGGACTGAATTTTGTTGATTAAATTGTACAGTAGAGCTAAAGTAAATTTTTTGATTTTTTTTTGTAAACCAAAGTACAGTAAAGGTGGAAAACTTAAAAAACCGTTGCTAGTGTTGAAAGGTTGTGTGCACTCATTTATTTTTGCACAATGATTTATTATTTTTTCTTTTGTCAAGCACAAGTAAAACACTTCTAGAAAACTTGTGAAAAAAACAGTTATGAAATGTTGCCGCTGTTGATGCTTGGTAATAATAAACTGTCTAAACTTTCTTACTTGATTAAATATTTTTGTTGTACTTTTCATCTAAATTTACTGCTGCTGCTGCTGCTGCATCGCTTGGAGGGCTAATATTTAATAAAAGTTAATGATAATATTTTTTTGACTTCAACTATGAATATGTTTACATTAACTATGCGCAAACACTTTGTATAGCATGGCACCTTTCAGTACATTATCTTTTTTCCCTCTTTTTTGCACTCAACACACACACACCTGATACTTTTGCCCCTTGCTCATTACATCTCAATAAGCAACGTTTTTAGTTTTTTTTGCAGTTGGCGGCGGCGGTTATTTTGCGCTAGCCAGAGGCACCCAGCTACAAAATGTTTTTGCTATTTTGCAAAACGAAAGAGAAAGAGAGAGAGAGAGAGAAAATATCATAACGACACAAACACACAATCGAATCAAAAGGGAAAGGAAAAAAAGAAGAAGGAGGTGGTGGTGGAAAAAGCAAAACAGAGGAAGTTGTGAGCTACAGTTTGAGAGCAGAGAGTGAGGCAGTGCTGGTGCTGGTGCTGGTGCTGAGGATGATGTTGTTGTGACGGTCACTTGGTCACTTGGTCGGTGCGTGCTCTTTTTTGTTTGCCAGTCTGGTCTGTTGTCTTGTCCTGTCTTCTTTTGGCTGTGTTGACCACTCTGAAAGACAGGCAGACAGGCAGGCAGACTCTTCCGCTTTGACTGCTGCTGCTGCTGCTGCTTCGGTGTCTCGTGATGTCGTTGCCGATGATGCCGTGTCTGCAGCCGCTACAGCTAATGTGCTGTCCTGGTGCACAATCGGTGCACAGCCAACACACACACACAATCTGGTGTGGAAGAGTGTCTTGCAAACGAAAGAGTATCCAGCAGACAGGAGAAAAAGAGGAAGAGGAGGAGAAGGAGAAGTGATTGAGTAGCCAGCCAGCAGACCTCGATTAGACAACAGCAACAGCATCGACGCCATCGCCGGCATTACTGGTGCACCACGTGTGCCTGTGTGCACTTGAGGAAAAGATTTCTCTGATCAGCACAATCTCTTTTTCCTTCTCTCCTTTCTCTTCTTGCCGCTTTCGTCTGACTTTCTGGACTCTGGTCAGCTGTGGCCATTCTCTCCCTTTCCCTCTCCCCCGCATACTGTGCTGAGCACACACACTGTCCGGGGAATATTCCGGGTAAATTGTGTGTGTGCGAATGATGATGGTGCTGGTGCTGCACTCGGTCGATCAGAGTGCTCTGCTGTGCACTACTGCTGCTGTGTTGCGTCACTTTAGTGCAAAACTGACGTGAGTGAGGTGCCGCTGCCGAATTGGCCAAATTGGCTGCACCAGAAGCAGCAGCATCAGCAGCTTCACCATCCCCATCACCATCACCATCAGCAGCTACAATTTCGCTGAAAATTACCATCAATTTTATTTTATATTTCATTTTACAGTGCGCTCTGCTGCCGATGCTGCCGATGCTGCTGCTGTTAGCTCCGCTGGTTTTCCAATTCAGTTGTTCAGTGTCCAGTGCAATTTAGCAGCAGCAGCAGCAGCAGCAGTGACACGCGCCAATTGCGGGGGAGGAAGTGGTGGTGGTGGTGGTGGTGGTGGTGGTGCAAGAAAAGTGGAAAGATGTGATCGGGAGGGAAGATATATAGCCAGAGAGGCAGTGGGAGAAAGCCGAGGCTGCTTGTAAGTAATTGGAGTAAGGCTGAGGGATTTTATTCAAACTATTCGAGTGCGAGGGTGGCGGGGGTGCCCGACAGTGGTGCCGGACGGTGGCCAGTGCGAGGGTGGCAGTGATGGTGGCAGTGGTGCAGGGACGATGATCAATCCCCTCCAGTCCTTCTCTCAGCTCAGTGTTCGGAACGGTCCAAGTTCAGACGGCAGTCACGGGCATTTTTAAATTTTTCATCAATTTTACTTTACAAAAGTTTTTTGTGTGCCAGTTTGTGGGGACCCATCGCTGCCGCTTCTGCTGCTGCTGCTGCTGCTGTTGTCAGTGTTCGCAGATGGACGGTTTCAAATTCGGTTGTGTGATGCACCAGCACACACACACTCATTCACTCACTCGCTCACTGACCACTCACCCACGCACCATCTTTTTCCCTCTGTCTCAAATTGTGCTCTCACACTGAGAGAGACAGTAAATTGCACTCGGCACGCGCGGCGATAACTGTGTTTGTAACTTGGCCGTTTCTGACCGAATATTCCACTGCTCTTATTCCACTTTCTCTTTCTTTCTGGCTATCTCTTCTGATGCAGTGTCGGATGGTGCTGATGCTGTTTTTGGTGCTGATTATTATTAATAATCAGCAGCAGCAGCAGCAGTGGTGCCCGGCCATTCCCGACGACTTTACTTTTATGCGTCTGAGTACAACTTCCTTTGAGAATGTCAATTCAATGTCAATCCACACTAAAATAAAATTCGTTAGCACTCATTCAATTACCGTTGTTGGTTGTTGAGGCACTAAAATTGACCTTTAGAGATGATGTTTTTGCCTGCTGCACGAGCTAATGCTGATGGAAAGCAGAAAAAACAAACATAAAAGAGGAGTTTTATTAGCCTCGTTTGCATTTGCAGCAGCAGCAGCTGCACCGCCATTGAGCTAGATGGCGCAGATGGTGATGCAACACAGTGATTTTATACTTCAGTTAAAAGTGATTTTCATTCTTTCGATTTTGAAAAGACCTGATAAGGCCACTTTCGCGGCAAATAAAAAAAAGTTATTTTTTACACATTAGCCATCTATCTATCTTGTGTGATGTTGATGATGCGGATGATCATATGATGATCACACACAGTGCACAACCAGCCACGTGCCACCAACATCATCAACTGCGTCTCACTTACTTGTTTAGAATGCCGCTGAAGTAGTAAAAGTAGAGTAGAGTAGAGTAGAGTAGAGTAGAGTAGAAGTGTAAGTGGCCCAAATTCCAGCATGCAGCAGTAATTTTTCCGCCTCTGACTGACTAGAGCAGCAGCAGCATCATCATCATCATTTAAAATCATTATTATTCGCCCTCTCAGCTGGGCAGTAATCATAACTTTGTTGTATGTATGATCGAGTGATCGGTGAGACGCTGCTGCCGCCGCCGCCGCCGCTGCCAATGACCAATCAATATCAGTGGCTGCTTGTGCTAATGTTTGTGGCTGCAAGCAAAAACTAAGCAAAGAAAACTGAAGAAATCAGAGCTGAATAAAAAAACAAAACGGCTGCAACACCGAAGTGGTAAAAAGCATCAGCTAACGGTGTGTGTGTGTGTGTGCCTGCCCGCCTCCGCCTACTACTTCTCAGCACACCGACATCTTTCTTTGTCCTTTCACCTGAACGGGGACAATAAATCATAGCCTTTACTGTCGTTGCTGCTGCTGCTGCTGCTGCTGCAGTGCTTGACTAAAAAACTTTTAATTAAGCACCAATAGCAAAGCGCAGTTAGCAGCAGGCTAAACGGTGCACATGTTAGTGCACTCGGCTGGGCATTGCATTCGCATTCAGCTTCTTAGCTGGTGTGTGTGGTCTGTTGAAAAAAATCTGCTGCTGATAAATGTTCTGCCCTTTAGTGAAACAAAACAAAAATGTGCTGTTTGTGTGCTGTTGTATACGGTGCACCGTGGTGTGGCACTCTTTCTTCAGGTCAGTGAAGGCGATTTTGTTGTAGCAGAGCAGGAAGATCTACTGCAGATGCTGCAGTAGACTTCAATCAAAACAAGTATTGGTAGTGATGGTAGTGGTAGTTATGTTTCTTGTTTCTCCTCTCTAATACTGCATCAATTACATCAATTACACTCAAAACGAACTTTCCAAGTCAGTGGTCAACACACAACTCTTGAATGAACTCAACTGTCTACTAATGTTGCTACTTTTTTTCCAGTAGTAGTAATTGGCACTGGCCAATTGCCACTTTGCATTTCCATCTGCCTTTTAGTTTCCAGGTTTTTGTTTTATTGCCACTTTTTATCTCTTAAAGATGACAAGTAAACAAAAACCGAGCAAGAGAGAGCACTTACCACTTTTTTCTCATGTTCATCAGCATCATCGTCAACACACTCGACAAATAGTTGCTTCACTTTACTACTGATGACTGACTGACTGACTCATCTCATAATTAATAACCAATTGACACTAACACCACTAACATCGTCGGTCTGTTTGTTTGTTTGCTGTTGTTATTTCGATGAAGTGAACATGCTGTGACATGCATTGACTCGTCCTCTTCTTCAAACCTCTCCCTCTCTTTTTTCTCATATAAATCTTCATTAATTAATTAAGAAAGGCCAGCATCACATCAGCATCAAGTGGTGGCGGCGATTAGATAACGCAAGGTGGCACAAACACACCAAACACACTTGAAAATCATCTCAATCTAAAAACTGAAGAGTGATCGTATCACCACTGTTTTTTTGCAGGGAAGAAGCTGCTAAGATGAAGGAGCATCTGTAAAGCGATTTGTCGGAAAAGCTGAAGGCTTTCCTTAAAACTTTAGCTATTAAATCCCATTAGCTACTGCTGCCAAATCTGCTAAAAAATTTTGGAATTTTTCTCCTTTAGGTTTCAAGTTTTTTTCTTTCTCTGATTTCAGTTGTGTTCTTGTGTTAATTCAATTTAATTCAATACAATTTGCACATAATTTTGCACTTGTTTGCAATTAATCTTTCCAACCTGTCGATCTTTTGATGCCGCTGCTTCTGCTGCTGCTGCTGCTACATATGTACAGTTGCCAATGCACTGTATAATTATTAGAAAGAAAAAAGGTTTCTGTCCGTTTTTTCTTCCTCAACTGCTAACTTCATTAGCAATCGTTTTAACAAAACGGCAACAGAGCAGTCAATAGAGAGAGAGTTCAAAGTCCATATTCCATTTCAGTCGCCACCAGGCAGTCTCACCAAAAGATATGGAGCAATTATTCGCTGTTGATGCGGCAGTTGAATTAGAGTAGAGTAGGAAAAGAGAGAAAGGGGAAAAAAGACAAGTAGAAAACAACAAAATCTGTGTCTTTGTGAAAGAGCATTTATTTTATTGTCAGAATCTCTCGATAATCGGGGCTCTCCACATTAGACGGTCATCTGTCTATTTGTCACTCACTAAGTGTGCTGATGATGATGTGCAGTCATCAGTGTTCCCAGGCCAAGGCTTTGAAGAGGAGGAGGAAGAGGATGCTCAAATGTTGTAATTGTAGAGAACACCACAAGGCAATTACTGCTGCTAATCAAACACATGTCCGCTGATTATCTACTACTGAGTTCGCACACACTGCAAGATTTGCAGATAACTATCTGATAAAGTTAGTTGGTCTATTTACTCTTAATTACCATCAACTGATGATGACTTGTTGACTGACTGACTGACCATTTGTCATTGCTGTGAAACACGTGAGGTAACATTGTCCGGCACTTGTTAAACTGCGTGCTGAAAGGTTTTTACAGTAAATCAGAGTTTTGTTTTTTTAAAAACAGCAAAACTTTGCACCTAAACCCTTTCCCTCTTGAAATCCGTCATCTTTTGCCCGTGGCACTGTTTTCTTTCTGTGTTTGCTCTTTTATCATAATTTTAATCTCCTTGTGGCCCTTCGAAGTACTGCTCACTGCTGGAAAGTGCTACAAAGTGCAGATCGATCAATCCATCGCTCAGCAGTGTTTTCGCCCGTGCTGTCTAGTCACTGTTGTTGTTGTTGCGTATCTAATTGAACATTTAAAGCATTATTACTTCACCTTTAATGAGCTTTGAGTGCACTTATTATAATTAGCTCTGAGTTTTTTAAACCCCCTCTTGGAAGTGTCTTTTTGTTGGTTATAAAAAATAATCAGCTGTTTTCAAAAAAGACGACTTTTTTCTAGCGTTGTGTCTAATTCAGACAGTGCGAAGCACAAAAAAAACAGCTACCCCCGTTGTGTTTTCAGTCAGTTAGTCAGTGATGATTGCATCAGTCGATAACTGACGCTGGCTGAATGGTTAGGTTTTAAAGCAACGAAGCTTTGAAGCTTTAAATGGTTTGTTCGTGTGAGGGGCAAGATGCACTGAAAACTTTGCTGCCGCCCCCAATCTTTTCGCATTCCAAAACCATTAATCAAAGTGGTGAAGTTTAAGTGATTGCTTTGGAGCTGTAAAAAGAGTGAAGAGGAGGAGGAGGAGGAAGAAGAGGGGGAAGAAAAAGATGAAAAGGCCCTGCAGGTAGATGGCATACATATGTCCATCCATTCGTTTGCCACAGTGAACAAATCTTTGTGTTCATTTGTTCAGGTTGCTGTCTGCAGTTGTCCTTTTCTTCTTCCTCCTCCTCCTCATCTCCATTAGCCAAGTTCATCAAAAGTGCACCTATTTTTTCTTGTTTAACTTCGGTGTCAAAACTGAGCACTCACCATTGCGCAAGCTGTGCGCAAATGGAGTTTGTGGCTTTTGGAGCTCACCAGCTTTTTGCCTCAAATTGGAAAAATCCTGTTTATTAACCGTTTTTACACGATTTATCTTATCTTTTGGATTTTTTTTTGCTCACGGGCAAAGAAAAACACGGTTTTTTTCTGATTTGGGCGACACGAAAAACACGTCGGTCAACATGGGCAATTTTTGTTTTTGCAGTGACAAGTAAGCGATCCAATAGATAGAGAATCAGAAATTCATGACGACGTCCAATTGTCACTGGAGAAAAACGAATCTGGCTTCAGGGCAAATGTTACAATAGATTTTAGAATCACTGCTCTAATTTGAGACGTGAGGACCAGAAACTACCAAAAAACACTTACTCCAGCAATGTTTGTCTCTACAGACTATTTGAAGGAAAATAGTTGGTCGGTTGACAAACGATGAAAAAACTAAACTGTACACTTTGCTCCCTTTCTCCACCTTTTTCCAATTTTTCCCCCACTTTTTTTCTCTGTCACCCACTGCTATTTAAGTGTGTGCTAATGAACAAATTATTCAAATGTTGCGGCGGCTGTTGCTGACCACTTTCTTCACTTCATCGTCTAGCCTCCTTTCTTTTCCTTCCCCCCTTTGACCTGCTGCCAACTTTTATTTTACAAACTCTGATTACAACTACAATCTAATCATAATCAGAGCTGTAGACTGCTGCTAAAACTAATAATAATATTTAAATAACTATTTCATAATAGAAGCTTATGTGTGTGTGTGTGCCCGCATACAGCAGAACAAACTCGGTTTTGGTTGATTAATTGGCTAAGTGACGGCAAGTTTATAAACTGGCGGCAGTGCATGAGAGCTACTGGCGCCTTGGCGCTTTAATTTTTTTTTAATGATGAATACGAAAAAAAGAAAAAGAAGAAGAGCGTGGCGTCTAGACCTCCTCAGCCACCGCGCTTGACATGGACCGTTTTCCTTCGACTAACTTGTTGGTGGTGTGCCCACAACAACAGACAGTACTCGGTCAGTGTTTTGGAGTCTTTCTACTCGGTGTTTAGCGATGTACTTTTTAGCCAACTGACCAGGTTGATTAATTACTCAATGATGCGGCCACTGATTGGATCATTAGGAGAGGGAGAGGGAGAGGGAGAGGGACTGATGACGACAATGTGGACATGGAACATGAGAAGAAAAAAGAAAAAGAGCAGCAACAACCGCAAAAAAACAACTGATTTGATCACATCAGCACTTTCAGCAAAATGAGCAAGGATGCAAATGCTCCACACAGGCACTGTGCAAGTGCACAGGATGCAAAAAAGGTTGATGATGATGATGTGTGTGTGATGTTGATGCTGTTGATGTTGGGCAACAATTAGAAATGCGAAATGAAGTCTAATGAAAAATGAACTTCGATTGACCAAGTGACTGACTGACTGTGAGTGTGAGTGAGTGAGCTTGCACTAAAGCTTACCTGTAATTTTTTTGTCCGAAAGTTGGACTAAACTGCAGGAGAAAGTCAGGCTGCACTTCAAGCTGGCAGGCATGCAGTGCTCCAGCCGCGGCTGGCTAGTATTTACCATTCATTTTCTAATTTTAATTTCCATCTTCAGCGCCAAGTGCTCCAAGTGCTGCCGAGTGCTGAAGGAGTCAGAGAGAGAGAGAGAGAGAAAGTTCGACAACTTATTTAGCGTGCACACATTTACTTTCTCAGTCTTGCAGCGGTCAGCAGCGGCGCCTAAAAGTTTATACACAGCAGCAGTTTAGGCGCTTTGCCTCCTCGTGATCGTCTCATAGTAATGTTTTTTCAGTCTTAAAAGTAACTGTTGCTGTTGCTGCTGCTGCCGCCCCCGTTGTACAGTTAGTTTTCACCCTTTGAGCTAGCCTTTGCCCAGTGAAGTCCTTTTTCCCCTTTTGTAGTTTTTGCTTAATGAAGAAAGAGGGGAGAACTCCTCTCCAACCAATGCCTCCCCCTCAGTCCCCGTTGAAAAGAAAATAAAAAAGGACTTCTCTCTTTCTCTTCTCCCTTCCTCTGCTAATGATTCACATGAGTAATTGCCAATTATGTTCGCATATCTCTAATTGATAGTTGATTAGATCCAGTGGACGATGGACGAGAGAGAGAGAGAGAGAGAAGAAAAGGGGACGATGATGATGATGATGGTGATGGCGATGGGGATGCCAGAGGTGATGGTGGTGGTGGTGGTTACTTAGTGAAACAAACGAGTTGAAGAGGAGGAAGAGGACGATTGTGATGGTGTGTGCTACGGTGTGCAGTGCAGTGTCTGATCACTGTCGGCACCCTCATCATCAGTCTAATCTGCTAAGTCAGTCTACTTGCTACTAAACTGCTTCTTTCTATTTGTTTTTCAATTTCAATCGGATCGGCCCACATCGTTTACCGCACAGTTCATTTTCCGCTAACCGCCTCTCGAAATACGACAATAGATCAGCATGTATTTTGCGATCAGTAGCTCAACGGCGCAGTTCTTGGGTTTTTTATGTGTGAAGGTGGTGCAAAGGTACAAATGATGCTACTACTGCTGCTGCTGCTGCTGCTAATGATGAGGTAGGCAACGGAATTATAGCAGAATTAAGAAAAAGCTTAGAGACTTCAGACTTTGACCACTGACTTCCGTTTTTAGTGAATGTGCACGCACATGACGCCAAGTGTCAACAAGAGTGTTTAACTTTTTTTCATTTGCTGTTTTGCCAGCCCTGCAATTCGGTGCTCTACCACTCGAGGTCGTCTATCTCTCGTTCTTTGCCTGTGAATCAGCTTTATCAGCACATGATCACGTATTTTGCATACAACAGCCGTGGTGGCAGCAGCAGCAGCAGCAGCAGCAACAGCAACAGCAACAAACAACGCCAGTCAAAATCAGTGTGCAGTTTTCAGCACTTTTATTGGTACTTGATGCATTGTATTCTGCAGTGTTTTTTATGTCAGTTTATGCACCAGCCAGCCAGCCGCACAAGCACACGAGAGCACTGTGTGTCAAAATCATCGGCAATTGTTCTCCCCTTCATCACCTCCACCACCACCAGTTATAATTGGCGTGCCTTAGCACCTTCAGTTCACACCTTGGCACGTTCTCCACTGATGCAGATGCGGTGGTTTTACTATTTTTTATTAATTTATTTATGTTTTGTGTGCTTGTGCTCTGTGTCGCCACTTTTTTTGGCACAACTGCAGCAGCATCAGCAGCAGCAACGGCGGTTTTTGAGTCGATGAACAAAACAAAACAAAACAAAACAACTACGGCATTCCATTTACTGTTGTTGGCAAATTAATTATATGTGCACAAACCGAGTTTGTCTGCAGGTTTCACTTGCTGGCACACATTTTTTCATTTTGTTTTGTTTTGTTTTGTACAATCGATTGATTTGTGCCTGTGTGTGCGTTAGCGTGATTATTATTGTTTTTTTGTTCGCTGTATGAATGGCCGCTCAGCCGCCAGGCTGTCCAACTTTTTATATTTGCATTGCAACAGATCAGAGGAAAAACAATGCCGCAAATTTTGGTTTTTAGTTTTGCTGTATGAAAAATGTTTGTTATTTGGAGCAGTGAAAGCAGGCGTGTTTTATGTTGCAAGCATTTTGCTGCTAAAATGTCGGTCACTCGTTTACTTTGATTATGAGTTTTTAATACTTGAACTATGAAAAATTTTTAGTAATTTACTCGTGTTTCTTTTTACAGAACATTTTTATCTTTTCGGTCGGCTTAAAAGCTTGGAAGAATAACAAACAAGTTTGCATCATTGAAGTTCAAACGGCATCGTTCAAAACTGCAGCAAGGTAAGTGCAGCTGAATTTTGCTTTTAAAGTACAACTTTTTTTATTAGTTTGTTTATTTGTTTATGCATTTGCTCAGTTTTCAAATATTAGCAGGCGCAACTGCGTTTCCTTTGATCTATTTTTTTGTTTTCTTTTGCTGTTGCTACAGATAAACACAACACATAGAGAAAGGAGTTTAGTTTTGATGATTTAGGCAGCAGCAACAATGCTTAAAAATGTTGTGTTTAAAGTTTTGCTTCTTTTCAGTTCCTGCTGTTTCTTGTTGTCATAAAAGTTGGGCGCCCAAGTTAGACCCAACAGCTTAAGAGTTACTTTGTTGTCTGTGTTGGAAAGTTCACACACACACACACGAACACTATTTACTGCCTGTTGATTCTTTCTGTTACGCCTTTGCCTCTTTTTCCTGTGATGCTTGCCGACGCAAGCTTTTACATTCACAAAATTGCCGACTAAGTCGGCTTTTAGATTTCCATGAAATTATTACCAAGTGTGTAGTCTGAAAACCTACCCATTTAGTAAAAGGGTTAAAGTTTTTGTTAAACATACATTTTTCAGACAATTTTTTTAGTCATCAATTTCAAGTCGTGTTCAGTTTAGAATGCACTTGAAAAGTCTGAACTATTTTCTGCTATCAGGGCATTCAATGAGAAAAAGTATTTCAAAAAACAATTTTTAAAACTAATAAGAAACTTAGATAAGGGAAAAAAGATTGTCTGTTACACGGTTGTCCGTTTGACAGTCTCTTTTTCTCTCTGTGTGTCTTTGTGTTAACAACGTCTCGGTTTAAGTTTAAGTGCAACTAAACTTACCAACAGGAACAGCAGAAGCAGCAGCAGCAGCAGCTTTCTCTTCATAAATTATCCTCACCAAGTATTTGCCATTGAAAATATGTGCCAAACTTTATAATCCGCACCATTAATAACACAGACACAGTGCTGTGTTGTGTAACTGATGCTCCAATGTTCTGTTTGATGTTCTGTTTGATGATGATGATGATGATGATGCTAAGTAGCAAAAGGAAACCAGACAAGAGCAAACCTTAGTGAGAAGGGAAGTAAAAGCAGAGCTAAGCTGCTGCTGCTTTTCCACTGCTTCAGGCGAGATTAAAGTTTAATCACTTTAAAATGCTTGTCAGCCAACAGCTGAGCTATTTAAAAGCTCAACAAGCATGTTAAACAGACTGTCTAGACGATGGGCATCATCATCTTTAATTTAACTAGATTTGAATAGCATCACTTGACTTCACTTTTTACTGCCCTTTTTTTCATTGAGAGAAGTAGTAACAGGTTGCCGCGCTGAAACTCGTACTTTTTTCTTCTACTTAAGTGCTCTCAACGCGCGTTCTCCCTTAAGCGCAGACAAACATTTTTGTTTGAATACTTACACACACACACACACACACACACACCTAAACTTTAAAATGATACAATTTCTGCTGTTGCTGCTGCCGATGATGATGAGTAGTAGTCCGCTGATTGCTCACTGCACACTCGTGAAAGATCTGTCAATCTTGTCGATACGATTATGATCGCCGACGATTAGAAGCTGCCTGCCAGCACACAGCTGAACAGTCGTCCAGATGAATCTGGCCGTTGCTGGTGCCTCTTATGTGAAGAAGAAGAAGAAAAATTAATGACGTAAGAGAAAGGTAAAAAGGGCATCACCGATTGCTTAGGTAGCTACAGTCAATCGATGAACTTCAGCATCAGCAGCAGCAGCAGCAGTTCACTTGAGACTTTGGGCGCGTTGATCTTGACCTACAGAATCGACTGAGCGGTGTTTGACTGAGCTGTTTGAGAAGAAGTCCTTTGAGTTTGAAGGAAAACTTTGTTCCTCTCTCTCCTTCTCTCTCCCTCTTTTAGAATACTTGAGAGCCACTCGAAAGATGTTTTGCAAACAATGCACTGTTCGGTAGTGTCAGTCAGCAACTCTGTTTGGTAGTAGTGATGGTGGCGGCGGTGCGCACTTGCACTTAAAAATGGCTTTTTGTTATTTTGACTTCTTATTAAACTGAAAAATCTCTTGCACTCTTGTCTTTTTGAATTTGCATAAGCGGACTTTTGCTTTTGTAAACTGCAACAGCAGCAGCAGCAATTGTGGTGGTATTCTTGACGACAGCTGAATGAACTGGCGGCATCAGCAGCACCAGCAACAGCGGTCACTCCTACACATCAAAAATTGCTTTGAAGAAGTGCTGGAGTTGCGCAAGTTGCACTCTGCAATGAATTTTAATATTTCATATTTTTTGTTTTATTGAAATGCGAATGATATTTGGTTTTTCAAAACGGATTGTTTGTTCTCAATGAGAACTTTAATTGGTATGTTTTTGTGGCAAGATCTGAGCAATCGTCATCATTTTTAATGACTTGGAAAAATCTGTTTAACTTGGCTTTGTCTTCGTTTCGGTACCGTACTTTTTTAGTTTTAGTCACAGCAGCTGTTCATAGCACAGCACTGAAAAGCAGTAAAAGTGTGCCTAATTAACTGGTGCTCAATCACCGGTGTAGTGTCTTCCATTGTCTGCTGCTGCTGCTGCTGCTGAAGAACTTCTACAGTCGTCGTCGATTGCGCGCCCAATGAAAGTGCATAAAAGTCGATTGTAAAAATGCTAATTAGAGTGCTGCTGCTACTGCTGCCGATGATGATGATGATGATGATGGTGGCAGTAAGTGAAAGTGTAAAGTTGTTGTGTGGAGTGTCTTTTTAAGGACAGGAAGGTGCTCTTCAGTTTGTACAGTCTGTGTGTACTGCCTGTGTGTTCTTATGGTTGCCATGACCATGAAAGCTCGAAGAAGAAAAGAAGAAGAAGAAACGAAGAGAAAAACGAGAAGCGCACCAGGCAGTGCAGATCATCAAATGCGATTAAATGAGGAGAAAAAGGGAGGCCAATTTAATAAGTTGCGTAGAAGTAAGCAGGGAATAGAGAAAAAAACATGGCAGTAATCGATGAGCAATGCAAAAGGCGATTATTACCTTATTTTTTTCCAAGTGTTTTGATGACGTGTTTCAGAAAACCAAGTGCCGTTTTTCTGACGACTGATTTTGATCTTAATTGTTCTTGTCCAGGTGGAATGTTTTCTCTCTTTTCTTTCAATTTTAATTTCACCTGTCTTTTTTTATTTTCCCACTCCAAAGAGCACAAAAAGAAGCTCTATTGAAATACGTCGGCAGATTAGAAGATGTATAAATAAATAAAAAAAGTAAAATAAAATCACTTGTCATGTGAACAACTTTTTTTGTGTTCGCTATCAATTAGACATTTTAGTTTTTGTTTGTTTCTAGTTTTTTTTATCGTATTACGACCAGGCAGTTTTTAAATAGTTTTAATCTGTTGTCAGATTGTATTTGTTGAAAAAATCTAGTAGCTTTTTATTTTTGATTTTTTAAAAAATAAAAAACTGTGTGTTGCAGCATACAAAAATAAAACCAACAAAATTGGAGGCAACTACAAAAACGGAAAGTTTTTGTTTTTATGACTTAACAAATTTTTAACAAAAAAAACAGTTGTACACAAGAGAAACACTGACGTATGTAGTGTTGGTGTGCTCTATGGAAAATTTAAAACAACAATTTTTTAGCTACTAAAAACAACAAACCCCACCAAATGGAAAATAAAGTCCTGAGCTGGAGGCCACTGAATGACGCGGGTGGTTTATTTGAGCAGCAGCAGCAGCAGCTACTTTGAATTTGCATTCAAAAATTGCCAATTCAACTCATCGTCAGCAAGTGAACAAGTGAGAGAGAGAGAGTACTGCTAAAATTGATTAAAATGATGAGAAAGCTGAGTGAGTGACAATGCAAGTTTTGAGACTCTTTCACCTGTTCTGTTCTCTGATGAGCTTGCAACACTGTGCTGCTACTACTGAGCAACAGTGTTATTTTTATTTACCGACGAGAAGCAGAAGAAGGAAAAGCTGTACCTGCCCATACTGTACACTAACTAGCTTTGCAAAATATTTCACTCCTCAACTCTCAAACTCTGAAAAACTGAATCGAAATTCGTAGTCTCATTCAATATCAGGGAGCACGGCTGCTGCTGCTGTTGCACTTAAGAGGTCATTTTCTGGTTCTTAAGCTCAGTGTTGCTGTTCCAACGTCATTGCATTTTTTCTTGTTTTTTTGCTCTGAAGAGCTTCATCTGAAAAAAACAAAAAACGACAGTCAACTTTTTGCAGAAAACGACGAGCAACAGATTATTTGACTCTCTCTCAAGAAAGGCAGTTACTTTTAATTGCCACTCGTCGCCAGTGCAGCACTCAATAATAGTAAAAGGCACTGTAAAATTGTAATTAGACGCCGATTAGGTGGTAGTTCAAGTCAGCTTTTTGCTGTTGGTGACTAATGGTTAGCAACTGTAGCAGTCGCAGCATGGCGAGCAAATGTAGGTGAACATGACTTACAAGTGAAAAGTAGTAGGTGAAAAGAGTTCCAGGATCAATCGAGCTAGGTCGGCTGCACTTCCCCACGCACTTAGTGTGATGTTTGTGATGTCTGTGACAGTTGTCCATTTTATATGTTAACTGCTGCTGCTGCTGCTGTTGTTGATTACTAGCAGAGTTGATCCTCTAAAGTTGCTCAACTTTTTGTAATTACTGCTTCTACTTCTAATGAATAAAAGCTATTAACTGTCAAAAAACTCCCTTGGAGCAGCATTCAAAAAGCAGTCATAACTTTTACTTGTTGCTGGCTGTAACTGAAATTTTCATTTTTTTTTTGTTTGTTGACGTTGTTTGTGCACTACATGAGCCCTGGAGCTGGAACTGGAGTTTGAGTTTAGTGTGACTACTCAACAGTTCCTCATAAAACAGTCAACGATCTTTAGGGTGATCAAGTTTAGCCCTTCTCTCTCTTTTTCTTTCACCTTTTCTACATTTTACTAATTGCACTTAAATGATCAGACGCGTCAAAGTCGTGATTTTTCTCTATGCGTTTTACTTACTTCTTCTTCTTCTTCTTACAGAAGTGGCACAAGTGCAAATGCTGGTCAAAGTGCAAAAGTAGAGTTTCTTCCCGTTTTTTCTTATCCTTATCTGTTTTTATCACACCATCAGTGTGATATTTTTTGTTGTGTTTTATTTGCGACAAAAACGACAAAGATTCACTTGATCGAGTTTAAATTATTTGCCTTGCTGAACTGCTTGAGTGCAGCACATTTTTCTCCTTGACCGTCACAGACAGTTGTCAGCAGTTTTTCATTGTTTGATGCTTGAATTTGATTGTATGTGTGTGTGTATTTTTGACAATTCAATCGATTACAATGGCGGCAAGTGCACACACACACAATGGCGCCACAATAAAGCAAACAAACAAAATAAAAAATCTAAATCACAATATTTAAAAGGGCAAAATCTTAACAAACGACTCATCAAGTGATGACGGCGGCTGCGGCGGCGGTGGATAAGATGACAAACGAAAAAAATTGAAGCTGGAATTTTTAGGTTGCTGCAATCGATTAAAAAATCTCAGTTTAATTTGAGGATAAAGTTGTTTAGATTTTGGTTGATTCCGAGATGATCAGCTGTTGTGTTTGTGTTTGGCATTAGAAGTAGTAGTAGTAGTGGAACGTCTAGACACTGGACACTGTCCACACTACCCACAAACTTTTCTGCGTGCAGTGGATTCTGTTCTTTTGCTTCGCCTTCTCACAGATTTTCGTTCCACTACGTTGGAGTTGCCTGTTTCTACCATCTTCTTCTGTGAAAGCTATTCTCCTGATGCAGTTCGTCTGTGTTCACCAGTAGCAGCAGCACTTTTCTCCAATTGAGTATGCAGACCACGATCAAAAGCTCCGAGAAAACTTCTGAGTGATTGGAGTGAGTATTCCCATGTCCCCTCTGCATTTTCATTCCCATTCCCATTTGCCCGCCGGTGGTCATTTTTGAGCCGCCTCGCCGAAACTGTTTTTAATCTATTGTGTTTGATCACACTGATCACACTGTCTCTCTGCTCTCTTAATCGTCGAGCAATTTTTTTCAAGTTATTATTTGCTGTTAGTTTATCGCCGATTGACCGCTTCGACACTGACCCGACAATCTGACACTCTGACAACAGATTAAGTTTTTTTATTTACTGTAGATGTGATGATCTTGAAATAAAAATATAAAACTGAGAAAAGCAAACACGCTTCACTTGCCTTGATTGAAACACTGCTTAACGTGATAAAAAAGTATCAGTGTAAAAAGTATTTTTGAAACTGCTGCTGCTGGCACGACAACGGCTGATGGAGAAAAAAGTAGCACCTGAGTTATTGCTGTAAAATTGAACACTCACTAACTTGACCAATCGATCAAGCTTTTTTTTTGACACTGCTGCTGTTGCTGCTGCTATGGTTGTTGATGTTCTTTTAATCACCATTATCATCGTCATCGACTCGTTCGTATCGTCTAAAAACTTTAGTCAGTCAGACAGACAGACAGTCGTCCTCGGAGGTTGAAAAATGACTTTTTCTGCAGGCACTTTGTGTTATTTATTATTTTACTCAAACGTCGTTTAGCTCTTTCCAGTGCATTTTTAAATTTGATGACCACGTGGTAGTGGTCATCATCATTATTGAGATCTGTTTCTGCTGCTGATCTTATATGATGCTTACATCTTCCCGACACATGTGTGCACGCGTTTTACATAATTTTAAAATTAATCTTTTTTCCTCCTTCTTTTTGACCAAACGCCAACTTTAAACATTGGCAGAGGGCGATTAGCATTTTCTAATTGACCTTTTAATTTTTTACTTAGGCGTGTGTATTTGTGTTCAGTGTTGCCTTCATTTCATTCATTTCCTCAGACGTTTGGTCAGTCGTGCGGCAGATTTTTTAGGCAGAGTTTTTAGGCAGTGTATCACTGCAACATCAGCAGCACGATCATCACCACAAGGAGCTGAAGAGCTTTTCGCACCAAATAAATCTTGTTGCTTTTTAGGAGAGATGGAGATGCAGCAGCAGCCGCGGCAGCGGCAGTGTGCAACTTTTTTTCATCATCCACCAATTTCTTTTTTTTGCACCTTCTTTCTTCTGACTGATAGAACAGCAACATTTTTGGTAGTTTTTTTCCTGCTGCAGCAACACTAATGAAGTGGTGCAGCTAATGGATAGCAGACAAAGTCTCAGAAGTTGTACTCGACGACGACGACGACGACTTCATTAACAGACTGACTTTTAATTTTCCTTTTTTCTGTGTGCTAAACTTTTGACTCACAAGTTTGGGTATATTAAGTCAGCTGCTGAAAAAAATGTAGAAAGGTAATAATAAGTCCTGACTTCAAAAGGTGCTGCTGCTTTGACTGCAAAGACTGACCAAAGTAGAGGTAGGTTCAAGTATTGACTACTGCTGCTGTTGCTGGTAATGCATTTACTATGGTAATGTCTTCCTGTGCACTCAATTTTCTACTGATTTTGCCAGCTAGTCAACCACCGGTCAGCTGTGTGAGTTGTGTTGTGAGCTTTGCTGAGCTGTGTCGGTGTCATCAACATTGGCATCAGCAGCAGTAGTGAGTTGACCTGCTTTTGGAGCGGTCCACCACAATCAGCCCGACATTTCCATTGCCTACCTCTCACCCGGGTCACCATTTCCGCAATGTGCGCAGACATGGGCTCGGACTGCAGCAGCAGCAGAGACAGACAGAAAGAAGCGGACAGTTGGAAGAGCTGACCAGTGGCCAGTGACCACTCTGCTTTGGCATCTGCTCTCTCTCTCTCTCTCTCTCTCTCTCTCTCTCTCTCTCTCTCTCTCTCT
>JAALOO010001095.1_pt1 | contig 20344 bp, 18 predicted proteins | sample 7257641 | NCBI WGS metagenome assembly JAALOO01 (sample SAMN14085613, study PRJNA598686) | mite metagenome | biome: ENVO:01001000; feature: ENVO:01001002; material: ENVO:01001226; isolation source: single female mite from University of Michigan culture on fish food culture... ...
CTCTCTCTCTCTCTCTCTCTCTCTCTCTCTCTCTCTCTCTCTCTCTCTTTCTTTCCCTGGTCCCACTCATCTCAATCAATTCGCGCGGAGAATCGTCTCCCCGGCAGCAGTTAGTCAGTCTCACGCCCAACGAGCACCAGCACCACCAGCAAACATTGGAGTCAGTCTCCTTCTCAGCAAATGTCAGCAACAGTGACGATGAAGCTGTTTGTGGTGCTGGCTAATTTGCATTTGCCAGGGTAGAGTAAAGAAGGCAAGCTATTACGTAGCCATTATTTGTGTTTGTATTATTATCTGCTGATTAATTCAGCCTCAAACTGATTTGCAGCCTCCAACTGTTAATGGTGCTCTCAGAGAAAAAAAGATGATGAGGTCTTGTTATTAGCTGATCAATACAATACGACAATAATCATAACATAAATAAATCATGAATTAGTTAAATTCAGAAACAGGAGTGGAATAAGTGGTAGCAAAAAAAGAGAACGAGAAAGAACGTTCTATTTTTAAAATCACCACTTCCGTGCAATAGACAAACAAAACTGGTAAACTGCACCAGAGGCGCAAAAAAGTAAAGCGGCAAATTGGCAAAATTGTGGTGTGCAGAACTGAAGAAACACAAAAGCAAAAGAGCGTACAAAACTGGAGAATGTGTATTTGTTCTGACAAATACAAACACACAATCACAGAGAAGGAGAGAGAAAGAGACAAGTGCACCGATTCGCTGAGTGGAATAATACTTTCTCCAGTCATGTGATCTTCTTTAGAATGTTGTTTACCCAATGGCAAATGGTGTAAATTACATTACTTACTCTGCACAAATCCGTTGATCTTGCAGATAAAGGGCCCCAGAATGTAGGCGGGTGCAGTGATGTGGTTGACCAGGTACACCCACATACAGCACAGGCAAATAAGGATGTCGGCTACGACCAGATTGGCACAATAAAGGTTGACTGCGCCTCGGAGATTGCGAAACTTAAGCACCGCCAGCAAAACGGCACTGTTGCCCACCAGTGCCAACACCAAGGTCACCAGGTAGAGCAGAATTTTGCAGTGGTCCACAAAGTCCAGTGAACCGTGTTCGGAGAAGTTGCCTGCAGGGGCAAAAAGTGTGAGAGAAAAGATGATGTAATGTATACTGAAATTGTTAGTGCCCAAACAAAACAATGCAATACCTGGAAAGTTGTGCTGGCTGAAATTGAACCAAACGTCATTAGTGTCCAGAGAGAAGAAGGTATCGCTGGGACATGGATGGTGGGCGACGCCGTCAACCGTCATCACTGGCGGCTGAAACAGCTGAAGCAAGCTAGACCGATTGGTTTCGGCCATTGAACCAGACACCACAGCTAATTTAGCGTGTCAAGCAGACGCTTTAGAGAAGACAAAAGTGTGCACATTTTGATAGAGGAAAACTCTTGTTTCTTCCTTCTTCAGCTGTAACATAACAAATCGGGCTCTGATTCAACACACCAAAACTGTGTTGCGTCGATGCAATAGATGCAAATTAAAATGCAAGAGAAACAATGGGTACCAAAGAAAGACTAAACTATTCACTTGAGGGGCAAAACTTGCTGACGCCAAAGCTGCGGAAACAACACTTGACAAATTCAATTGATTGAGATTTTTCTTTTTTCATTCTTACACGCAAGCATTGGCAGAACTGTAGAAGCTCCCGAAGTAGGTAAAAGAGTGCGGGTGCTGTTTTTGTTGCAGGCAAATTGAAGTGAAGTGAAGTGCTGCTTCTCAAGTAGTAGTCAAGTGGACAAGTGGTCATTTGCAGCAGTGTTGCACTGACAGGAGAGAAAGAGTAAGCAAAAATTAGATTGAGAGGAGAAAGAGGGGAAGACAGGGGATTGTCAATGCTCTTGGTGATGGTAATGATGAAGAGTGGCTCAGTTGACTGCTGCTGCTGCTGCTGTTGTTGTTGTCTCGAGCCGAGCTGCACCCTCAGACTGAATCATTCCTCGGCTGTGTACGGCATACCTATGACCGCGCATTCTTCCACGCAAAGAAGAAAAAGAAGAAGACTTGTGTGTGTTCATTACATTCGATGTACTGTGAGCATCCTTTCACGCAGGGAGGGTTTAAGACAAAGCCCCCACTTGGTAAAAGGAAACTATGCGTGCATGTGTGTGCAGTTGACGTACGTTTCTGATTGATGTAGCCGATTGAGATGGAGTGAGCTGATGCGGCTGATGCTGCTGCTGATGCTGATGCTCAACTCCTCTTCACTTTCAGTTCAATGATAGTTTGTCTACCACAACAACTTCCACTTCTACCACCACCACCACCACCACCACCACCACCACCACAACTAGCTCTTCGGTTTCCACCGTCATAGTTTGGTCTTTATTGTTGTTTGGTTTCCCTGCAAACAAATACTACTTGGAAGTGGAAGAGGAGAAAGAGAATGAGGACCAAGGAGAGTGAGGAGATCACATTTTCGTTTTCTTTTCGTCTTCCTCCCTTTGTTGTATGCAATTCTCCTGATGTGTGTTTGTGTGTACGTGTGCGTGTGATGAAAATGTTTAATGAGTGACACAACCAAGAGAGCTTGTACTGTGTTCAGGAGAATGACTCAATTCAGCAGAACAATGGTCAGTTGTGGTGTGCAATGGGAGTGAGAAAGAGAGTGAAAGCAAGAACACAAACAAGTGCCAAATGAAAGTGGTGGAGAGGCAACCAAAGAGAAGGAGAAGGAAAGGAAGAAGACAAGAAAACATGGCACTTGGAAGGAAACGAACACCGCATTGCACCAATTGAGCCAACTGACTGCGACTAGCTCAGCCAACAGTAAACAGCTTCAGGGGCAAATGCACTTTGCTTATTTACCTTTTTGATAGAGCACATACAAAGGATAAACCGCTAGCAAAAACCGTAGATCAGCTTGCTTCACTGGCAAAAGCCCTTTTGATTCTTTGAAAACGGTCATGACACCAGCATGATCATCAGCAACAGTTAAACTGGCACAAAGCCGATTAGAATGAGGGCACTGAATGAGACTGGTGTACCACCAAACAGCAGTAAGCACCGCAAGAAAAGCCCTCATCTTTATAAATGAAGGCCTATCTGCTAGTCAAATTGATGGGGATTTCAATAATTGTTGTTCTAAGTTTGCTCGGTGTTGCCTGCCTTACACCTGCCTCATCCTTAGCTCCTTTTGGCTGTCTCTCTAGAGAGTCACTTCTTGCCACTTCTACCTCTACCAGATAACTGCAGCATCAGCAGCAGTTTTGCATTTAAAAAGGCAGTGAGGCACTGTCAATGTCAAAGCAGCTGGAGAAGGAATGCAGGAGAGAGCTTGGAGAGCAAAGCCCGCAAAGGTTAAATCTCGACTTAGTGTCACTTATTCTTCTTTTGGTACTGCATACATTCTCACAGCACACACAAAAATCAACAACGACGATTCATGAATTCAAGTCGGCGGCGCAGGCAGAACAACTTTGCCTGCTGAAATTGACAGATTAATCAGTGAGCTCAAGTGACTTGCTGCCAGACTTACTTGCTCTCCACCACTTCTCCATTTCTTTTCTTCTCCTTCAAATGTTATTTCAAGGCACAGAGAAGAGTATAAGCGTCCATTTAGCGCAGAAGAATGCTCGCTTGAGCAGTGAGTGCAGTGCAGTCCTCGATGTTATTGTGCTTTGAAAAAAACTTGAATGTGAGAATCAAAAATACGAATATAAAATTAATGCAAGCGACTTAGAGTACGGGTATGTGAAATGAAAACGAAAATATGAACAGGAAAACGGTAGGCAGCGTAAGTCAGCTGAAATTTACCACACAAACGATAGTGTGTGCAATTGAGCTGTTGAGTCTGCATTGCAGACTTTGCAAAGATGGAAAAAAGAAGAAAGTGCAATTGACTAAATTCCAGTATACTTGATCAACATTATATATACAGAACTGGCTGGAATTTAAAAGCAAAATTAAAATTTTGTAAATGTGATATGTAAAAAAGCATGAGAGTAAAAAGGAGTTGCCTGTCTCTTGTTTGCTCCATCGCTATTTACAACTTAAGGCAGGTGAATGCGCTCTGATGCGCCGAGACTTTTGACAGCAGTAGTTCGAACAGAGTAGGAATTCAGTACTCGGTCACTGCCCGAACAAAATACTATATTTAAATTAAATAAAAAAATGAACCTGGTATTTAAGTCAACCAACTTCAAGTTACCGGATATCAACAAAAAGAGCAAGGTGTGCGTTTTTAATGGTAGCCTTCATACTAAAACACATTAAAACAACACTTTTATTCAAAACTGCTGCTATCTCATTCTCTCTCGTTTTCTTCTTTCTCTTTTCCCCTTTTTCAAGCATTTGTCAATATTTGTTCAAAAAATCACTTGAGAATAGGAAAACTTCAATTAAAGCCTCGTAGCTTCTAAGAAAGGCATCGATCGTTGCAAAGACGGCAAAAACAGGTAACAGAATAGTTATGGAAGCACAAAGGGGCAGCTCATTGGAAACTGAAGCACTCCTATTGATGAGTTACCATTTGCATTTTATTATTAATCATACATTGACAGTGAAAGAGAAATGATTGTGCAATTGAGAGGGAGGAGATAGGCGAGGCAGTACCACAAAAGCGGCGCCATTCGCAGAGTGGAATTAAAAATGCGTCTTATATAAATAGAAAAATATACTCAAATTAAAAGCAAGTGCGTTCCACCTTTTCAAACTAAAAGGCAAGGAAGAAAGGAGAAAGAAGAAAAGAAAAATGTCCCAATTGGATCAGATTCAGAATGCTAGCTAGTATACACACTGAAAGCAAGCAATGCAAATATTTAGCGTGATCTAGCAAATATCAGACAAAGAAGAACAACGACAACAAAAATGTGTGAGTGAGTGTATGCTGCTGGTGGTGGTGCACTCGCTTAGCCAAGCGTTTGAAAGTGAACAGGAAATTCGTTCAATTCGGCGGTAGATAGTAGGGAAAGTGATTTGGAAGAAGGCACGTTCTATTTGCGGAATACCATGTAGACACTGCTGTTGCTGCTGCAGCTGGTGTTAGCATAACAAGAAGACTTGACCAGTCCTCTTGCAAATAGGTGGCGACAGTTTCTGTCACCGATCGCAGAGTGTCGATTTGCGCCTGGATGCATCTCAATAAGCGCCGTACATGTGTGTGTGTGTATGTTTGCAAAATAAATAAACAGCCAAAGGAAAAACCGTATTATGAAATGGAGATTGAAATTGAAAATGAGTGCAAGGAAAAGAAGGTAAACTATTTCAGGTAGAATTGGTTGTGCTGATAATGTTAATTTTAATATGATTTTCAAGAAATACGCAGAATAGCTTTCGGCAAATTGCGGCGAGAATTTCATGCATTGCACACAGTGCACTTGCTAACAAACTAATTTTAATTTGAATATACGCCTCGATTGTTGCTTTTTAAAATTTATGAAGAATAATAAACATTCAACTTGAAAGAATTTCTCCTGTTTCAAAGAAAACTAATAAGATGAAGATGACTCGTCAGAGGGAAAACTAATTACTGTCTGTTCTAAAGAAAGAGAAGAAGGAAGTCATTTGGAAAAGTCAGTCGCTGATTGAAAGAGTGTGAGTGTGCACAGAACAGATTTTTCGGTTACGATTTTCCGTTGCAAATTTGATTTAATTAAAGCAAAGAGGGCAAACTAATTTCCGAGGGGTTCGAAGAACTGCAAGTGTGTTCCTCTCACTGTTGATGGAATCCTTCGTAGAGCGGTTCTGGACTTCATCATCAGTGAGCGTATAAAATGTAGCAGTTAATTCAAATTCTAATGAATTCACAAGTTCAGTGCATTTTGGTAAATGTTGTGTGCACTTTGCTGAAAGATGGGAATTTGCCACTAACAAAAATGCTGCTCGTAGAATTAAATGATGACTGAAAAAAGTAAAAAGTCATCATAAAAAAGAGAAAGTTTGCATTTCACCATTTAGTTAGTGTTTATAGTAGCTACAAAAAAGAGTAAACATAATCAGTTGGTTACTGGCAGTAGAAGATATAGATGATGATGATGAGCTAAGTGATCGGCAGATCAACCCAAATGATGATGATCGCCATCAGAATGCCAAATTGATCTAAATGAACTTATTGACAGAGGAAATGGGAAGCTTTAGTGAGCAAAAAAGTGCATTAAAAATGGTGCCTCTATTGCTTTTCCTCTCTTTCATTCAGAGTGCCCACTCATTAAACCCTTTTCTGCAGTGCCCAACAGAGAATTCACTTTAGTGTATGTTGGAAGAGTGAAGCGGATCTGCAACAATAGCAACATCGTTTTAGAAGGAATGGGGCAGAACTGTGTGTCAATCACACATTGGCGTGTACACACAGGAAAAACGTCTCAAGAATGACAGCGAAGCGGCAGTGTCAAGGGAAGAGTAATGGCACAAAGCAGTGTAACAAAAGCAAAAGCAGCCACGCGATACCACCGCCCACACCGCCTGAATCGGCGAGAATCGGCAGCCAGTCTGCTGCTGCAACAGTAGTAATGGCCTTTCTGAATGTCAAGACTGATCGGAATTTAACAAGCACATGGGGCACATGAGGCAGTCAGTCACAAGCGGGAGATGGCGAGAAACACAGTGCAGAGTTCAGCAACAAATCCTGGTGTGATGTTGGGCAAACACTGCCATGTTTAGTGGGCGATTAGGATCAATGAGAAAAAAGAGTAAAAGGTCACACTGATGCATGTGGATTAGTAGTGCATCGCTTTGGCTCTTTTTTTACTTGGTCTAGACAAAATGTCATATCAACATACAGAGATAAAAAAATTGTTTTTATTTGAAAATGTAAAAAATGATTGGGAGCAATAACCGAGAATAAATACGTCGACATTCTTAAAAAGAAAAGTATAATTTAAATGAATGATACTTGATTCATCACCGAAAGTGGTGTCCATTAGCCGCTCTGACAACTTAGTTTATCAAATGGTTATGTACTACGAGCCACAAAGCTTCAGCATTATTCTCAAGCAGTGATGCTGAGAAGTCTGCGAAGCACAGTTCCTGCAAAACACAGTGCTGCAACGCTGGCAAATGACGCAATCGATCTGCAGCAGTCCACAGGGAACGATTGATGTTCACTGACGAATTGCCGCTGTTCTTTGGCTTTGGTGCGCTCGGCGACAGCAGTGCAGTCCTCAAATGAGAAGAAATTAAATTATGACCTACAGGAAGAAAAGATGGAGGAAGAGGAAGACCTAAGGGCAGTACAGACAGGGTGAGTGCTGCCTAGCACCAACTGGAGCCGATTCACTCACTGCTTCTGCCATTGAAATTGCGAAAAAGTGCTCTGATAGCAAAGCCACTTCGAGCTTGTTCCGTCCAATCAAGTCGATAATAATAAGAAAAAGGAAAAGTGAAAGACAATGGAAAAGTAAGATGAATAGAAGAAAATGGGCAAGAAGAGGAGGAGGAGGAGGCAGCATCACCGGCACCGCTACTCATCACTGACTTACTACTGATTTAATTTATGATTGAAAACGTAAATAATCGAAATTCAATGACAGTCAAGACTGGACAACAGCAGCAGCAGCCGTAACAAAACAGAAGCTACAGTGGAAAGTAGCAAAATAACAATTGTTGATTAGCAAACAATTGACATAAAAAACTTTTTAGCTGTCCAGAAGAATGAAAAGGGCTCTACTGAAGTGGTCTTGATGAAGTCTGCAAGTTACAAGTTACTCTTTATGTGTTGTTGCTTAAAATGTTTACTGCATACTGATCAGTAGTAAGCAGACTTCACACTGAAAATTGAGAAATAAATCATTTTTTGGCAAAAATAGAAAATTGGCAATAGATCCCGCTCAGAGAGTGCTAGCAGGCACAATAAAACTGACCATTTGAGCAAAGTACCACTCACAGAGCTGCTGAACAATTTAAGAATCGACAAAGAAAAAGAAGAAGCCGCAGCAGCAGCAACAGCAGCAGAAGTGCAGAGGCGGAAACATCAGCGAACGGATCCATTAGCGGGGTAAACTAAAAGGGAGCGAAAGTGAAGGGAGGGAAGGGAAGAAGGGAGTGAGGGGAGGCACCAGCATTTCGCCATTAGCGTCTGCCACCAGTCGATACACTGTGTGTATGTGTGTGTCATGTCTGTCGGTCGGACTGCCAAAGCAAATGATTGAATGTGTTGCGAATGAGTGTTGTTTGCTCACAGCCACAACTTGTCGACATGAATAACAACATGGGAAAATATAACAAACAAACACAACTACAAAGAAAAAGAGAAGGAGAGGGAGATGAAGAAGTTGTCCGCACTGTTCAAAGAAGTCCTCAATTGGACCGTCTCTGAAAGGAACACAGAGAGACAAGATGCACAGGGCAGACGGACGGACTGAAAGGCAGACAGATGATGATGCCCGTGGCTTGTATGATGACATGGCTGAGTAGAAGAGTGGGCAAATGTCAACAGAGACAGCCAAGTCAATTAGCAATTATTGAGAACTGAAACAACAGGGTTAAAGAGGAGCTGGTAGAGTCTTCGGAGAAGAAGCAAGTGATGCAGTCAAATCATGCAGTGCCATAACTGGGCGGCCAAGGGCGACAGTTCAGTGCTCTGATCGAAACCCTTTCCATTTCTCAGTTTCATTTAAGCTAATGATACGGTAAAAATTTGTAAGAAAAACTGTAAAGTGGCTTTTATATGGTTGAAAATAATTTTCCAGAAGTAGAGGGCGATGAAAAGGAAAGAAAGATGACGATTGCAAAAAAGATTTTATAAGACTAGCAGTCTTCCGGTTGCATCCTATTGAATGAGCACATTTGATGACCACTTGGCAGTAAAAATAAAGAGTACTGAATGGAAACAGATGGAACAGAGAAAAAATCGAAAACTGCAGTGCAGCAAAAAAATGGGGAATCAAGCAAACAAACAAACCCAACAGACAGACAGACCGACACAAATTGACGGCGATAAATACTTGAAAGATCAATTGGTGGGTCATTCGACTTTGGGACACACATTCTCCTGGCAGTGAAAGTAAACAGAACTGACAGCAAAAAAGAAAAAACGTAACGGCCGCACTCATAAAAAAGAGGAAGATTAGCAAAGACGAGATTGCCTTTACGATTGTAAATGAATTATTAATGGCACTGACACTAAGGCTAAGGTTGTACACTGGGAAAAATGACAAACTGATTTGCGACTGTTGCTGGAAATTCCACAATGACACGAGACCAAACAGAGAGTGAAGGTTTTTGAAATCAGTGGCTGAAATTCAGTGACCAGAAAAAAGTGAAAAACAACGTAGCTAGCTTTCTGTTTTTATCTGTCCAAATTATTTTTCAAACAGTGTCAAATGAAAGGGGGCAAACGGGTAATAAGAACCAGAAAATTGCGACCCTGGCAGCAAGTGAACATTACTCACCGGTGCAAACAAGGGATCGAATTCGGCGTGTACAGCAGCACGCCTGCTTCTTTAGATTCTGTGATGGCGAAATAGTAGAGCTAATAGAAGGCGATTAGTAATTAGAGCAGAAACTGGTGAAAAAGAAAAAACGTCCCTCCAGTTTCCAAAACCAGTTAAGTTGACTGCTGTACTGCAAGGAGTTCAGAAACACACGTACACACACACAGGCACCTCGCATGCATGCAGTGGTGTCGTCGGTTTTTGAGCTAATTGTATAGGCGATAAATTAACGCTGTTTAATAAATATTTGATGGACTGTAAAAAGGAACGCACGAGAAGGGACCTAAAAGCCGGTGGTGATAGTTATTAATAATAATGGCTGCTTTAGGCAAATTGAAGTAACTAGAAATACTGAAACGATGCCAGTGCAGAAACTGCTGGAGCAAGTAAACCGGCTAAAATGGCTCAGTGCATTCATGTGGATTCATTCATGGCAGAAGAAGAAGAAGAAGAAGCTTGGAATAAGTATTTTCTGATTCGATGTTGATTTATGATCGCCTGCTGCCAGTCCGTTTTCGTGATGACAGACTTACTGACTGTATTTATGACTGACTTGAAGGCAATTCTATTCAAATAAAAACGGCAGTTTACAGTTGAGTACTGACAAGTACTGTACACGCACCAATGGCATTTCAAAACACCCACACACACAGACCAGTATGTGCCTCATTAAAGTAATTAATAGAGTGCTTGTGATAATTAGAAAACCCTGAAAACCAAAGAATGAAATTAAAATATAATTATTTTTTAAATTTTCAAGCTGTGTTTCTTTTTATAAGCACCATTCATGACACATTTTGTAAAATTACTGTGCATGCTTAATCGCTGACAATAGCTCTTGGCAAATTCGGTAATTAGCATCGTCATCGTGAAGAAAGTTACCGATATGCTCCAGCAAAAGAACGGTGGCTGAAGTTGGACAGTCTGGATTGAGATTTGGGTCAGTCGTCTAGATGAGTGCGTGTTGAAAAAAGTTAAATAACAATCGGTCAAAGGGAAAAAGACATTCTCTTACCAGATGCTTTAGCCAAGAGAGAATATTCGGAGGCACAAAGGATATTTCATCCAGAGAGCCAAACTTTGTATTTAGAATATGCGTTGTTCGCAGTCCTGCAATTATCAGAAGCTGACGACCAAGGCCTCTGACGTCCGATACTGTTGCCATCAACTGTAAATAAAAAAAGTTTCAGCAAAATGACATAATCCAACAACTATGATTTACCTCTTCGGCCAAAGGATCGCATCCAAACAAAAATAAGTCATAAACATAGCGAAGTCGAATCCGGTCCACATTCAGATACCATTCTCGAGTGATGTGAATAACCTTTGCAAACCACATATTAGCTGTTTGGTAAAACTTGAGTCCTTCGTTGCGATCTTCCTCTGTTAAAAAGGAGATTGTAGAGATTATAGAGAACAGATCATCAATCGCCTCATACCGTTTCTGTAAACTGGTAACGTTTGCACAATTGCCCTAATTACGTTAAATAAAAATTTGTTTCGAATATCACAAAGTTCAGGGTCAACGGGCACATGACTGGATTCAGATGAGCTGGAAGAGGGGCGCAAAAAGGAGAAAAGGTCCTTGAAAAAGTAAGCCCGAACCGATGAAGAAAAGAGTGACAGGGGGCGAACATTTCTGAGCGAAAAGGTGACGGTGAACTGAACTGACATGGCCAGGTGAAAGTACTCCACCAGCAGGTCAGTATTAGCCACCTTCTGGTGCATGGCCATCACAGCTAAAGGCACATTGTTGGAGGGAAACTGTTCAGGGTTCAGCTGAATTTTGGCATTTTGCAGTGAATGCTGCTCCAGTGTTTGAAATAAAGTGGTCTTGGGCGGCTCCACATCAACGTAGTGGCTGCCGTACTGTGCTGAAGAGTTAAAGTGCGTCCACCAGTCGTCAAGCTGATACAGCGGCAAAGGCTCGGTTTCCCAGGAAAAACTAGTCTTGATCAGAAAATCTAGTAAATCGCAGCAGTAAACTGAAAAGTTTTCCAGTGTATTTTCATCTGTCAAAACAAAAAAGAAATCAGTTGTAATATTTGCTTATTATCAGTGTACTGTAAGAAGAGTTTACCCATTTCCAATTCTTTTCGACAGATTCGATCTTTAGGCTTTTTGCCCATCTTCTCAATTAAATTGCAGAGAACCTCAAAGCGCTTCTGAATGAAGAGTCGCCAGCCCATGCAGGCAACATTGTGCTTCAACACTGAACTGGAAACCTTCTCCAGGTAACTCAGCGTCAAAAACAGATCACTGCTGAGAATTAGCGGCTTGGCGTTCCACTGAAGAAGTAGCTCCCAGCAGCAGTTTATGAGAAGAATGTCCGATTCAAGGCAATTGGGAAAGCGCTGACGAACGTGGTCCAGTATTTCCATCAGCGTTGAGCGAGCTGACAGATCTGCCATATCAGTCACCGCTGTAGTGCTTCTTTCAACGGTTCTAAAAAATAAAGGAATAAATGTTACAGCTAAAAACTGCAAAGTTATTGCAACACAAAACAACATCCGTACCTCTTGAGTGTCGCCGACTCATCGGCGACTGTAACCTCCGAGTCATCCTGACCGTCGAGAGTGCTGGCGTCGGCACTGGGCGAGCAGATCAACAGCTCTGGAGGCACTTTGTGGCGAATTGCCCATCGAGCAACAATTTCCGACACAATTCCCGGGCCACTGGAGAGAATGAAAGAGAGCGATATGGAGTTGAAGCGAACAGGCGAGCCATTGGCGCCCACTTTTGGTTGCTCCGGTTGCTCCTCCTCCTCGAGAGAACACAAGTTCGACTTGAGCAGCATGTCCAGTAGAAAGAGATCTTCCAGCTGCTTCGTCAGCAGGCTGAGGTTCTCCTTGTCCATGTGCAGCGTCTCCCATTCGTTATCGGAGGAAATGATGATGTGCATTGACTGAATGTCAGCTGCGCTAGGGCTAGTGGTAATGGGTGGCTCCTCCTCGCCGTCAACCTGAGTGACCGAGTTCAGCTCGGAGATGTCACGTGCATTGAGCTTAAACTTGTTAATCAGCGACTTGATCATGTTGACGGCTATCAACGCCGAGGTGATGTTCGTCGACTTGTAGATCAATTCAATAATGTCCGTCCAGCTGGGAGCAAGCAAACGGTCGTCCATGCCCGTTGGATCAAAAAGCAAGTTCTCCTCTGAGTTCTCCTCACTCTGCCGGATATTGTTCATAATGTCGACAATTTTGAAAAGTGCTTGCGACAGGTTCTCCCAGCATCGCCAGTGAATGGAGTAAGAGGAGTGCAACCACGAGGTGAAGAGAAGCAGCAACAAGTTGGATGGGTAGATACACGCCTCACCTAACAGATAGCCCAGCTGAGAGCTGTTGCCGGCGAAAATGCCATTAAAGAGGTACTGCGACAGGCGATCAAGTGAAACGTATCTGGTGTCGCCGCTAGGCTTCTCTACACTTCCGCTTCCGTCCATCAGAATGATTTCAATGGGAAGCTTCTCGTAAATTTCGGCGTTGTTCTTCTTGACCAGGTGAGTGTAGTACAGGGTAAAGTGCGACAACATGTCAAAGATGGTGAAATCTAAGTCAGTTTTAGCAGCTTTACTGGAAAACTTGAGCACCGATTGACGAAAGGCGAGGAGCGAGAGAATCCGAGCCACGTCATTTCCCGACCAGCCGCCCAAGTTTTCAATCAGCTCTTGGATGTCAGGGGGATCTAAACTTTCTACGGCCAGCTTTTCCACTCGCTGTAAGGTTGCTGGAAGCTCCTTTTTAATTTTGATGTAGCACTGGCAAATCTGCATGACTCGAGAGCACATCTGCGCCACCAGTTTGTTCTCAAAGTCAAGCTCATTCTTGTCAATAAACTGCAGCAGGTCTTGGTGCATTCGCTGTGCTGCCAGAAATACGAGCTGCTCGTCATTTGCAAAGCGAATCAGCTCTTCCAGACATTCACGCCTAATTTCGGCCGTCTTCAGCATCAACACAAGAGTGACCACCTGTTGATAGTACTTTTGACGCTTCTCTTCCGGCAACGTAATGTCCTGCTTCTTGAGAAGCACTTTGAGGTCTTTTAAAATGTGAATATCGCGCGTCTTTTTGCTATTTCTGTAAACAGAATAAGATTCTGTGAGTCAGAAAAACCACTTTTTAATTAAAACCCTACCTGTCAGTGAGTGCACAGAGAAAGGGCACATTAATGTTGAGCAGCTCGCCAGTTTCGTAGTTGAACAAGCAGCACTTGGAGTAAAGGAAGGCCTTGGTAAACTCACCAGGCTCCATTGTGTGTTTGATGTTTTGCAAAATGAGATGATTCAGTCCAAACATGACATGGTCCATGTAGAGTAGCTTGCAGTTCTTTCCCACCTTGAAGGCCGTCACTCGTGGGCCGTTTTGAGAGCACCAAATCTCGAGAATACCACGTTTGGGTGCATAGATTGCCAGAAAGAGAGCTTGTTTGGAATATTCTTTTGGATTAGAGCTGTTGCCCTCTTCCACGACAATCCAGCCCACCTCGGCTTTGCGGTAGCCCTTCCAGATGCGAACTGCAATGGCATTAGCAACGTCAAACAGAATGACCCGACCATAATCGTCGACAACCGCAGCGAGACGACGGTTTGGTGAAAGGCAAATTTTAAAACCGAGTCGCTCGTCAAAAAGGCCCAAACTGCAGTCAACGCTGGTGGCAGGCTTTATGTTCTCGCGAGGATCAGCCTCTTTAGGTTTTGATTGTGAGCTAAAGATGGATAGCACATTTTTCACTTGTTTAAACAGCACGTGAGAAAGCTCCTCAATAATAGTGTGAGTTGTGCCCTAGACAAAGAATAATTTTAGAAGGTAAAAGGTAAAGCGAAAACACAAACAACTCACCTCTTGAGCTCGGTAGAACCCGACAAATGGGTGAATGCCAGTGCTGAGAAATAAATTGGCAGTGTCATTGGTCAGTTTGGAGTTAGGGGAGCTGGCGATGGATCGAGACACCAGTGCATCAAAGTCGTTCTTCACATAGGAACAAACATTCACACAATCGTGAGTTTGCTGATCAGAGGTGCCCGAACTGAAGGCCCACTTCTTGAAGATAAAAGGAGCTTGACTGTTGCTCTGATCTGCACCACTGGCAAATGATGAAAAGTACCCTTGGCCCGATGAATCAACATGTTGTGATTTGGCCAAGTTTTGGCGACACATCCGAAGGGTTTGATATAAGGTGAAGCCATCAATTTGGATCACAGCAGACGGGTAAATGATGAGAATCTCATCCAGCTGTTCAGATAGTAGATTGTTTGCTGAATGAGTGCGACACTTGATGTCGAGAATGGGTTCATCGTGGAATATATGCGAAAGAAGTACTTTGCCGTTTTCTGCGTAGATGCGAAAGAAGCCAGTTGAGAAGCCGACTAAAATGGCCGTCCAGTCACGAAAGTTGATAAGCACATTCTTTTGCTGCGCAACAAAAGGCAACAGTGCAACGGAAGTCAAAGTCTCGTTAGGTTCAAGGCCTGAAGTGAATAAATGGCAAAGTCAATCAAATGCCTAAGCATTGAACTTCTAACCTGGCAACGATGCGCTGTACACCAAATTGAACTCATGAACTGTCTCATCGTGAATAGTGGAAGAGGTTTCTTTGGTACTTCGCTTAAAGTTGAATATTGTCAGCACTTTTTGGCGAGCAATAACCAGCATATCGGTTAGTGGACTCAAGGAAATCTTGCACTCAGCCAGCCACAAGTTCCTCTTTGCCGGATCATCATCAGGGTCACTAAGCACGTCGGAGGTGTCCCAGTTCCAACGATTATCCCAATCATCATCACGCAGGGCCTCTTGTTTGGTTTTATCTTCTGGCACTAATATTGCCTTTATATCATCAAGGTTGTTGACGACACTGTGCTTGGAGATGGATGCTGACATTTCCTCTAGCAATAAATGTTGACGTGTCAGTAGACAAAAACAATTAAAAATACATGAATCTTCACAATTTTAAGATTACATCTGCTGAAAGTTAGAGGATGCAGCAATCATTGAGTTAAAGAATCAATTGGTTTCAGGTGTAAAAGCTTAGCACATGATATAATGATCATCAAATTGATGCGCAATGTCGACTACGACAGCTGTTACGAGTAGGCGAAAAATTGTAAACAAATTGGTAACGGTGTTTGTGGATTTTTGCAGCTGTTTGAAAAAAATCTCGCAGAATTTTCAGAAGTGCTTTTTATTTTTTGTCCAAAACATAAACACGATTCCTCGATAAAACATGGTAAGTAAAAGGTGGCAACTCAAATGAAAGTTGAAACACTAACAAACAAAATTACCTTTGCTCAACTAGAATCCAGTGGAGCAGTCGGCCGACTTGTACAATGTGCTTGACTTGATGCAGAAAAGTGAGGTTCTTGGCGAAAAGGCTCTCCGAGACAAAGAAGAACTCGTACAAATGGACCGTATTCGAAACAAAAACCGCGAAGCATTGAATGCACTAAAGAGGGTCCCAGAAAAGGAGACCGTGTACCTGTGTGTTGGCAATATGTTCTTCAAACAACGCGTTCCAACGGCGACAAAACTAATTCAGGATGATCAGAAGCAAGTAAATGAGCACATTGAGAAGCTGCGTCGACAACTAAAAGACAATGTACAGCAAATTCAAGAGATGGAGGACAAAGGAGAGCAATTTGCTAAATTCAATCTAAATCCACTGACACGAGACGAGATGAAAAGTTTCAGCGTTGTGATGAACTCCATTAAAAAGCTCGACTTATCGCAGTAAATTGTAATGAAGCTATATAAAGTATTGAAACATAGAATCGGGTAAAATAGCTAAAGAATTTGTAGTAGAATATAGACTATTTGTGTAGAAGTTTGTCAATTTCTCCCCAATTTTAGTTTTGATTGTTGGCGGCAGGGGCAATGGAGTAGGAGGGAAGCCAGACGATGCTGTTGCAGATGAAGACGAGGTTGTCAGTGACCAGGCGAGGCGCTTCGTGAATGGAGATGCTCGTCTGCGGCGACACCCACAGACCGAAGCACTTCTTCTGACAGGAGAAGAGCTCCTTCTGGAAGGAGGCGATGTTTATTGAGGACGGCCAGATGAGGATGCGAGCGGCCTTGGTGCGGCAGGTGGGGCAGTTGAACTCGATGGACTTGACTCGGGTGAGCGGATCGACCAGCGCCCGTTGCTCTCGCCAGTGGAGCAGACAGCGAATGCAGAAGCGGTGGGGGCAGTTCTCCAGGTAGGCCCACAGGCGCCCGGGCGAGGCGGAGATGTGCCTCAGGCAGATAGAACACTCGTCGTTGATGACAGCGCTGGCCTGCTGGTTCGAAGGGGCTGCTGCTGCTGCTGAAGCTGCTGGAGACTGCTGCCTGGTCTGAGTTGATCTGAAGTCTCTGCTGGTGAGGAAGTACTTCTTCAGCGGCGTCCGCCCGTCCTTCTGGTAGCGAATGGTCAGTCCGCCCCCCTCTTCTGTTAGTAGCTGATCGCGGACTAGAGCGTGGCTGCGACGGCCAGTCATCAGGCCGAAGGCTCGCCTCTGCAGCGAGAAGAGCAGCTGCTGGTAGGTTTGAGAGATGGCCGCATTCGGCCAGACCATGACGCGCTTCGAGGTGACCGGACATCGTCTACAGACGAAATCACCCAGCCCCAGGATGGTGTTGTCCGGCTGGAAGTCACGGTTGTAGCAGCGAATGCAGTACCGGTGTGAGCACCGCTCCAGAAGGACGCACACGCCGGAGAGGTTCTGCTGGCAGGTGGCGCACTTGGAGGAGATTCGAACGCTGGCGAAGTGCCCCGTCAGCACCATCGAGGCCATCTTGCTGACGAAAAGGTCGTGGTCTTCCAGGTCGGCATTAGTAGGGTGGAAGCCAAACTCACAGCGGACCAGGTTGGATCGGCGCATTTCAATGGACTGACATCGGCTGAGCAGGTGGTCCATGCAGTAGTACCAGGGAATGGGACGGAGGTCGTCTGTGGGCAACTCTGTTGTTGCAGTCGCAGGCCGGCGATGGGCAAACGGACACCTTGCTCCAGTCAGTTCGCATCGTTCGTGGTAGGGACACTCCAGGGTGGCCAGTAGGTGGGCGTTCAGGGCTTCGTTCGGATTCATCTTCTGTAGAAACGGGTAGAGTTTTAGAAACGAAAAATGGAGAGATAATCGGCCAGCCTTCTACAGCAAAAGTAGAAAGTGTATGAAAGTTTGAGAAATAGAACTAAATGAACTCTCCTGTTTAACAATGAGTCACTGAGTGCTACAAGTGATAAGGCAGCCACTGCTGGCACCACCTTACCAGCGTGTGTGTTCTATTTGGCAGCAGCAAAAAATGTCCGAGCAGCCGGGCAGTCCCAGCGATGACTACTACGGCTTCCTGAACGTCTCCAAGACGGCCACCGCCGAGGAGATTCGCAATGCCTACAAGGTACTGAGTAAACGCTTCCACCCAGACAAGCACCGCGAGAGCACCGACGAGAGCCTGAAGGCGGCCGCGGAGACGCTTTTCGGCCGACTGAAGCACATCTACGACGTCCTGAGTGACCCGGCGAAACGGGCCATCTACGACAGCGTGGGCGCAGCCGGCGTCGAGGGCGACACCGCAAGTCAGGCGGAATGGACACTGATTGGGCGACACTGCAAGTCTGCAGAGGAGCTGAAGGCGCAGTGGGAGGCATTTCAGCGACAGAAGGCCGCCGAGCTGGCCAACGCCCTCTCATCGGCGAGGGGCACGCTGAGTGTCCTCGTCGATGCGACCGACGTCTTCGAGCACCGAGGTCCACCGGGCCGTCTGTACCTGCCCACGGTGGAGGTGCGCTCCCTGAGCATGGCCCAGTCGCTGAGCACTGAACAACTCAGTCTGAGTGGCAACATTGGCGTGAGCGGCGGCATCGGCAGCGGCACCGTGGCCGCCTCTCTCCGCCACACCCTCTCGCCCAGCTCTTCCTGTGAGGTGGAGCTGGCCGTGGGGCAGGGGCCCATTCTGGCGACCAAGTACTTTCACAGTCTCTCGCCGAGACTGCACCTCAGTGCGCAGAGCTTCGCCCACTACACGCCCTTTGGCATTCGACCGGGGCTCATCTTTGGTGAGTGGGCAGAGTACAAATGATTATCTCCACTTTAACAACTCTTCCTCTTCCTCCTCTGCTCAGTGGTCAGCCGTCAGTTCAACCCCAATTTAGTTGGTCAGGCGGTGCTGAAGGTGGGCAGCCTCAGTTCACTGTCCACAATGTTGGTCTACGAGAACGAGCAGTGCCGTGTGAATGGCTCGGTGAGTTTGGGTGGTTGGTCAGGCGGCTCCTATCTCTCCACCAGCTACACTCGCAAGTGGCCCACACTGTCTGCCTCGGGCAAGGTCGGCCTCAAGTTGGCCCTCAGCGGATCGGTGATGGTGGAGTACGGTCTGGAGGGCGAGGTCAGTCCGGGATGGGTGGCCGGAGCAGCTTTATCTATTGGCTCCCTGTCAGGTGTGGCACTGCGTCTCAAGCTGAGTCGTCAGGGTCAGTCACTGGTCGTCCCTCTGATGCTCAGCTCCCAGGTGCGCATGGTGTCGGTCTTCTACGGCAGCACACTGCCCCTCATCGTCGGCGCCCTCCTCCGCCAGTTCTTCTTTGAGCCAGCAAAGGCCGCACATGCCACCGGCACCGCACGTGCCCACTCGCACGCCCACACGCAGGCACTGCTCTACCGTCGACTGATGGCGCCCGCCTATCAGCTGATGATGCAAAGACAGACATCGGCGGCAGAGGGTGGCGGCGGCGGTGGTGCTGGACTGATCATTCAGCTGGCGCTCTACGGAACGACCGAGGCAGTGCTCACTGCTGCCAGGACTGCCAGCGGCGGTGGTAGCCATCAGTCAGCCGAGGAAGGCAGCCTCCTCAGTCAGGTGTTCGAGGTGACAGTGCCCGTGCAGCTGATGCTGAACGAGAGCACCGGAACGCTGTCCTTCTCCGACGCGAACAAGTCCACCCTGCCGGGCTTCTACGACTGCGCCCCAGGGCAGGCGAAGCAGCTGCTGGTGCGATACCGCCACCACGGTCAGGACTACCAGGTGATGCTCGGCCAGCGAGAGGCGGCCCTCTTCCCCAGCCAGGCTCACCTCATTAACAATCAGTCCAATTAAAATGACTTATTATTTGGGCAATAAAGTAGTACTAATGTGCGAGTGTCAGTGTGAGAGTGAAAGGGTTACTACTACTTGATGTCCGACTGGGGACCTGCCTCCAGGACGAATGACTTGGTCTTATAGGCCAGCGTCGAGTCGATGGTGGACTTTTGTGCGGAGTAGGGCAGCGACTTGAGAGTGGCATTCGACTTGTTGGTCGTATTGGACTTCTCCACCATCTGGTCGAAGGTCTTCTGGTCCACCAGCAGAGGGCCCACTGGGTTGGCGGGCATGGGCGGGGCAGCAGTTCCTCCTGCTGACTGCTCGCTGTTTGAATGCTGCCTTTGAGGACCCCCTGAGTAGATGGGCATCACTTTGGTTCCCTCGTTGTGGCTCATCTCAAATGTCTTTCCTGAAAAAAGCAAAAAACAGTACAAGTTTGTTAGGAAGGCAGGCCGTCAGGTGTTGCTTAGCTTACCCATTTCGGTGTCACTCTTGGTCTCATCCTTCTCGGGGGCTTTGCTTTTGATAGCGCAGACATTTACCATGAGAAAAAAGAGGGACATGAGAGAGAAGATGACCAGAAGGCTAATGAAATCAACGTCCATGGCTGCAGTTGTGGTTTGTTTGATGACGTGTCACAACCTGACTGAGATTGATAGCGTACTATGGGCAAACACGTTGTAATATAGCAAGAAGTGAGAAAACAGTCGAGCTAGAGAATGTTCGAAAAGTGCAGTGGACTGCCTTTCACTCTCATTTGCTGATCATGGACACGAAATTGTGGCTGAATCAGTAGAAAATCGTAAAAACAGTCACTTTAGAAAAGCATTTTTAATGTGGAGAGGACTAGTGGCGTTGTAGTGCCCCTAAGCATCGATGGGCGCCGTCTTGTCAGCGATC
>JAALOO010001096.1_pt1 | contig 20306 bp, 28 predicted proteins | sample 7257641 | NCBI WGS metagenome assembly JAALOO01 (sample SAMN14085613, study PRJNA598686) | mite metagenome | biome: ENVO:01001000; feature: ENVO:01001002; material: ENVO:01001226; isolation source: single female mite from University of Michigan culture on fish food culture... ...
TAGTTTTGAACAAAATATTTTAGGGCTCAATTTTTCTTCTCATCCCCCCCCCCCCGCCTCCACTTACCACCACCCCTCGTCCGACAATGGACTGCTCGCCCTTCAGCGTGACCAGGCTGTCCCAGAGGTCAACCCGGGCGACGCCCTTGCCGTCCGCCTCGATGTTGCCCAGGTCGCCGACGTGTCGGGCGGCGTCCCCGGGCGCGCCGTGACTGCGCCCGGCGGGGTTGTAGTGCGGGCCCATACTGGTGCAGCCGTCCGAGGTGTCGCCGAACTGGTGCACGTGAAAGCCGTGCTTGCCCGGCGTCAGGCCGCGCACCTCGCCCACGATGTGCACTGCGCCCTTCTCGATCTAAAAAAATGTTTTAAAAAATTAGAAAATTTGTAAGCAAAAGGTTTTAATCAAATCAGGCTTTAACTTCAGTAACTCCTTACCGAGCAGATGAACTTGATGGTGCCGGAGACGGCGCCATTGGAGCCGGTCACCTTGGCCACGGCGGTCAGCGGCGGTGGCGGCGGCGGCGGCGCCTGACGGTTCCGCTTCGCTCCGGCCACGGCGCCCACTGCCAGCACTGCCAGTGAAAGGCAAAGCAGAAGAAGAGAGGAAGTGTTGACTGCTGTGGACTGCTTCATCTTTTGCAATTTTTTTTTGTTTGGGTTCAAGTTTTTCTTTGGCTGAAAAGAGGTTGATTCGGAGTTTAGTTGAAATGTTTCAGGGCAAAGGCGGAAAAAAATGTGTCAGCAAAAAGATTGATTTAAGTTGTTTTGGTGTTTTGCCTACGACTAGCAACTGTCACCTGTCAACTGACTAGCAACTGTCAACTGGCAACTGACTAGCGACTGTTTTATTATGTTACTACTGTTCAACAAAACTACTTTTTTAAAATCATAAAGACACACAGCAATTTCACCGAAACAACAATGCAGGAAACACATCATCGCTCTTTCAGTTGCTGAACAGAGAAAACAAAAATTCACTCACTCACGTGCAAGAGAGGCACACTAGTTTGTGTGACAACTGTGAGAAAACAGGAAGAAGAAGAAGATGATGATGATCACCGGATGGAAAGAAAGTGAAAGGAGAGAAGCGAAGTGAACGAAGATTGAAAACTGAAAACTAAAGAGAAAAAGAGTGATGAGCCAAAAGCTGATGGCTGCTGCTGTTTGATTGAGGCAGGCTATATTATGTGAGGACAGTGTGCAGTGTACACACACTTGAAGAACAACTACTGACCACTTTCACTTGGCGTTTTATTGCTGTACAGAAGAAAAAGTAGAAAGGTTGTTTAGAAGGAAGAGAGAGAGAGAAAGAGTGAGAAACAGAAAATTCAGTGTTCACATTGCTTGTTGCGTGCCACTGTCGCCAAACGAGTTGTCCAACAAAAAAAAGCACACAAACACACACACACCATTCAAGAACTTGCTCTCTCTCTCTCTCTTCGTATTTTGAATTTGATCAAAGAAGACTTTGCTGTTGCTGGGCGCCTTGTCAGTCAGTCAGTTCATCAATCATCACGATCAAATGAAGAAGCTTGTTAGCAGGAAAAGCAAAGTTTACATTAAAGCTATTTTTGCATGCAGACGTTTTTTTCTCTCCTGCTCTCTCTCTCCTGTCCACTTTCACAACTTTTACTTTTATTAACTGCGGCAAAAACAGGTGAGAAAAAGGCAACAGTGGCTGAACAGGTAGTGCACCGACTGACTGACTGACTATCTAGCTGAAAAAACTGGATTCTCACATTTTCACTACCGGAAAACTAGCAACTGCTCATTAGAAGCAGCTCTTTCATCACATCCTCACCATCAACACATCAACGAGGCTACTGAGTGTACAAACTGCATGATCGTATATTATTTGCTAAAACACTCAAACAAACACTCAAACATCGCTTTTTGCAAGTTTTCGACTGCTAAACTTCGTATTGACTAGTATTTGTTTTTTTGTTAAGTTTAGATAGCCTTTCTGATAAATTGAGCACTTTTTTAGTCACGGTGAAATGAGAAAATACGTCTGTTTTTTGCCAAGCAAACAAATTGTTGTTACATAACATTACATTGGCTAATGAGCGTTGCAGGATCAAACGTGCAAATTATCAAAAAATCAAAAAATTACTGTAATGAAGAACTTTGCAATTGAGCTTAATTTGATTTACTTATTAATAAATAAATGCAAACTGTTTAAATTTAAAAATTATTTAAAACTGCAAAAAATGAAAATGATCATTGTGCGTACATTTAAAACAGATTATTTATTTGTGTTGTGTACAAATTTGTTTTCCAAAAAGTAATCAATTGTTTTACAATTTTTAAAAAATGAGTTTATAAAAAAGGAACACTTTTTTAGTAGTAGCCACCACCACCTCCTCTCTTGTACTTGGGCATGTACTCGTGTGAGTACTCTCGTTGGTAGTAATTCCTCGGTCCGTAGGAGCCGTAGCCGTAGGTGGAAGTCTGAGGTGGAGGATAATAATGGTCGCGTTGGTAGGCGTTGCCACTGTAGCCACCGTACTGCGGTAATTTCATGTACGGCATCCGTTTGTGCGGGTAGTAACTGCTTGGCTGCTTGTACGGTTGCTTCTTGTAGCCGCCATAACTGTAACCTTTTCCTTCATAGCCGCCCTCGTAGCCACTGTCGTAGCCGCTGCCGCCGCCGCCGCCCTTTTTGTTGCCCTCAATGTTGATGTCAAAGTTGATGGTAAGCGAGAGGGCCTCAAAGAGGAACGTCAAAAGGAGAAGAGCAATGTAGGCAAAGTGAAGGAATTTCATCTTTAGGCAAGCTTAGTTTTTGGCTCTAAACTAATAAAAAGAAGGTGTTAAAAACTAGCTGAATAGTTGCTGTTGAGAAAAAGGTGAATCAAGCAGTTGAAGTGTTGGGGTTTTTCAATTTAATGTAGAAAAGCGAAAACTGAAATTGAAAAGATTAAAATGATGATAAGCAATGTTGGTAATAAAGAGGGGTGAAAACTTGTTTAAAGCCATCAAAAAATTTTAAACTTACATAAAAATGTACGAATAAGTGTGATGAAACAAGTTTTGAGTTAGATAAAATAAAATAATTAAAAATTAAACCTAAAAATACACAAAATATAAGTTGTGTTAGTTTGGGTTTATTATTGACAAAATAGCACTCACAAGTAGAAAAGGAACGTTCATGGGGCAGTCTAATGAGGGTTGATGACATTCAACTGTGTTTAAAAAATAACAACAAAACAAAATGTGTAAACAAATTTGTAAATTAAAAGAAGAACACTTTAAGAGGGTCAGTAACCAAAAAAGTCGTCACTCACCTGACTGATTGTGTACACTGGCCGACTGTACAAAGTTGCAGTGTTGACCCAAGTTGAGACAGGTGACGGACACCAGTGCAATGAGCAGTATGATTTGCAAAAGTAAGTTTAAGGTCTTTTTCACTAAAACGACCGACGATGATTTTCCCTTCTGCAGCTTCTTCATCTTCATTTTCAGCCGTTTCCTGATGTCCTGTTGCCGTTTGCAACGGATGAACTTTATCGTGGAGGCAAAGAAAAAGACAACTTTCGGGGTGACTTGCACTGTCGCAGACAAAAATTTACTCTCGTTTTCAAATCTCCCTTTGACCATCGCTCCACTTGCTTAAATATCGGACTTATTATCATCGTCAATCTTTTAAGTGAAAAAATTTAAATGAAAAAGGGGAAATGGATTGAAGGTTTGCTCAGCAGTAAAAAGGTTAATCCAACAGCTGTCATGTGATTTGAGTTAAATACTAACGAAAAGTGTAAATTAATTCAAAAATTATGATCACATGACAACAAATAAATGCAAAAACAAAAATTTAAATAAACTATTTTTAAAAAATGTTAAAAAATTTAACGTTTGACAATTTTTAATATTTTCACAACACACAACTGCCATTGTTGTATTCTGTTAAACAAATTTTAAAATTTTCAAGCTTTCTATTTACTGACCAACTTAAAAGCAAATATGAGAAACTTGACGTAGTAGAAACATTGCTAAAAATGCATTAAATTACAAAAAAATTAATGTTTTTTGCCATGAAATCACCGGTTCCTACCTTTGCCACCGTTTGGTAGGTGATCTTTGCGCAGTTGCCGTAGGTGATTGTGTGCAGATTGCCGGTGTGAAAGAGCTCAATGTACGTGGCCACTTTCCAGCCAGCTTTCACCGACCAACCAAGGCTGTTGTTACTAGATTTTCTAGATTTCTCCAGCTGCTGCGCCCTACAAGACAACAAACTGAGGACTTTCTTGGCGCCGCTGTGCAGCATGATGGCCAGCCGGGCGACCACCACTGCCAGGCCAAAGACGAAGACGTACTGCACCAGCAGAACAAAGGTCAGCAGGGGGCGGGCGGAGGGCGGAAAGCGCTCGCCACCGAGGATGAGCATCACCGTGAGCATCGCATTGAGCGGCAGGTTGATGGCCACGAAGCCGCCGATGGCCGGGCCGTACACTCGGTTCACGTCCTGAAGAAGGCGCAGGGAGGTGGCCAGCGAGGCGTGGTACTGCCGGAAGCGGGCGGCGGTAAAACCGCACCTCGGTTGACCTAGGTCCTGGACCTGCTGCTGCAGCTGTTGCATGTTGACGAAGGACAGCACCGTAGTTGTGACCCCAAAAGTGCCCACCAGAATGAGCGAGTGTACGGCAAAGTTGAGATTGAGCTGCATGGTGAGGGCGCGCGGAATGAACCAGAGCACTTCAAGGGTCGTTTGAAGGGGAGAGCAGCCGAAACGGTCGTGGTTCAGCGCTACTAACCTTGATAGGCAGTACAGAAACAGTGGCACTCCTTGAATGTCTGGTGGTGGTAGTGGTGGTGGTGGTGGTGGTGGTGGGTGTAATTGGATTTGTTACTTAAAATGATTATCAGATTAAACTTTTGCATACTTATCAGTACTAGGCCAGAGTTTAGGGCAATGAAGATGAGTTGAGCTAAAGTTTGCATGTTTTTTGCTATTGACCTTTGGTTGATGTTGCAGTCGAACAGTCGCTGAGAAAATTGATTAACTTTGTTTGAGTGCGAAAGCATTTGGTAGGTTGGCGGCAAAAAATCAGGACTGTTTGTGAGCAGTAGAATTTGCTGTAATATTTGTCCACTAAAGCCATAATTGTTCAGATAGAGTATTTGAGATATTTTAAGCGAAAACAACTCGTATGAGAGAGCGTATAAGTTGAAAAAGGCAGGCATTTTTATTAACTCGTAAAAATTAAAAAACAAAATGCTGCTTTTTTCAGTGAAATTGCCTTGATTTAGGTAAAAGAAACTCATAAAACATGATTCAATGTATCCATGATAAAGGAAAAGTTTGTATACAAAGATAAATTTAAAATTTTTATTTTTTATTTGTTCAATAATTTTAAAATGGGTTTTTATATAGTTTATAATTTGTTCAATAATTTTAAAATGGGTTTTTATATAGTTTAAATTGTTTAGTAAAAGGCATTCAGATAGTGAATTCATAATTGCAAATGTAAAAAGTTTAACAATTAAAAAAATTAGACTGAAATTAAGATCATTATATCAATTTTTAAACGTTTGTAAAAAATGAAGTGGTAAATAACAACTTTAAAACTTAATAAAGCTATTTAAGTACAATTTTTAAAAATTGTATATCCGATAAATATTACATTTAAAATACATAAACGTTTTTAATCATTAACTTCTACTCAACTGACAGTGACAAGAATTTTGTAAATAATTGATTATGTCATTTTAAAATTAATTTAAAATTGAGCTGACTTTTTAGCTTTAACAGTTGACAATAGAACAATAAATAAATAAATTTATTAAATAGTTGTTTTGAAAATTAAAAGTCAGCAAAAAAAGTATTTTGCTGATGATAATTGCACTTTTGAGCAGGACGAGCAAATCTAAACTATTTTTCATTTTGAAAAAAACTTGATTAGAAAATCATGATCAGAGGTACAATTGGGCATCAAAAAGGACATTGTCAGAGGTATTTTTAGGCATAAAAAAAATTTTTAGAAATACTTTTGGGCATTAAAAATGACATCATTAAAAAGTTTTTTTGTCTAAAATGTACTTTTTTGCCTTGACAAAAACATAATCAATGGTACGTTTTGGTTTTTAAAGTGATGACTCACTAAATCACTGATGAGTCAACCTGACATGTTATTTAACAAACTTTTTAATATAGAGCAAACAATCACGTTATCTCTATCATTATCTCACGACCTTGACAAAATTAATAAAATCAGCAGCGTCTTTTTAATCTACAATCTGTGCGTATCAGTGGAAACCTATTTGGACAATAAAACTCAGCGCACAATAAACCATTAACAGACAACTTTAAAATGGCTAGCTAACCCATGACAACAAACACTATGATCTGATGATAAACGCTGATAAGGCAATAACGAGATAATTGCTACTAGCGTCAAAACGCAACATGAGCGTCCAGACATCGTTGAACGTTGGTGAGCACACTAGCAGTAAGCAAAGCAAAGCAAAACTCAGTTTTTGTCTGACTCATTTTACCACTGAAGACGGCTGCATAAAACCCTCTGCCTGGTCACCCATCTGGGTCATCATTTTAAAGTTTTCAGTAAACGAAAAAAACCATGTTTTGGAAGTTCAGATCTGCCTCAGTGTCTACTGGGGCTGCTGCTGCGCTCGATTCATCGCCATGTCTGCCTCCTCCAACACCAAAAAGGCAAAATGAATCGCCCATCTTCGGTTCGGCTTTCACCAACGTCGCCATCGACGTCGCCGGATGTTGCTCCAAGCCCCAAGCCGAAGCCACTAGCTCTTCTAGTCCAGCAAATAGTCTAGCTTTCTCCTGGATCATCTTCACCTGTCTGCAAACTCGAGCCGTTCACCTTGAACTGGTTACCACCACCACCACCACCACCACCACCACCACTGGAAAATCTGAAACTGGAAGCTGTTGTTTGTCGCCAGCCGTGGACAGCAACGCCGCCATCATCGACGCCTTCCGACGCTTCACCAAAATGTGGGCCCACCCTGAGGAGGTGTACTTCTTCTCGGCCTCAGCTTCAGCATCAGCATCAGCATCAGCAGAAAGTAAAGCCGCTGAGCACTGCCACGGCCGTCTGGAGAAGCTCCTGCCAATGCTGCAGGCAGTGCACAAGTTCAAGCTGGTGCTCAATCCGCAGCAGCCCATCTGGTCGCACTTTTACCTCGCCTTCAGCAGAGCACTTCGCCGTGCACTCTTTAAAAGCGGCGATCATTACATCACTCAAGTTTCGGACAAAACAAATGATGATAATAATCAGCTAGATGTAGAAAAACCAGGCGAAAATTCCTCTTCATCGCTCCACCACCACCAGCAGCAGCAGCAGCAGCAGCAGCAGCAACAGCAGCTTGTCAAACGGCAGATTGAAGAGCTGGTCAACAGTCGACCGCTGCTGAAGCACGGCAACACCTGGGACTGCTACCTCACGCCGGAGCACCTCGTCGCCGGCAGTCCCTTTGCCCTGGTCTCCAGCGCTCAATCATCAACTGGAACAGCCGCCGCAAGCATCCCGCAGGCCACAACTTCCACCTCCTTGGCCACCTTCTGGCAGTGCTGGTCCCGCGAGTACATCAACTCACTGAAGGAGTACTTCACAACTAGTCAGCGTTCACCGGCCTACTTTCCCAGCCCGGGAGAGGTGGTGCTGCTCTGGAGCTCCTCTTCCTCCTCCTCCTCGGTCAGTGGTCAAAACAACAAAAATGATGATGATAATATCAACGACAACAACAATAGTAATACTCACCAAGTGGCCGCCTGTTTTCCCACTGTGGCGGTGGAGAAGATCTTTCCCTTTGACAGGACTTTAGGCCCTAAGCAGCAGAGAAAGGTGCAGGTCGCCCGAAAGGACGGCACCACCTTGATCGTCCCCCTGCAGCACTGCATTCCCTTTGAGTGCACCCTGCAGAGCGCCGATCTGCTGGCCGGGTACCTGGCAATGCCCTAAAGTGATTGTTGAAAATGAATTGTTGAATTTTGTTGATTTTTTGTTTTTGCAAAAAAAATCAGAAAGTATTTTCAAGTAAATGTGATAAAAGAAATGAACTGTTGTTGGAGCACATGATAAATCTGACACATATTTATAAAACAATAAAAAAATTACAATCACTGTTTATTTGGGTACTTTTTTTTATTGGTATTTACATTAGCTACTCTCAGCAGCAACAACAACAAGTTTGCTCAACACTCACCACCATTTGCTTACACATCAATTTTCCCCCTCCAAAAGCCTTGACACACCTCTCTGAGAAGGTCCTTCTGCATGTGAGAACTGTCGGTTTCGAAAATCATCGCACTGATGCCGTCGTCAGAATGGTTGTCAGGCAGGCTAGCCTCTTCCCATTGAACCGAATGAAGCTCTGAAGCTGAACCGACCCTTCCAGGTGAACCTGTCCGGGCAAAGGTTGCCCAGGCGGTCATCATCTGGTGGCTGAGGCGGTAGTGCGCCTGGCCGAGGCTGGCCGAGCGCACCAGAAGAGGCGCCATGAAGAGGTAGAAGAGATCAGTGGTGTGGAAGGTGCCAATCCACGAGGGCATCATCGAGCTCATCAGGCTGGGCACCGTCACCGGGGCGTTCAGCTGGTAGGCGAAAAACCTAGAGTGCCGACTACGCTGGGAGTTTTGCGAGTTAGTTAGAGCCTTTTTTGCCCTTGCGGCCTGCTTCAGTGAGTACCTCTGTCCGAAGAGCAGCGTCGGACAGGCGAGGTGAAGGTCGCCCCAGACGGCGCCAATGGTTGATCTGAAATGGGGTTAGAACACATTTTTTGTTTAATAAATCACACTGTAAAAGGTTGTAAAATGTTCGCTTAAAGATTGCACCTACTTCAGCTCATCTTGACTTGTTTGGGCGTTGGGCCGCCTCTTCAGCAGCCGGTCAGCGTAAAAGTCGGCCACCGCGGCGCCTTCCACCGCCGAGCGGCCGTAGTGCTGCATCAGCCGGACAATGAGAGCTTTGGTGGAGTTCACCGTCAGCAGATTTTTATCGTCCTGAAGAGCCAGTTCAGGAAAGAGCGCCAGCGCAAACATCGAGCCCTCGTCCTTGGTGATGCCAAACTAAACGAGGATAGCAAAGCAAAAGTTAAAATCAAAATACAGTTTTTTAAGTAAAAGATTAGTAGAATCAATCCAGTCCTTACCATCAAATCCAGATCACCTGGATTGGGCAGCTGCTGGTGGTGATGAGCCCCTTGATGATTTCCATCACCACCATCACTTTCCTCCTTCAGCACCTCCTCCGGCCTGACGGGCAACACCTCAGCGTCGGCGCCGTAGACGGGCAGAAAGAGGCCATTCGTGGCGAAGGCGTCCGCCGAGGCGGCCAGAATCGCCTCCACTGGCCTCTCCTTCAGACACCGGACCACCTCCGGCAGCCACTGCTTTACATTGCCCAGTTCAAACTTAGGCGGCTGCTGCTGCTTATGACAGCAGCCCAACCTGGCGGCAAGTCGCATCGTCTTCTCCAGGCCCTGCTCCACCGACTCGCTGCTGAAGAAGCCTCCCTGGGCGGCCGACTGAACAATGGCCCGCTGGAAGAGGTTCGACGCCAGCGGCGAGAGGATGAGCGCCGCCACCGAACTTCCGCCGGCCGACTCGCCAAAGACGGTCACCGCTCGCGGATCACCTCCAAAGGCGGCGACGTTCCGGCGGACCCACCTCAGGGCGAGCACCTGATCTCGCAGACCGAGATTGGCCGGCACCTGGCCGGGGGCGGTTAGAAAGCCCAGGGCGCCCAGGCGGTACTGCAGGGTGACGACGACCACCCCGCCGACCGTGGCCAGGTAGCGGCCGTCGTAGGCCTGCGTGAAGATGGTTCCTGTCTAGGGAAGAAAAAAAAAGAATTAAAAAGATTGAATTAAAAAAAGTGCGTTTTTAAAATGCTTGAAAATCACAATACAAAATCGACCATTTCAAGGACCTACCTCAAAGGCGCCCCCGTGAATGAAAACCATCACCGGAAGAGGCTTTTTTCGGCCGGTTTCCTGCCCGTCACCTGTGACAGCCACTACTGGCCGCCAGACGTTCAGCAGAAGACAGTCCGCCTCGCTGGTGCTGTTGGTCATGCTGAGCAGGCGGAGAATGCGGCCGAACATGCGAGCGCTGGGCAGCTGAGGACAGGCGTCCCGGTAGTGGGTCGCCGGGTAGATGCCCGACCACTTCTCCGCAGGGACGGCCGCCTCGAATCGACCTCCACCGGGGATGCGTCCATAGGGAATTCCCTGGTACAGGTAAACTATTGAGGAGGAGGAGTTGTGGGCGTCATTACTGCTTAAATCACTGTGGGCATCCCAGCGCTGTACAATGCCCTGAACTTTGCCCTCTGCTGTCTGCACCACCGGAGCAAGGGTGATCAAGGACGGCTGCAAATCATCTGTGGAACTTTCTGTGGCCTCTTCTTTTGTTGCTGTTGCAGTTGCAGTAGTAGTAGTGGTGGCTTGTACTTGGGTGCACTGATAGTAGAAGCAATTAAAAGCTAGAACAATGAGGAACAGAGAAGAAATCTTTTTCTTCTTCTTCTTGTCTGGAAAGCTGAACGTCATTTTTTTACTTGGTTTAAAAATGTTGATGCTAGTAAGTGGAATGTCGCTTCTTGATTAGTGCTCAACAGGCAAATTCGATTGCAAACAACTAGTTGAACTAATACAAGTAATTGAAAGGTGAACAGCACGGCAGCATCGGCTGATTCGGCGCTCTCTTTTAAATAGTGAAGTGCCTGCAGCCAGCGCATCGTACAATCCCCCACCAATCTTATCGCCGATTTGCTGATAGCGCCAACGCATAGAAATTTGCGCACTTGGAAGCGGTCAGGTGAGGAACATCCTCAGCCTACTGCTGCTGCTGCTGCTGTTGACGGTAATTAAAGTTGGGTGAATCAGTGAGCAATGTGAGCGATCGGAGTGAGTGTTTCAAGGGCTGATTTCTGATAAGGCAAAACAAAGTCGCCTTCACTGACACACTGGCAAAAACTTTGTCAAGTGTTAGTGCGATTTAATGCTGACCAGCTAACCTGGTAATTTGCTTAGCCTAAAAAGCGCAAACTTTAATAACATTAAACTAACTAACTAAAAAACAAGTTTTTACAATTGCAAAAATGATCCTATCCGGAAACGACACTGGTGTCACTGGTGCTCTCCAGCAGGTGCACCTTGTCGGCGCTCTTTGGGTCGCTCTCCTGAATGCGCACGTGTTTGGAGTTTGGAGAGCTCACTTGAACATTAGGACCAATGCCCAGCTCCAGCCTGAAACAAAAAGAAGTAAAGAAGAAGAAGACGGTAAATCATCATAAGTAAAAATCCTGTTTACCAGGCTACTCACCCTAGATTGTTCGCCTCAGAGACGTCCTTGTCCTTGCGAAGCTGCGACTTCAGCTCCCTGTTCGCCTCCTTCATCGAGCTGACCGTGGAGAGGAGGTAGTAGATGAAGAGGACCATGAGGAGGAGCAGCGGCAGCACCGCCCCCGGCGAGGTCAGGTAGTCGAGGACCTTGTTGAAGGTGCTGTTCAGCTTGGAGCTGACGTAGTTGCTGAGAATCTTGTAGATACGGGCGTAGTCGCTGAAGGGGCCGCAGTGCCAGCTGGGCTCCAGCCAGACGACGGCGTAGCTGACCGGAAGTGTGCAGAGGAAGAGCATGAAGAGGAGGAGGATGAAGTAGAAGTTGTTGTTCCGCGAGGCCTTGAACACCGTCTCGTGGGGAATGTTGCAGGTGAGCAGCGCCCAGCTGCGAAAGTACATCAGCAGACAGAGCTTGACGGTGTTGAGGGCGGGCAGGCCGGGGCTGAAGAACATGCCCAGCCAGATCATGCCCTGGTTGTTCACTAGGTGGAGGATATTTTCGGCGATCTTGAAGTCCCCATAGCCGGGCCACTTCTTCTCCAGGTCCCAGCAGATGCAGGTGCAGCCGTTGCAGTAGCGGACGATGAGGGCGCGGAAGAAGTCGCCGACCAGGGTGGAGGCGATCAGCACCACCAGGTCCATGACGGTGAGCTTGATCAGCTCCTGGCCGAACATCGTCTCCCAGCAGAGCTTCCGCAGGCGGTCCTTCACCGTGGCGTTCAGCGCCATCAGGTCCTCGTCGGTAATTTGGTACTCGGTGACGTTTTCGCAGCTGCCCAAGTTTGGCTCCGTCGCCAGCAGGAGGAGGCTTTCAGTGACCATCTCCGTGGTGGTGGTAATTTGGCCGGCTTTCAGGCGAGTTCGCGGTTTGGTGGTCGGTCTTTTGGGCGGTTTCCTGGTGCTGCTATTGTCGCTTGAAGAAAATTGAGTGGTAATGGTGACTATTGAGCCGGCAGCGGAAGCAGCAGCAGCAACTGATCGGTTGTGTTCTCCACTTGTGTTGGACGTGTGGTGCACTCCTGATGAGGTGCTTAAAGTGCTTCGATTTGATGCTGAAGATCGTTGGCCACCAGGACCGCTACCACCACCACCACCACCACTAAAACTAGTAAACGTTGTCGACATCCACAGTGGGCTAGTGGTGGTGCTGCCACTATCGGGAAAGTTTTGTGAGCTAAATTAGGGTTTTACAAAAAAAGCTCAATCAAAGGGTACTTTTTAATTGTTTTTCTCCCCTTTCACCTACTCATCAAAACGATCCCGCCCCTCCATGGACTGCTCATCCCGATTGTTGTCGTTGTTGCTGTTGCCGTTGACCGCCACCTCGTAGGGGTCGTAGATGATGGCCGGCGGAAAGAGCGTCGAGTCGTCGCCGTCCTCGTAGTCGGCGTACTCTGTGGGCGGTGATGAAAAGTGAAAAGTGAAAAGTGAAAATGAGATCATTGTACGGCACTTCACAGCAACTCCCTTAAGTACAGTCAGCCAGTTTCAGCCCCTTTCAGCCTTTTTTACCTTCTCGACCGTCTCGTTTGACGCGAAAGGTGGCCGTCGTGGAGAGCGCCACAATGTCCAGCTGCTGGCGTGTCAGCGAGATGTTCCCCTTGATCAGGCGAAGTTCGGCGGTCTGTGTGAATGAAGTTTGAAACACAAAGTCAGATAAATAATCAGATTAAAACTAAATCATGTTATATTATAATACAGAAGTTGCAAATTAAAAGTACCTTTTTGTCCACCTTATCAAAGAGTGACAGCATCAGCGTGTACAAGTTGAGAAAGTTGAGGACGAGAATACTGAATTAACGCAGATTGAATTAAATTGCAGTTAAACTTTTTTGTCACACAAAAACAAGTGTTTATTGAATTTACCGTCCTAGCTGCCAGCGAAGTGCAATTCGGGGGTGATAGTTTTCCAGGCTGCCAATAAAGTCGAAGATGTTTGGATAGATGTTGCTGATGCCCGCCACGACCAGGGTGTTCTCATTCGCCCGCAGCCAACTGGGGTTCTCTATCTTATTGTTCTCAATCTCCTGTGAGCGCTCCACGACGAGGACAACGGCGTAGGCGGAGGAGGCCAACAGCGCAAGAACGCTGTCAAAAAATTGAAAAACATTTAGTTTTAGTGTGCTAAAAGCAAAGCATTATGCATTATTATGGCAGCCTAGGCCTACCAGAGATTGGTGAAAATGAGCAGACAGATGCGCTTCCAGCTGGTCTTCTCCTTCTTGCGCTCCTTCTCCTCGAGAATCGACTCCTTCAGGCTCATCACCAGCGAGGCGACCTTATTGTAGGCCGTCTCGCTGTTGCCAATCATGTAGTCCCAGCCGGTGAAGATTTTAAAGCAAAAGGCGGACTCGTCGTCCTTGCTGCCCACTCGGCTCATGCGGGCGTTTTGCGCCATTCTAGGAAAGGAGGAAATTACAAATGTTTATCATTAAATTGTAATAAACGTTTGATTATAATCAAGGCTGCCCTTTTCGCTTACTTCCTAAGTACACAGAAGAAGCTGAACATGTACAGGCAGAGGGAGGTGAGAAAGTAGGCCAACGGCAGGCGGTACCCCTCAGTGGTCATCTCCGTTTTGCTGTAGTACCCGTAGAAGATGGGCGAGTACTTGAGGTAGCCCTGATTGGCCAAAAGGCCACACAAAAAGCCCGATGTTTAGTTTTGTTATAACAACAACAACAAAAAAATGAAATCAAATCACCTCCTTACCTCAAACTCCCAAATGGCGGACAGTGACAGCGTGTCATCGTCGCTTTCCATCTCCTTGCGCATTCCCGTCAGATCTTTGTCGCCTCGAAGGATCTGCAACAGCAACCAAAAAAAAGGTCGTGATGATATCTGTTTTTTGACCAGTTTTTTTAGTGTTTCTACTGTACCTCTGGCACCATGAGGAAGCAGCAGATGAAGACGCTGATGAAGAGATTAACCCAGAAGACCCAGCGGAGAAAGATAAAGTAGGAGGCAACGCCAGAGCCAAAGTGGCTCTCAATCTTCTTGATGCGCATCTCCCAGGGGGTGATCACCACAATCAGATTGGCCAGCTCGCGTTTCAGGCGGTTGATTGACTGCAAAATAATAAAAAAAGGAAAACGGAGGTGAATCAGTGAAAAAAAACTCAAACTCCCCCCCCCCTTACTCGTTCCATGTAGACGGAGTACTTGGCCACCAGGTCCTTCGCCTGTTTACTCTGCTTCAGTTCACCCTCGTGCCGCTTGATGAAGGCCTTTGAGCGGTGGAGGACGCGCAGCTTCCTCGACATTGGAATGTGCTGCTCCTTCATATTGGCGATGATGTTCTTGTGGTGGCGAATCGTCTCGCTGATCTCCTCCTCGGTGGCGTCCTCGTTGAAGGAGATCTGCGTGTCTCTGTTAAGAGCAATTGATTACAAACAAATTTTTAAACAAGGGTTTAGTGTTATAGTAGTTGAAGTACCACTCACTGATCATAGGAGGAGGCGGTGCAGATGGACGACAGTCGGCGGCCCTTGTCGAAGCTGATCACCACCTGGTCGTCGGTGGTGAGGAAGGAGGATGAGCCTCGACGTCCTCGAGAGGTGGACAGGCGGATGATCTCGGCGGCTCCGTCCTTTTTCGGCGATTTGGGCTCAGCTGAGGTAATTTCATTTGAGTCGCTTTGAGGCAGCTCAGCGGTGTCCAAAGTTTCTCCAGCCTCGGTGACTGCTGCTGCTGCTGCTTCAGTGGCGGTTTGGTCTGAGGTCGTGTTGGTCGTTTTTTCGGTTTCTTCACTGCTTGTTGGCGGCTTATCTTCAGACATTTTTTTGCTTTTTTTCTTGAAGAAAAAACTGCTGTAGCACTGCTAAACAAACAAGCACTTTAAATTAAATTCTAAATACGTTGTCCTGTAAAAACTGAACAAAAAAATGAACAAAAAACCAAAGAGATGAAAAACTTGGTGTCCAGAAGTTTCCAGTTTCCCAGCCGGCGACAGACTGCCTTACTGACTGATTGACAAAGATGAAAAGTTTTTGATTGAAGGGAAATGAAATGAGATGAAGAGTAATGTAATGTAATGAAATGTAATGAAATGTAATGTCAACAGACAGGCACGCAACACAGGCCAGGTTTGCAGTAGTAATAAAAAAACAGTACGGTACGGTAATAAGAACTAATGTGCCCCGCCAGCCAGCTCACCGGGTAGTTTGGCAGCCCCCTCTTCAGGGTGTGACACCCTTTTGTGTGAAAAAGAGAGAGAACTGTAGGCAAATTGCAGCTATGATCCGAGCAGCAGCAGAAGAAGTATTAGCATTTGAAGTGGTGGCAGTAGTGATGGGGTACCACACCCTGACTGCACAATGATCCAATTTAATTACCACCACTACCACCACCACTACCAAAAACCGAACCAAATCGTGCGTGTGTCATTTTCATGTGCTTTGTTTGTTTTGCCGCAGCAAACGGCAGCTCATAAATACATAAAAAGCAGGAACTAAATTGCAAGGAGAGGAGGGGGGGGGACAACTTCATCACTTGAATTGCTCAGGAAGAAAGTGGTGCAAAAGTGTTTGGCGGAATTGAGAGAGTTTGATCAAAAAGAGAAAGAATGAAAGTGAAAAAGTCAATTTGAGCAATTAGCTCAGGTCAGTGATCTGAGAGTTTAAATAAAAAGCGGCAGCAGCAACAGCTTTGTTTTTTGGTGGTTTTTTATTAAAAAGTGTTTATAAGAAAAGGTACAGTTTATCAGGTGAGAAACAAGAAAAGTTAAAATTTTCAATGTTTAAAAACAGATTTTACAAGCAAATCTATGTTTAAGAGATGGCTTTAACTGTTTGATTAAAAAATAGTGTTTCACATTGACAATTGATGCAGTGTTCAGAGGTGTTTGGAAAAGATATGGCAAACTAGAGATTTTGACCAGAAAAAGATAGATAGATATAGAGAGATATTGGTAAAATCAATGTTGTGTAAAATAGATAGAGATGCAATGTTGATCCATTGGTTAAAAATAAAATGGGCTCAAAGGTGAGATTACAAAATTTTGTGTTGTAAATTAGTGGAACAAGTAATTTTGTCAATGGCTAAGTTTTGAAGTTCCAAAACCAACTTGGCAAAGTCGTTGCTTCTCACAAGACTTTTAGAAACTTTCTTCGTGACGAACCAATCTCTCACGCTGCTTTGGTCGATCGCTGACGTGATGTATTCTTGTTTGAAACCGATAAACATAATAGATGGTCAAAAGAATGATGCGGCTCGGTAAATGATGGCACAAATGCTGAGGAAGAAGAAAATGATGTACCAGAACCATAGGATAAAGTACAAGTTTCCGTTTAAAGTGTTCAAGAACAAGGAGCAAAGGGCATCTACCTTTTGAATTTTAGAAGAAGATCCCATCTCTGTAAACGCGCATTTAGCTTGATACGGAAAAAGTTTAAGTCAAGGATCATTTGGTTTTTGTCCAAATTCAGATTCTTGAACAGTTGGCTGATCAGAAGACATAAACTGCACAACTTCCAATCCATAGTAAATGAAGTGTTTTTTCAGGAACAGATTTGTGGCGACAAACTGAACGATTACATTAAGTAAGCTCAAAATTTCAGTAAAGCAGTAAATGTAGTAGATGTTGTTGAAACTGTTGCGATTTTCAAAGATCTGCTTTTCCATGTTGCTGATTTCGGGCTTATCATTATTAAAGCGGTGGCCATAGCAGGAGTCCAGAATTGCGTTTTTTGTTCAGGCGATTTGCTTTGTTGCCGGCCCAAATACATATGGATTCAGTTCAAAAAAGGCTTAATTGAAAACTTTGTTGCCGGCCCTAATCAGCCCCTTACTGCCTGCAATGATAAGCCCAAAATCAGCAACATGGCAAAGCAGATCTTTGAAAATCGCAACAGTTTCAACAACATCTACTACATTTACTGCTTTACTGAAGTTTTGAACTTACTTAATGTAATCATTCAGTTTTTCGCCACAAATCTGTTCCTGAAAGGACACTTCATTTACTATGGATTGAAAGTTGTGCAGTTTATGTCTTCTGATCAGCCAACTGTTCAAGGATCTGAATTTGAACAAAAACCAAATGATCCTCGGCTTAAACTTTTTTCGTATCAAGCTAAGTGCGCGCTTACAGAGAAGGGATCTTCCTTTAAGATTCAGAAGGTGGATGCCCTTTGCACCTTGTTCTTGAACACTTTAAACAGAAACTTGTACTTTATCCTATTGTTCTGGTACATCATTCTCTTCTTTCTCAGCATTTGTGCCATCATTTACCGAGCCGCATCATTCTTTTAGCCATCTATTATGTTTATTGGTTTCAAACAAGAATACATCACGTCAGCGATCGACCAAGGCAGCGTGAGAGATTGGTTCGTCATGAAAAAAGTTTCTAAAAGTCTTGTGAGAAGCAACGACTTTGCTAAGCAAGTTGGTTTTGGAACTTCAAAACTTAGTCAAATATGTATGGCGTGTTACTTGTTGATCGAAAAAATTGTTTTAGAGAGGAAAATTTTAAAGCAAAAATCTAAAATCAACGAAAAATCTTTTTAGTTAAATTAACTAAAAAACAAGGGAAAAGAAATGAAAACAAAACTCACACATTGCAGCATCAGCAGTAGCCATGAAGTTAATAAAAAAACTGTTGGTCCTTTCTTCAATCTAATTCTTCCTTTTTGATGATGACATTGGCGTTGCTCGTGTTTGACTCCTCCGCCTTCTTGCGAGCCTCTCTACGACGAGAGCGTTTGCTAAATAAAAAGGTTGGTACAAGGAGGAAATCGGTCGACGGTTGTTAAATATATAAACTCTAATTTTGCCTGCAAACAGGTGCAAAAAGCGAACAAACACTTACCTTGGCCGTTCAGAAGCCGCCTGTTCTCCTGAGGCCTGGGAAGCAGGAAGATCGGAAGCTGAAGCTGAAGGTAGAGGACGCTTTAGATCAGCAGCAGCAGCAGCAGATTGGTTCGAATTCGAAACTGGATCTTCTTTCAGTTGAGCTTGCTGCATTTGATCCTGCTGCTGTGGATCTTGCTTCATCTGGGCTTGTTCCAGCTGAGGTTGTTGCTGTTGAGCTTGTTGCATCTGAGTCTGTTCCAACTGAGCTTGTTGCAACTGAGCTTGCTGCATCTGAGCCTGCTGAATTTGAGCCTGCTGCAACTGAGCTTGTTGCAACTGAGCCTGCTGCATCTGAGCTTGTTGCAACTGAGCTTGCTGCAACTGAGCTTGCTGCATCTGAGCCTGCTGCATCTGAGCTTGCTGCATCTGAGCCTGCTGAATTTGAGCTTGGCGAATTTGAGCTTGTCGAATCTCAGCCTGTCGAATCTGAGCTTGCTGCATCTGAGCCTGCTGAATTTGCGCCTGCTGCAGTTGAGCCTGCTGGGCTTGAGCAGCAGCAACTGCCTGCTGGGTGGCTGGCAAGACTGCTGCTGTTGCCATGTTGGCGATTCCATAGACTTGCTGTGGCATCCAGCCTAGGTATGCCTGAAGCGGATACGCTTGGGGGAAGCCTGCAAACATCGGAACAGCTGCCGCCACTGCTGGTGCCACTTCCTCCTCCTCCTGCTGCTGCTGCTGCTGCTGCTGCTGCTGTGGTAGTGGCACTGCACACAAGACAAGCGGCTCGGCAGCAGCAGCAGCAGCAGCAGCTCTTCCGGGCTCCGCCCCCGAGTCGTCAGCAGCAGCGGTGGCGGCTGCGGCGGGGGACACGAGGTAAGCCGCCCCCGCCCCCATCGCCCCCATCTGCCCCATCCACCGAGGATCCACCATAGCGATGCCGCCCATCATCTGAAGGCCGCAGCTGCCCCCCACCATCTGCACCTGCGCCTGCGCCTGGGCGGGTACCGGTGGGCCAGGCTCCTTTGAGCGGATGAACACCCGACAGCCGTACCAGTCCTGCCCCGGCACTGAGTAGAAAATTCGAGGCTCAGGGTGGTGGTTGTCATTGTGGTTGCGGTTGCTGCTGCTGCTGCTGCTGCTGCTGCTCATCAGCGTTCTCGGCATGATGGACAAGTCGGCAGGGGCGGCGGGGGCGGCGGGGGCGGGGCCGGCGGCCACGCTGCCAGTGCTGTTCTCCCGGTTTTTGCCGGCGCCGCCCGCCGCTGTCCGCCAGGCCCTCAAGGCGCGCCAGTGTTCATTGAGCAGGCGCACCGTCTCCAGCAGCTGGCCGTGACTGTGGTGGCCGTAGAAGAAGCCGTTGCCCAGCGGCGGCCCGTACGGCGGCATCAACATCGGCTCGAAGAACATCTCGAAGTTCGTCCGGGTCGGGTCGGCCACCACCAGGCGCAGGGCGATGGTCAGCCGAGGGGCCACGCCCGCCGCCGCCGCCGAAGTCGCCGAAGCCGCCGCCTGCGCCGCCAGCGCCTGGTTCACTGCCGCAACCAAGCTCTGGAGGCAGTGCTGACTGGCCGGCGGCGGGCCGTGCTCGCCCACGAAGAGCATCGCCTCTGAGCGCACCGTGATGGAGTTTGGCCCGTGGATGGTCACCGGGCTGGAGTTGTTGTTGCTGGGGTTGTTGGGGTTGTTCTGTTGTGCTCCCCTCCCATGATGGTGTTGTTGTTGTGGCATGGCCTGTGGAGATTCGGGCAGCATCAGATGCATGCGCATTCGCTGACATTGTTGCTGTTGTTGTGGTTGTTGTGGTTGCTGCTGCTGCTGTGGTTGCTGCTGTTCCTGATGTTCCTGCTCTTCCTGTTGTTGCTGCTGTTGCTGCTGTTGCTGCTGTTGCTGCTGTTCCTGCTGTTCCTGCTGTTCCTGCTCTTCCTGTTGTTGCTGTTGTTGCTGTTGTTGAAAAGACATTTTGAGAATCAGTGTGTGTGTGTCTTTGATTATGCCAAAGGAAGGTAAATGAGTGAATGAATGAATGAATGCTGAATGTTGACAGTTGAGGGGGAATGAGCTGGGAATGAGAATGGCTGAATAGTGTTGTAATACGACACTTTAGAGTGTGTTTTCAAAAATGAGAGATTCGGTGGTTTGAGAGAGAATCAGAGAGAGAGAGAGAGAGAGAGAGAGAGAGAGAGAGAGAGAGAGAGAGAG
>JAALOO010001097.1_pt1 | contig 20298 bp, 14 predicted proteins | sample 7257641 | NCBI WGS metagenome assembly JAALOO01 (sample SAMN14085613, study PRJNA598686) | mite metagenome | biome: ENVO:01001000; feature: ENVO:01001002; material: ENVO:01001226; isolation source: single female mite from University of Michigan culture on fish food culture... ...
GTGTGTGTGTGTGTGTGTGTGTGTGTGTGTGTGTGTGTGTGTGTGTGTGTGTTGTAGAGCGGTGCTGGTGTTGGCTGTACTTTCTGTTCCTTTTTTCTTGCATACTCTGATGTTTGACTCACTGACTTACTGACTGACAGAAATCGGCACCGCACCGGCAACGGTAACGATGGCTGTTTTTCCTTTGGTTTATGTTTAAGTACAGCAGCAGCAATCACAGCAACCTTTGCCTGGTTTAGTCTGCCTAGCAGTTTCTTTTGTTTTTTAAACGCACCTTTTGGCAAGACCTTTTTAGTTGCAAATAAAAAAGCAAAAGTTATAACTAAAAACTAAAAACATAAGAAAAAAAGTGGTGATGGTCACAAGGCAAAGTTTTGGACTGTAGAAAATGATGGTAGTTAGAGCTGATTTTGGGCATAACCATTAGCATTGTTTTCCAGTGTTTCACTGTGATGATAGGTACCATTGTGTGTCATTGGATTGCTCGTTTGCCAAATCCGGATGTGGTCGCCCAGCACACAATTGGCGATGACTGCACACACATGCACGCATTGCCAACTTTGGCCAACTTGGCTAAAGAAGACAGCTGGAAGTCGGTTTTTCATTTCCATTTCAGCTGCTGCTGTTGCTGCTTTTACCACTGCTGTTGTCCGTCCTCACTGCTGGTAATAATTAATTAATTGTCAGTTGGGCAAAAGCTGAGAGAGAGAGAGAGAGAGAACATTTGGGTTGCAAATAGAATACTCAGCAACTCTGGTGATGCGTGGATGCTGGTGAATATGGGCTATGCTGTATTCCTGCCGTATTCACTATTGCCCTGAAAATGCAGAGAATAGAAAAAAGATGAAAAAGAAGAAGTTTGGGCAACAAAGTGCTGAAAAATATTTTCAGTTGACTTTAGTTGAGCAGTGAAGAAAAGAAGAAGAAGAAGAAAAAGAGTTCTTGTTCTACAGTTGTTGTAATGCTCAGTGTAATGGTTGGCAGGAGGAACGGTTAGGGGAACTTTCTAGCCGCTAGTTAATAGAGGCTAGTCACGAAAGGAAAGGAAGGGAAACTTCAGGAGTGGAAAAAGCGCACACATTCACACAGCCAGTTAGCTTTAAGTTTGGCCACTACACATCGGGGGTTACCTTTTTTTAACTTGAGCGCCTAAATTCAAACTGTGTGTCAGTGAGTGTGTCTCGTGTATTTCTCTCTCTTTTTCTCCAAACACAATTTGTTTTCTCTCTGGTCGCGCGATGCCCATCCATGCTTCTGAGCTACAGCTTTTTTTCCTGCTTTTATCTTAACTTTTTCAAGTTCCTCGTTAAATTGTTTCAATTTTTTTTACCTCACTGCCCTACTTCTAGTGCAAACCAATTTTGTGCGGGGATAACTTTTTGTGTGCTTGTGCGTGTGTCTAACTGCCCCAAACTGGCTGACTGCCCAGCTAAATAACTGCCTAAGTGAATCGCAATTTTTTAGTTGAATAAAAAGATAAAAACGAAAGGAACGTATAAAAGAAAGCAAAACTAAATTAAAATTACAAAAAAAGAAACAGACTGTAAGTCAGTAAGTCACAAAGCAGAACAAATTTTATAACATTGCAAACCACTCACACACACTTAAATGCAGCAAATGAATTATAATCATATTCAAAAAAAGTTTTTTAAAATTTTAATTAAGGGCAAATTAGTGCACAAATGTGCGCTTAGTTGGCCTGTTTGCTCCCTTCCTTCTTTTCCAAATGGCCAGGCTAAATGTAAAACTTAAAATTTTCTTTAAAATAAAAAAAAACGTTGCACTGCCTCTGACTGTCTAACTGACTTTTAGCAGCAGCAGCAACAGCAACCCCCACTTTTAATGATGATGCATTGTGGTAATAGTTGCGTTGTGCGTAGTGCGTACACTTTTCTAGAGTGTGGTGATGCAAATGCAAAAGCAGGACTCCTTCTGCATTATTATCGGCAGAGCATCATCATCATCATTTTTTTTCTTTTTCTTTTTCTGCATCTCCAGCACTGACTGCAAAGAATTGCACCTCACTGCAGCGCAAGTGAGCGAAGAAAACCGACCAACCGACCACCGACGACCTGCCAGTGCCTGCTCGGCAGAGAAGAATTATTAAAAGTTGAAACTTGCACTTCTATTCTTTGCCTTCTTTTCTTCCTTCATTTCCTTGTCCATTTTACATTCTTTAGTAAGAAACTTTTTACTTTTCGTTTTTCTTTGCAAAACGGGCACAGCAGGCAATGAACTTTTTTTTCGTTTAGTGGCGGTAGTTCACTACCACCACCACCACCACCACCACAGTTCATTACCTGGCACTGTCGCTGCCACCGCCGCTGCCGTTTTCATTGAAAAGTCACTTACCTCTTTTGGCGAGTGAATGTGAGTCAGTCAATGATCGAGTTGCTGCTGCAAGTCACTTTCACTTCACTTCACACATGAGCTGAACTGAACTGAGCTGAGTGCTGCTGTTGGTGCTGGTGCCCGCCGCTTTCAAGGGAAGTAGTTTATTATGCGGCACCGTTTTTCCTTTATGTAAAGTGTTGTTGAGTGCTTTTATTGAACTTATTCTACTACTATTACTACTACTACTGCTACTTTAGTTTACTATACTTTTTTACCCTCTACTATCAGTGCGCTACCTGATTGATAATTCTTCATTTTTTAAGAAACCTTTTTAATTTAATCTTTTTAGCTTTGCATTTAAGCAGCAACACAAAGTGCATTTTGTTGTTGCTTTAAAATTTGGTTTAAGTAAAATTTTATTTTTAACATTTTAAAATTAGGTATTTTACTTCAGTGTTGAAAAAATGGTTTTCTCTTTTTATAAAATAATTATTTTTTGACGACGTTGCAGTGTGGTCAATCAGTTTACTAGTGTGTGTGTGTGTGTGTGTGTGTTTTGCCAAGGTTGTTGCTCAAACTTTTCTACTGTTCAGTCACCGGTTTCATCCACACATACTTTATCTTTTTGTCTCAAGTGCCAAGTGTGGGTGCCACTGCTGAAGTGTTCGGTTGAACGCGTTTTCTAGCCTTGTCGCTGTTGTTTTCGACTGTGTGTGTGTTCAGTCATCCTGGCTCTAGTTAACTAAACTGTTATGTGTGTGTGTGCGTGTGCCAGCTATCTAATCTAATAGGCAGCAGTTTACAGGCCATAAAACCCTCAAAAGCCTTCAAAAGGAAGAAAGAAAAGGCGAAGATGATGAGGCGCTCACTATACAGTTGTGTTGTTTAGTTGCTTTTCCTACTACTGTTTTTGTTGTGTTGTTGCTGTTGTTTTTGACTGCTGTTCTGCTCTGTCTCCTTTTCTTTCTTATATTTCTTCTTCTTTTATTCGTTCTTTTGATCTCTTTTTCCTCCTTTTTCTTCTTCCTCTTTCTTGCACTACTAAAGACTCTCGCTTAATTGGCGAACAATCGTCCTTCTCGTTCATTTTCTCACTTGGCTCAGTTTAGCTACCCAAAACAGCTACAAGCGCGTTCAAGCGCCAAAAGTCTAGAGATGATGAGCCAGGATGAGGAGAAAGACGAGAAAAGGGGAAGAAAAGAAAAGAAAAGTCGTCTCGAGACACTGCTTTATTCTCTCTCCCTCTCTCCCTTTCTTTCATCATCATCATCTACTTTTTATATTCTTTTTGTGCATCACACAGACACACACACACACTGTCTGACGATGAGTTAGTCCGACGATGGTTAGTGGTGGCAAAGGAATCCAATTCTCTCTTTCTCTTTTTCTCTCTTTCTCTCTCTCTCTCTCTCTTTCTCTTTGTAGCCGGTGTCAAGAGAGCTATCTAAGCTCTTTCAGCCTTTATCAACGCCGACGACGACAGCAACAGCTACCAAAGGAGAAGATAGACAGAAAAATGAGCTCGCCATTAGCACCAGTCGGCCAGACAAAACGAAGTAGAGGCCCCAAACCCCAAAGTGAGCTCTAAAAGAAAGTCCTAGGAAAACCGATGGCGCCAAACCCCCAAAGTCAGTCAGTCAGTCAAAGGCAGCAAGTCTGAGGAGCAATTTTGCACAATTTGCAACTGTCTAGAGAGTGTTTTTGGTGTTGCTGCTGTTGCTCAGACTTAAGACACACAGTTGTACGTTGTTTTTCCTGCAGTGCATTGTCTTTGTGCCTTGCCCACACTACGTTTGACTTTAGTAGCAACAACAACAGCAGCAACAACACACAAACATTCCAGCCTGGTACTGAACTGTTTCTGCTGTTTCTGCTGCTGTCAATGTTTGCTCAAAAAAACGGACAAAATCTAAAAACTGGCAAACACCAAACTTTTTATTATATTTAGAGATTTAGCTAGAAAACTTTTACTTTATTTTACTTTTATGATAAAACTAATAAACGTACACACACTCAGACTCACACACGCACAATAATAAGCTCGCACAGCTTTTGATGCCAACAACATCACTGTTCATAGTGCCAAAGTTTGACGTTCAAATTAAATTAGCAGGCGGCTATGCGATAACTCGATAAGTGGAAACTCCTGTTCTGCCAAAACGATGCAAATATGCAAACACCGTTTTGAATATTGCATAATACAAAATCTAAAAGTGAAAAAATCTATGAAAACACAAAAAACAAAACTGTGAAAATGCACACTAAAAGCTGAAAACTGTTACAAAAGCTGAAAAGTAAAGAGCTGTTTAGTTTCAACCTTTTTCTCCTTATCACTGCAACAACTTTTTTTCATTTATAGTCTTCTTTTTTCCCAATTTTTTCAGCACAATCAACTAGCCAAACAGAAACTCACACAAGCAGACATCGACACAGATCACATTCCTATCGATTACCTAATTTGCTGGTGATCTATGACTACAAACATAAGCATTGGCATTCACTACTGTTCAATACTGCTGTTCTCCGTTGCATGCATTCCAATCTATTTGTAATTTTATCCCATTTTCCCCTAAAAATCACTCGTTTTATTTCTGTTCTGTGTCAGTGCTTTCTTTCTTTTTTTTCTTAACTTTAGTGTCTGCACAAGGCGGCAGCTTAAGGGGACAATGTGTGTGTGCGTGCAAAACTAAATCCTCTTGTTTCTGAACAATTGAATAGATTTTCACTTATCTTTTTTTCTTCATTTTCAATTACTGCCAGCCATTTCGAATTTGTACTCAATTTTTTAACTCAGTTCAGATTTATTCTTTTCCATTTCCTTTATCAGAGTAGCGTCATCATGTTTTACACAAATAAAAACAGGCAAACGGCAAATATAAAAACACAAATATTTTAAAATTAAATTTTTTTTGTGTTTTTGGATTTATGGACAAAATTTTAGTGTGCAGCAGTTGTTGTCAAACATTTTTAAAATAAAGCCGTTCAATTCAACAAAACTAGTTTTATGTTCTCCTGTTAAGCAATTGAAACTGCAGTGGTTTGCTAACATTTGTTCAATGCACAAAAAATTTTATTTTGGTTATTACTTTTCCTTACCAACCACACCGTTGCTCTCAATTGAATTCAACAGTAAAAAAATGGCAAATGTTACTTAACATTTGAATTGTTTGTAAAATTTTATTTACAATAAACAAACATTTTTATAAAAAAAACTTTGCTAAAAACTAAAAAACGATCAGTCCAATTTTCCAATATCAATTTGCTTAATGCTGGTTAGAGCAGCAACAACAGCAGCAACAGCAGCAAAAGCAGTTAAAGGCGCAGACAAGCACTCTATTAATTAGTTTTTAATTAGTCTTGCGAGAATGGCTGAAGTGACTACTGCGCATTTGAGCATTAGTGTGCAGCTAATCTAAGTGCAAAAAACAAAAAGGAACACCATTTGCCCGTAGCGTTAATTAACGCCGACACCACCACTACTACCACTAAAAAGAACTAAACCTCAAACCTCTTTTCTGCTTTGCTGTCCGCTTGGTTGAATGCTTGATCACAAAGTGTATTATTTTTAAAAGGCTTTTTTAGCGCCGACGATAAAAATCTTCTTTTAAAAACCACAATTTTAATTTGTTTTTAGATTAAAAATGTAGTGTTACTTAAAAAATAAAAAATGCAAAAATAAAATAAAAAATTGCAAAAAATTTAAACAGATAAAAAATTAACTTTATTGATAATTATAATGATGATGAGTAGGCTGAATGGGAACAAAATGATAAAGAGCAAAAAACTCAAACAATTGGGTGCAATTTGGTGTAATAGCAATTCACAGTAGCTTTTCACTCATTTAGCTCCCCTTTTTTTCTCATTCAATCGTGGATGTGCACCAAAAAACAATAAAGTTAGTAATGATGACTATGCAAATGATCACTATCATAGCACCCAGACGGATTAAAGTGGCGATTGTCTACGATTGTGCTGAGCTGGGCGTGAGTCAGTAGTCTAAAATGGTTTCACTGATATTTACTGATCACAAACCTCATTTTTTAACGCTTGTTGTTCAAAACTTTCAACTTATTGCAAAAAAAATAAATTTTAGTTGTTTGAATAAAGTCTTCTATTGCAAGTACTACTTTTGCATATTTTTTGTTTTTGTTATTTAAATTCGTCTGCAAAATTTTAACGTTTGTTTTTGTTATTGCTGCCGTCGATTACTTTACCATATCAAAATAGCAACAAAACGTTTTATTTTTTTGCACTTATGCACGAACACGATTTTTTGTTCAACGTTTAACTTTTTTATATTAAAAAATCAATTTAATTTTTAAAAAAATTATTTTTTAGCTCAATTCTTCTGAACATTGTTTGTTTTCCAGGAACTGTTTAAAACAAAAAAGTCAAAACGAGGCATTTTTTACCAGACACATACCAGTTTAATAGTGGTTGAAGTTCACAACTGCTCAGCCTTTCCTCCAGAGTCATTTTCAATTCACTGCAGCTAATTTACACAAATTCCCAAAAGGGGCAAAAAACGGCAGACGATAATGTCAGACAAATTGATTGAACTGTTTTATTAAAAACCCAGTGTGCTTGTCTGGTTTATTGTTTTCTGATGAACGTGTTTTACAATAACTTTTTTTGCAAATAATAGTTGCCCTTTATTTATAGAAAGTTATTTAAAACATGTATTAGATGAAAAAACAATAGATCAAACCATCAGAAAATAATTGATAGCATCTAGATATTAAAAAACAGAAAACTGTTTGTTAATTGTCAAAATGTACTTGAAAACGCTGCCATCATTACTACCATCATCATCATCCATGATACTACACAATTAAAGTATCGTTTCACAATGTACACCAAAACCCAACACAGACAAACTTGAGGGCACACTCATGAACAAAAGCCCAAACGTTTGTTCTCTATCTTTTTTTACTGAAATGGCAACTTAGTTGCCGTTGCCGTTGCCGTTGATAATGACGATAATAATGATAATGGGGATGCTTATGTGATGGTTTTCTTAACCAAACGCAAATTAAAATAATTATATTACTTACACAGTGGTAATTAATATTCATTGCCTCCTTTTTCTTTTTCTTGTGGGTTATGGCTCGTTTTGCATGATTCTCGCAAATTTTTTGCAGTTTGTGTCTATACAAATTTTTTAATAATTTTTATCACGTATCATGTTTCACTTTCTTTTTTTCATTTACAAAGTTTAACAGACAATTATGGGTGCAATTGCTTAATTTTTAAGTTAAATGCCATTTTTAAGTTAAAACAGTTTAACTGGAGATTTTGAGCAAAAAAGTGCTCAATTTAAACTCAATTTAACAAACAACATTTTTAGTTTATTGTGTTTAAGCTGGTTAAATAAATTAACGTAAAAAATACAGTGTTGTTAACTTTTTAACACCACAACGTTGCAGCAACAACAACAATAACGGCAACATTCACTTGACCTTACTCAAATGTAAAATGCCAAAAACAAGCTGATTAGACTTTTCCGATCAAGTTGAAGCAAATTCTATGCAAATGTTGAAAAATTTGAATATGAAAAGACAGCAGCTGAAGGGAACTTGAGTATAATCAATGCAAAATATGCTCTTTTTTGGATTTTACTGAAAAGAAAGATCAACGACGAGATGAGGCAATTTTTGCATGCAAGAAAGAGTCTTTTGAGAGGTTGCTTCTGGCAGCTGTCGTCCTTGTCGACGATGCCGACAAGTCGTTGCAGCTCATTAGTAAACATTAGTAGTCATCTTTTTGGGCGCCCTTTGTCGCTCAATCTGCTTTTCTGCTGCTTTCACAGCATAAAACTTTTCAAACGACTTGCAGTTTACTACTGCTCGGTTATGTCATCGGCACCTAAATCAGTGGCAGTTAAATCAAAGAGGGGAGAAGCAAACACCATTTGCATTTGCATTGATTGATTTTAAGTCATTTTACTCACTCACTCATCACCTTAAGCTGACTGACTGGCAATTAGGTGTCACCACCCCGCTGCCGCCCCTCATCAGTCAGCCACCACTGTGAACTACGTGAGTACGTGCAGACTACTGTTTGGTGACTATTTAATCTGCGTGAAGATTAACAACCGCCGAACAGCCCGAGAGATCACGTTCAGGCGTTTACGCTCTCTTTTTAGCTTTGCCAGTGGTGGTGGTCATTGCGTTCACTACTTCACTAAAAGAGACTAAAAAGAAGAGGTTGAAAAAGAAGGGTAAAAAAGAGAGAAGAAATCTTTTCCCCCTTTTTTGTGGCGGAAAGTGAGTCAATCGAGTAAATGGACACTTGCCGTCATTAGAGTTGTTGCTGCTGCTGCCGTTTCTGTGATTGCTCTCCAGAGTCAGTCATTTGCGCTCTCACATTTGCTCTCTCTCTTCTCTAACTCACTCACTAATGACCCACCAGCAGACAGTCAATCGAGGAGGTACTGCCACTGCCACAGCTTTTAACTGTTTTCCCTCTCTTTTTCTTTTTCCACATTTTTGCTGATTCAGTTTTGTTAAACTGTTTTTCCTAAACCGCACTACTATCACTGCACAAACAACAACATCCCAAAATGACACATCAACAGCAAAAGTGTCAGGCACCTAATCTAGTTGTTTGAAAGCATCACTTGTTGCCAATTCTGTTTAAAAGCATTAAAGTTACTCGGCTTAGGCGATATTTTATATTAATTGTTTTTCAAGAATTTTAAAGGGATTTAACAATTGTTTGAACAATTTAACACTTGCTAAAGTGTAAAATTGCCGTTGCAACAGCGGAATTTTAATGACAGAATTTTAATGGTTGAAAGTGTTGAAAATGCAACGGTAATTAATCAAGATTTCTCTTTCTTCTTTGATTTAAATTTCTGTTGTCGCCTGTCAAAGCTCCTAGTCTTTTTTCTTTTTTGCCAACATCTTAATCGATTGATTGCATTCAGCTTTACTGCATTGTTTCTTTCATCAGTTGCTCTTTTTTTGTTTTCTCTTTTCTCTTTATTTTTCACTTATCTTTTTGTCAATTTCATTCTCAGTCGCATCAGCTACCACATCAGCAGCAGCAGCAACAGCAGCATTCTTGGTTGCACAATCTTTTAGTCCTTTTATTTTCCCTTTGACAGCTATTTCTCCTTCGCTTTTGCTTTACCGCAGCGCCTGACTTGATTAAGTGTGAGAAATGATCTATGCAAATCTCTTTCTTTCTGGCCAGATTGTGAACAGCAGGCAGGCAGGCAGCTGTCTGCAGTTTGGCAAATGGTTTTGTCGAATAATGTGCGTTGTGGTTTTCGCTATGTGAATTGAATAATGCAAAACACAGTGAAGAACAGTGTGTGCCTGCGTGTGTGTGTGTCTGTGTTTGTGTGATCCAAACGTGAGCTGTCTCTCTGTCTGTTTGGAATTCCAACCGCCAAACAGCTCTGTTTTCTAGTTTGCAATTCAATCAGTGTGTGTGTGTGTGTGGTCAAACAATTACTATCATTTTTGAACAATTTTTCAACAGTAAAAAATGGCTGCTAGTTTGTGTTAATTTTGAGCAAATTTTTTGTGAACGGTTTTTTTAAACAAAACCTTTAACTAAAACCTCTGTCATTTTTATTCTTTCAGTACTAGGCAAACAATCTCAGTGTATTTTTTGTGCTGGCGGCAGTACCGAATTGATTTTTGCTCTTTTTTCTCCCTCTTCCACCACAACGACCACCACCACTACTTCTTACCCCAAAAGCAGAAGCTAAAGAGCATAAGTTAATTAATCACATTTGCCGCAAAACTACCACTACTACTACTACTGCCACCAATAAAATTACTTTTACTTTCACTTTGTGTGTTTATTTATTTGTCCTTTTCCTCCTCCTCGCCGTCTCTAGTTTAATAGTTTTGCGGCAGTCAGGCAGACCATTGTCCTCCTTTCGGAAAAGAACAAAAGGCCAAAGAAAGAAAGAGAGAGTTGCACTTTGTTGTTTGGCTAATTAATTTGCCGCCTGTCCAACAAGCAACTAGCAGCGTTCAATCTGTCGGTTTGGTGGTGGTGGTGGTTGATGGTCGTCGGGGTTGAAAGTCGCAAAGTGAACAGAAGAAGAAGAATGAAAAGAAACTCATTGACTTGCTGCCGTCTACCACCATTAACCCTTTCCTCTCTCTCTCTTTCTCTCTCTCTTTCTTTCTGAATAATAAATTTATTCAGTGGTCAAAGCATTACCATTACCGCCACCAATTTATCAGCCCCGATCGTACTGTGTCTGTACTTTAACTGAAACGGCAGCCAACATAAGCTCGCTGTTGTGTGTTGTTGTGGTTGTGTGGTTGTAGCCCTGCCAATTGTGGTCGTTGTACTTGTACTTGTAGTTGTTTTAGTAGCAGTTGTGGCGGTAGTAGTAGTTGTTGCTGTTTTTGTTCTTGTTCCAATTGGAACACACACACAGCTGAACAATAAGTGCAGTGCAGTGCAGTTGGTCAGTCGGGAAACGTTGTGCACTCACAGTGCACTTGTGCTTTCTTGTTTGCAGAATGCAGTAGTTTTTTCTTTACTAAAATAAAGAGCTAGGAAAAAGTAAAAATCAAGACCGCTGTTTTTGTTGCTACTGCTTTTTCAACTTCGGAACTTTCTTTCTCTCTCCCTCTCTCTCTCTCTCTCTTTTTCTCTCTCTCTCTTTCTCTCTCTCTCTTTCGATCGACCGGTACGGCTTCAGATTGCCATTGTTGTAGTTTGCGTGCCGGCTACTAAATGCAGAATTGTTGAACAAAAATAGAAAGGAATAAATTGAGCTGAAAAGAGAGGCAAATCACAGTTAGCTTTGTTGTGGTTGCTCTAGTGGTGGTGGCGGTGGTGGTGGTTCTAGTAGTGGTCAATAACCAGAAAATGACAGTGTTTTACCCGTGCAGACTAACAAATTATTGGAAAAAACAGAGAAGGAAGGAAGAAATTGAAAACACAGAATACTGCTGGGAATGGGAAAAAAGAATAAGAGGATTGTTTTAGCCAGTGTTGTTGCTCCTGCTGTTGTTATTGCTGCTGCAGTGGCTATTTCGAAAAAACAAGCTCAAAAGCAACACAAATAACTCACTACCTTTTACTTTTTAAGCAACATTCACTTCTACCAACATTTACTCAACTAACCAATATATTTTCTTCTATTTTCTCTTTTGTTTTTCTCTTCAGATCGCTATCGGATACAATGTCATCACACTGGCACTACTTTTAACAGCAAAAAAATATTACCACTTTTCATCAAGTCTTCCTCAATACTCATTTTAAAAAAAGACACTGACTGATACAATGACCATTTCTGCTGGCGTCGGCTGCCGTTTTACAATGGCAGTGGCGGCAGCCATTGCAGCCACCGTTGCTAAAATTTTAGCCTCTGAAACATGAAAATGCAAACATTGAAAAACTGTTTTGCAGAACCACTTTCCATTATCACTACCACCACCACCACCACCTCCAATACCACGACATTAGTTAGCTGACAAAACTTCCTATCTTTTTATCAACTCACCGACATTCAACATTGCCACCACCATCACTCTATTACCACTTTTCATTACCATCACCCTACTATCACTTCCATCACCTTTTGTTATCTCATCCTAAAAAACCACCACCTAAAATCACTTTGAAAAAGGGGGCAAACTAATCATCACTATTGAAGCATGGCCTCCGTCGCCGCCTGGCTGCCCTTCGCCCGGGCGGCGGCCATCGGCTGGGTGCCCATCGCCACCAATCCGCTGCCCACGCCGCCGGCCATCTGCGCCGCCCGGGCGGCCCGCGCCCGCGAGGAGGAGGAGAAGTTCGTCATTAACGTTAGCGGCCGCCGCTTTGAGACGTGGAAGAAGACGGTGGAGAAGTACCCGGACACGCTGCTGGGCAGCAACGAGCGGGAGTTCTTCTACGACGAGGCCCGCCGGGAGTACTTCTTCGACCGCGACCCGGACCTCTTCCGCCACATACTGAACTACTACCGGACGGGGAAGCTGCACTACCCCCGCCACGAGTGTCTCATGTCCTACGACGAGGAGCTGGCCTTCTTCGGCATCATCCCCGACGTCATCGGCGACTGCTGCTACGAGGACTACCGCGACCGGAAGCGCGAAAATGCCGAGCGGATGATGGACGACCGCCTGGAGGAGTCGGAGACCGCTCTCCGCGACGCCCCCAAAGGGACCATCCGCCAGCAGATGTGGCGCGCCTTCGAGAATCCGCACACCTCCACGGCGGCGCTCGTCTTCTACTACGTCACCGGCTTCTTCATCGCCGTCAGCGTGGTGGCGAACGTCGTGGAGACCGTCCCCTGTACGCACAAGGAGGGCAATCCCGACTCGAAGGTCAGCTGCGGCGACACCTTCAAGGTGGCCTTCTTCTGTCTGGACACCGCCTGCGTGATGATCTTCAGCTGCGAGTACATGCTGCGGCTGTACGCCGCCCCCACCCGCTGCAAGTTCATGCGCAGCGTCATGTCGGTGATCGACGTGGTCGCCATCATGCCCTACTACATTGGCCTCTTCATCAAGGACAACGACGACGTGTCGGGGGCGTTCGTGACGCTGCGCGTCTTTCGCGTCTTTCGCATCTTCAAGTTCAGCCGCCACTCGCAGGGGCTGCGAATACTCGGCTACACGCTCAAGAGCTGCGCCTCGGAGCTGGGCTTTCTCGTCTTCAGCCTGGCGATGGCCATCATCATCTTCGCGACGGTGATGTTCTACGCGGAGAAGAACGTCAGCCAGACGACCTTCACCAGCATTCCAGCGGCGTTCTGGTACACCATCGTCACCATGACCACCTTAGGGTAAGTGGAGGCGGCGGCAGACTGCTTTTTCCGTATTTCACCGGAGGTTTTTTTCTTGCCAAAGTAATGAGAAAAGGAAATTAAAAAATAAAACAACTCGGTGATAAACATGATGGTCAACTGGGGCAACTTTTCTGTTATTGATTTTTGCATTAAAAAATTTGTCACTTTTTCAAATTGTTCATCAATTGAGAGGTTCAATTTAAATTCGCTTTTAAACGGTTTTTTGTACGCCAATGATCAATCTTTGTTTGTGTTAGGGACAAATTGAGTATGGGCAAACAAAACGTTGAGGGAAAAAATCAATAAAAAGTTCTAGACACTGAAAATGAAAATGAAAATTTTCTTTATTTAGAAATAAAACTGAATTATCGTTGACATTGAAGTTTTTTGTTTCTTTTTCTTCTTCTGGCTAAAAATACCACCATTTGATTTTCTTTTGTTCTGTTCAATTTGACATTGTACAATTGAACAAAAAATTGTGTGCACGTCAGTGCGGTCTGGTTCTGCCTTCTTCAAACATCCCAACACACAAAACAAAAGACAAATCTTTAGAGAATTTAAACATTTTACATTTCAGTGTCATCATCAGTAGTTTTTCGTTTTTCCAATTCCCTAGACTAGTTAAAGTTTTTTTCAAATTTAAAAAACCTTTTTGCAGATGAAAACTGCTTGCATTTAATATTGAATGTGTTCTATTAATTGCTTAGTTTTGCAATAACAGTTTTTTGCTGCCAGTTTAGTTTTGTCTTGTCGCATCCAATTGCCGCCAATTTTCCGCTAAAACAAAAAGGGTCATTTAAATTCCCATTTTTACAGTTTTTTGAAGTGCTCTTTTTTATTTGAACATCATAAGAATTTTAATTTTTTAACACATCGCTCAACCGTATAATTGACTTTTGCCAGGACAAATGTGTTTTTAACAACAGACACTAGCTATAACTGCATTGCTAAAATTAAGTTAAAAATAGGATCAATGAGATAACATTAAAATTAAAAAAATAGAGAAAAAGGTCGGAAAGTACACTTTGTACAAACAGACACCAAAAACACTGAACTGGCTCAATGATATGTTTGAGAGTTATCAATCTGCTTTCAGTTACTATACAAAAGAAAATGAAACTTGAACTCGAGTTTTCTGTTTAAAATGGAGAGGAGTGAGAAGAGTCAGCTAAACAAATACAACCAGAAAAGTTCTTTTGAGCTAACTGTGCGGGTGTGTGTGTGTGTGACGTGCTTTTAAATTGCAAAATTGCGTTAGCTAAAAGTCAGCCAGAGAAATAAACGTAAAGTAAAATAGAAAAGGCAAAAGCAAATAAAAGGCAGAACAAAAGTGAAAGAAAGCTAGAGAGAAGAAAGAGAAATAGAAAACAAAGCAAAGCTATAGTAAACGTACACACTTTTGCCAGCTACGCAATCCTAAGCAACGGCAGCAGTTTTAAAGTAAAGTTAGGGTCCAACCTGCCAAATCAGCCCCAAATCAAGCGGGCTCAAATCAAACAAGAGCGACGAGAAAAAAAAGAGAGAAAAAGACGAGACTTGGATTTCAAAGATGAACGAGACCAAAGAACAAACTTTGAGTTTTTGGTTGAACTTTCAAACAGCTTGTCTACCTGATTTTACTTTTTATTTGTTCTACAGTTGAACTCTATTGTGTGTATGTGAGTGTGTGCTGTCTAACAAAGTGTTTCTCAAAATAGAATTGAACGTTGCTTTCTCTAAAATCACAAATTTTGTTAGTTTCAGTTTTATTTGTTTGAGTAGTTTGTTTTAGCATTTACGCCTGGCTACAGTTAGTTCACGGCATTGACCATTGCAAAATTTTTATTTTATTACAAAAAAACAAAACAGAATAAAACGCTGACAAACATTCAAAATACAAAATCAGTCAACTGTCGTTCTAGTTTTGGCATTTGTTGCTGATGCTGCTGGTGTTGCTGTTACCAATTTTTGCACTTACTTTTTTGCTGCAAATGTTGACTGCTGATTAGAATTGACTGCACGGCTTTTTTGCTGTTTGTGTTTGTGTATTACTTTTGGCAGTTGGCAGCTTCACAACTAACTAGCACACACACACACACACACACAGTAGTGCACATCTCTGCTCAATGAAGCGATTGATTGACTGAACAGGCACCAAATGAAACAAACGGAGAAAGGTGCTGCCCTGGCCGAGAGATTGATGCAAATTGCGTTTCAATTGTGTTTGCTGCTGCTGCTGTTGCTGCTGTCAATTGCCCAAATCAGCATCAGCAGTGGTCATCACCGTACATTTGGGTTTTATTCTTTTTCTTTATTTTTTCTTTCAGGCAAAAACAGGACAACAAATAACGGCATACATTTGCAGTGCATTAACCAAAACAAAGCTTTGTTCTTCTTTGTCATTTTGCGTCATTTTCTACTATTTCATATTTTTTTGTTCTAGACGGTTAGTGTCTGTGTCACACATTTGCATTTGTTGTTGTGGTTGCTGTTGTTGCTGCTGCTACTAGGCACACCATGTCATTTGCACATTTTTAGCCTTTTTTCGCCCAGAAAACTTTTGTTTTGTTTGAGAAAAATAAAAAAATTACTACAGAACTTGACAAAACAAAGTCAACAGCAAAAGCAGCAGTTGTGAAGCAGTCAGTCAAGTGGAAGGATAAGACTAAATAGATTCAGATAAAAAACAAAACAAAAATCAAGGTTTCAGATCAGCACTGAATGCACTGGGCGCCTAGGCGCAGAAATTCGATTTTCTTTGCCTGCCAGCAAGTGTGTGTGCGTGTTCTTGATTTGCGTTTGGCATGTTTTCCCACTGGTGTTGCTGTTAACGGCGGTGGCAATTGTGAAGAGGACATGAACAGGATTACTCAGTTCCAGGGGAAAAAAAGGGAAAAAAGAGTCCTCTCTTTTCAGACAACATCTTGCAAATCTCCTTCTCCCTTTTATTTTCTCATCCTTTTTACTTTTTTTTTCTTTATTTGTAGCTGACCATCTTTTGTGTGTGTAAGTGTGTGTGTGTGCACTGAAGTTATGTCGTGCTTCCTACAGCCTACTAACAAAGAAGTAGAAAACGGCAAACTCTTTCTTCTCTTTGTCGTTATGAAATGTGTTTGTCAGATTTAGCCGGACTGTTTTTCTGTCTTTTTTTGTAAAAAAACCAGTGCACGGCAACGATTTCCCGAGACTCCCTTCGTTTCTGTCACTTATCACTTTTTTCAGTCAAGATTTTCATCCGATTTTTTTGTTCAGAGGCAAAAAAGAATACGATATCTCCCAAAGCAAAGTCAAATCATGAGATGAGACTGAAGCACGCAACCCGTGTTTGCCTCCCGAAGTAAAAGGCAAAACAAATGGGGAAGGCAAAACTCTTGTAAACTTTGCTTTTTTGCTGTATTTCCCGCGCAGCATTTCGGTCACAGTCAATTTACCGCTGTCATGACCCCACACACACAAGCTCACGGCAGTTGGCTCCTGCTCAAGATGACATTGAAAAAAAGGCTCAAGATTCTGAAGCAAAAAAAGTGGAGTTAGAGAAGCCGAACACGCACTGCTAAAGTGAGAAAAAAATAAAAAAGCAGTTGGACAGCTCTGGAAAGCTCAGAGGAAACAGAAGAAAGAAGGATGGAAGGAGGAAGAAAACGACGACCACCCCAAATGCAGCATCACAAGGGGCTCTTATTCATTTTCAGCTCCATTTAATCTTTTTTTCTTTTTCTTTTTCATTTTTCCCTTTATTCTCATCTCTTGCTCTGTTATTCTTTTACATCTTTTGTTTTTGCTGTTGCTGTCCTGTCCCCTCAGTTAAAAGGTTTTTGTGTAGCTCTTTTCTTGCGCACTCTTAAACTGAGGGATTACAACGGTAGAGGAAAGAAGATAAGAAAAGTGAAACAAAGTTAAGGGAAAACAATGGACCAAGCACTATTGGACAGCAAAATGCTGAAATAAAAATTAAAATACCGGCAAGAAAAATGAGAAAAGGGTGGAAAAAGAGCAGCCAGTAGTCTGACAGGTCTCCAAGGAGCTATTTTTAACAAGTTTAAAAAATGTGTGCTCATCTTTTTTCATTAAAAATTGTCAGGGTTTTGCTGCTGCAGCATTAAACTTTGCAACCAAAATTTTGGCAACAGAAAAGTAGTTGCAGTTTTGCTCACTTGTTTTAATTAAAATTGAAAACGTGTTTGCGTGAAAATGAAATAAAACTCGAGTTGGACAATTTAATTGAAAATATAAATGCTGAATGATCTTGTGTTTTACGTTACATAAAAGTTTAAAAATTTTAGCAATGTAAAAGTTTCCTAGCAAGTTTGCTGCGCAGTTTTTAATTTGAACACAACTTTAAAAATAAATGTTAATTTCTAATCTAAACTAACATTTAAATTTTTGATTGATTGTCATTTGTCAATTAAGCAAGCAATTAATTGCGTGTTTTTAAAAATTGTAAAAACCAAATTTTTTATCATAGTAATAATTTAGATTTTTAACTCATTTTGTCGAAATTACCCTTCAGTTAACATTAAAAATTTTTTTGTTTTATGTTAACATTTTGTTTATTGTTTTTGGCCAGTTCTTAATAAATTTTTTTTGTCACGTTTTGAAACCATCATTAGAAACATTTGTGCTAAACTTTGTTATTTGATTATCATTTATTGTTCTAAGTAATAATTACTTGAAATTTTTGTTTTTTGTTTTAGCTAGTTCTAGCATTTAAACCAAAAAGTTTTTGATATTTTAAAACGTGTCAATTGTGTATTGGTTAATTGTTTGGTGCAGTGCAATTTTTAATAAAAATAAAATTTTAGGACTTGTAGAAATTTAAGTTACAAATTTCTAATGTTTTTCAGTTAAAAAAATTAGAAAAAAACTAAATGGCTAAACTATAAATAAAAACGGTGATTTTAAAAACTTTTAAAATTGGTACAAAGCAAAAGTTAATGGTGGTAATAGAAAATAATAATGATAAAGAGGTATATGCTAAGAAGATGATGGCGGTTTCATTGATAGAGTGTGTGCCTGCATACTTGTTTGCTTTGTTTATTAATACAAATTGATAAACAAACGTGCAAGTAGGCTTAAGTGAGTTTACGTTGTTTTTTTGCAATTGACTTCTTATTCACAAAAAATAAAGGAGATTTTGCCTAAAACAGCTATTGATTTTCGATTAGCAAAAAAAGAGATGATGATGTTCTTGATGGCAATAAGTTTATATTTTGAATAAAATGCATGGCAGTGGGTTGGTTTTTTTGGGTGTCATTTATTTTGTTTTATACTACACAGAATTTTATTTTAAAAAACTTTCAACTTTTATCTTGATTTTTTGTTTTGAATCAGTTTGCGAAAACAACAAAAAAACTGCAGGCTCATTAAAATAAGATTTTACAAATTCACACTGCAAATGTGATTAATAGTCACTTTAAAAACACCTACATGGCTTAAGATTTACATTTTTAAAGTTTTGTTAAAAAACAATTTTAAATTTATGATAATCACGTCACGTGAAAAATTCTTTTAACGGCATGTGTTTTGAAAAAGATATTTTGTTTAAGGTGTTTTGCCAAACAAAGTTTTGCCAATTTAGGTTCTAAAATGTTTAAAAACAAATATTCAGTACTCATTGAAAGGCAGGAGTTTGCTTTACTGGAGACCACTGGTCATTATTTGGTCAAAACAAATACACACGCGTACTTTTGATGTTGTATCATTTAAATAAAACAAAATGCAGCAAAGTGACTTAAACAATTCATTTTATTTTTCTATTGTTCAATTTTTTGTGTTTGCTGTTTTTGGTGGTAATAAACATTTTTGTCTTGTTTTGCTATGGTTTACGACTTAAATGCTCATTTGAACAAAGTTGCTTTGAAATGGCATTAAAGAGCCACTAAGGTATACTTCTAGAGCCACCATTTGCAAGAAAGTGAATTTGCATTTCATTTTTTTTGTTTTTACTGTTATTATTATTGTGGTTGTTGTTGTTTTTAATAGTGTTTCAAATTTGCAAAAAGACAAAAAAGTTTTTATTTGTAGTGGCTGGGACTAAAAAATAGTTTTTTAAAACAACAAAATTTTTTCAGTAAAAAAATTGTTTTGCGTTAAAAGCAAAATACTTTAAAAATGCATTACAAATCACATATTAATTAGACAGCAATGATGACGCTGCATAAAAATGGTTAACAAAAATAACTCAACTTTGATTTAATGCTAGATCTGCTTCACTGAATCGCGGACTACCTTTATATTTGATTGCCAAAAAAACAATTCACGTTTTGGGTGGATGCAAACAATTTATTGTGATTATTTTTACTGTAATAGTTCATTTTTTTATGACCAAGTTTATTTTGTTTGCCTCAACAAAAACAACTTATTTTTAGTTTTTAATTTGGTAGTGTTTCATTAAAAATTTTCTAAGTGTGTCAAAAGCAGAAAAACACCTCATCAAAAGTGCATTACCACTGCTGCCACTAAATCGCTGACACTGATAACAAAAGTTAAAGTAACAAAAAAATTAAGTACTAACAAAACAAAAAAATACTTTTTTTATCTTGTGTTTGATTGACTGACTGACTGACAAACAAACTGACGTCAATTTTTTTGTTCATTATTTTTTAGCAAGTTTTAATTTTTTTTACCACATTATACTACTGTTGATAGTGTACATCAACAACACTTCACAGTTTTTTGCAACTGTCTAATGCACAAATACAAAAAAATAGTCGGAAAATGAAAGTGGGCAACAAATGAAAAGCAGGAAAGACCACAGTCAGTGTCAGTCAGTTGACAAGCTCACCGTCACTGATTTTGTCAGCTCCCAAACTGTGCTTTCTGGTTAATTGCCTTAACCACACACTCGACACAGTGCATTAGATAAGGGCATAGTTGTTGAGATTGCAAGCCAACTTTGCACTTATACTAACACTCTGTTTTATTTGCATTTTAATACTTTTTCTCTGTTGTTTAATAGTTGTTTTTGCGGCGCTGCACAGGGCAATGTTTGTGGTTTTTTGTTGTAAAATTTCGCTATACTGAAATGTCTTTTAATTAAAAATTTTAAGTTTGTTGACAAGCTGGCTAGTGTTTTCAGCTGGCAGCAGTTTGATGAAAAAATAAAATAAACAAAACTAAAATAAAAATTTTGAAACAGTTAAATTGAGGTTGCTGTTTTATTTTTTTTTTCAAACAAAAGCTTTATTATAATAAAAACCACTGCGATCTCTTAT
>JAALOO010000031.1_pt8 | contig 20293 bp, 8 predicted proteins | sample 7257641 | NCBI WGS metagenome assembly JAALOO01 (sample SAMN14085613, study PRJNA598686) | mite metagenome | biome: ENVO:01001000; feature: ENVO:01001002; material: ENVO:01001226; isolation source: single female mite from University of Michigan culture on fish food culture... ...
TCTCTCTCTCTCTCTCTCTCTCTCTCTCTCTCTCTCTTTCTATCAGCCAAATGGCCTCATTTAACTGATGAGTTCTAGTGATTGGCTCATCAGTAGCTGAAATGGAGACAATTCATTCTCGGTGTCTTCAGCAGTCAGTCATTTTAAATGCCTATCTGATGGAAACAGGAGGAAACAGTCGCAGTCGTTTGACAAAGCGTTTTCCCTTTCTCTTCACTCTCGTCTGTTTGTTGGCAATTAGCTAGCCAACTTACCTTTTGTTTAAATGTGACGTGCAACAGTCACACAGGGAAAAAAGGTACACACACCGGGGAATTATTACTTTTGCAAGCACTGTGTGTGCACTGTGCTTGTTAGTGTGTTTGTTTGCTTTCACGGCGACGGTGACGAGATGTGTCACGCCAAGATGCGAGAACACTGCCCAACTACTGCACGGCGGCAGTTCATGTGAGGCGTAGAGTTTAGTCGATGCTTTTCATTGCTACTGCTGATGGGAGCTTTCTTTACGATATTGACGATCAGAGGTGAGATTGAACAGTTTTAAAGTTAAAGAAGTTAGCGTAATGTTTAGTAGTAAAACTGTAATGCTACTTTATGAGCAAAAGTTGTTTAGGATGAGCGAGGATTCCTACTTTGCCTCATTTCTTACATAACAGCACTTGCATTGAGGCCAGATTGTTTTGAGACTGAAAAAATAGCCCTCAAATCTTCTTTGACATCATTATTTAGATTTGATTTACTGCCTTTTGCATTTGCATATGTGCTTGCGCACTGTTCTTTCAAATTGGCGCCTATTCGTTATTGAAATTTGCATCAGTGCACTTTAAATGCATGCATTTTTAAACAAGGGAAGACAATCAATCAGCCAACGCTGGCTTTCTTTTTGCAAACAACTCTGCATCCAGTCAGCGGTAGCCACTCGTACATGAATGTCAACAGATAAACATAGACGACTGCCATTTAAACAGCACACAGGTGGGTCAATGTCGATGTATTCCTGGTTACAATGCTCTGAAAGGGAAAAAAGAAAGTTCCATCGACAGGCTCAAACAAATGTCATCAATGACAAAGTGAATGAAAGGAAAAAGTGTCAATGAACAGTGCCAACAAGTGCATCTCCATGCATTGTAGTGCCAGTATACCATTCATCAACGACCATCGGTCTTTTCACTTTGAAGTTTGCTCACAAACAGTAGCATCTAGTCTTGACGTTAACCGTCTTCTCTAACTTCTTTTTAATGCTAATGTGGCCTTTTTGCTTTCTGTTGACAGGCAGTAATAATGAAGCCCAGCAGTTTTTGTCTCGCGGTGGACAGGCAATCGTCCGAATGCGCGGTCTTCCCTACGACTGCACTGCCCAGCAAGTGGTAAGTGGTACTTTTCTTTTTCTCATATATTTTTGTACAATTTGTAAAAAGTTCATTTGTCTTTACCTTGCTCCTAGATTGATTTCTTTGCCAACGACGAGTGCTGCGATGTAATGCACGGCGCTGATGGTGTTCTCTTTGTGCGCAAACCCGATGGGCGCCCAACAGGTGATGCTTTTGTGCTCTTTGAAAATGAGGAGATCACCACAAAGGCACTGCAGAAACATCGAGAGTGTATTGGCTCACGGTACATTGAGCTCTTTCGAAGTACTAACGCCGAAGTACAACAGGTTGGTGATAACGAGAAAACAGTGACTGAATGATGTGCTAATAGTAAATAGCGAGAAAGAACATGAAACCTTTACTAAATTCTAGCAACAAAACAAAAGGAATAGTCTAGCCAATTACTGCATGGTTTGCGCAATCAGCAAGCACTTTCTCTCGTCTGTGACCTTGCTTTCATTCTAGTGCCATTATTCAGAAAAGGCAAAAAGTAATATTTTTTTATTGCGAATCGCAGACAGAGGAAAAACGCTTTGTGAGGTAGCATCTACGTCGGCAGTGTTCAGTCGTGTTTACAGGTCATTATTGTAATGTGATAAATAACGCAAGCAAATAAACACCATAACACCATTATTCATTTTATGCTTAATTGCCCATTAGTGAAAATGGTAATAAGCCTCAAGTAGTTCAAAGGTCATTCTTTCTATCTGGCAATCACCCTTTACCCTTTTCCACTTTTTGCTTCTGTTTACTAATGCTTTACTATTTACTCTCTTCAATAAAAGGTTTTCAATCGAAACACCGACTGGCGCATCTTTGAGAACAACATGGCGCAGCCACTACTGTCGCCCTTGGTCGCCCAGCAACTGCTGCACTCTGGATCTCGCAAAGACTGCATCCGTCTTCGAGGTTTGCCCTATGAGGCACAGGTGGAGCAGATTCTTGAGTTCCTCGGCGACCACTCAAAGAAGATTGTCTTCCAGGGCGTGCACATGGTCTACAATGCCCAGGGACAGCCGTCCGGGGAGGCGTTCATTCAGATGGACAGCGAACAGAGTGCCCTGATCGCCGCTCAGCAGCGTCACCATCGATACATGAACTTTGGAAAGAAGCAGCGCTACATTGAGGTCTTTCAGTGCTCAGTGGAGGACATGAATCTCACCGGTGGCATTCAACTGCAACGACCACTGCTTCCTTCAGGTGCGTCTTGTGGTTCACTCCTCTAAATTCTTCTAGTTAACTGTCTTCTGTTCCCCCCTCCTCTGCAGGCACTCTTCTGGCGCCTCCCTTTGTCCCCTTTCCCTTTGCGCCACTGGGGCCGACTGGCTACCCGACTGGTGCTCAGCTGCCACCGACCCATCCTGCAGCAATGATGCAGTCGCTCAACGGGGTGGCCCACTCTCCAGCAGTCACACTGGCCATGGCCAATCACCACCACCATCAACAGCAGCAGCAGGCACACTCGGTGGCCACTGCTCGCCTTGCTGCCCCCTTTCACGGGCCAAATCCCTTCAACCTGATCTACTGGCACTACCCATCGCCGCCAGTCTCACCGACGGCCTACTTTGCTGCTGCTCACCAAACGCCCGCCCCAGCTATGGTCAATCTGAGAGGACTTCGATAAAGTCTCTCTCTTTCTCTCACTTTTCGCCGCCCATTTAATCTCCACTACAGCTCTACTCCCCCCTCCTCGCCGGCAGTGTGCAATATACTTAACAACGCTGTCTGGCAACTTCAATGCCAAGTCACGCAAGTCTTGGCAAGCACCGACAAGCAGTCTTTACCCAGCTTTTATCAGCACTTCTTCAAGTGCCTTCACTATACCGCTTGTGATAATCAATGTACAAACCTATTCTCACTCCTCTTTCCAGTTTACCTGCTCTCTTTTTTGGAGCAGTCAAAGCATCTTCTCTTGGGTGCAACATGCACCTTTTCACAGTACAAATTGAATGTAACACGATTACTATCTTTCCATTTCTCTCTCTCACTCTTATGTACTTTATATCTTCCAGTTTCAATTTGTGTACAAATGACAAAACTAGTCTGCAATGCAACTGAATTTGATCGCATATAAAAATTGAAATAAAAATTAATATATTTTATGATCTACGTATGAGTTTCAATGGTCGTAAGCACATGTTGATCACAGCGGGATTGTCGTTTTAGAATGCCCAAAAGCTGCATCTTTTTTCTAGTTTATTAAAATGCGACAGATGTCGCTGCTAGACGTCATCGTCACTCTTCAAAGCAAAACAAGCCAACACATTTGTTGTTATCAACCTGCAACTGCACTTTCTTTAGCCTAGATAACTCAGAACTCACCTTATCGACAAGCTGCCAAATAATCTGAATGAGTTGGAAATAAGTCAACGAAGGTAAGCACGGCTTGTTTACTAATTGTCAATATGATCAACGCCACTAAGTGATCATGTTTTGTTGTTGTTTGATGATCTAACTTGTTTATTTATCTTTTTCAGTTTTGTGCCGCTTTTGTGCGGACAGCTAGACAATGGCTTACAGGAGGAACTTCCGAGGAGGGAATCCTCGTGGGCGAGGCGGAAATCGTAACTTCAACAATGGCACTGAGTTTTCCGGACTGAATCGTCGACAATTCTACGGAAACAACAACTTTGGAGACAACAACTTAAATGATGATGAAAACTCAGAGAATGCTACTGATGGTGAAACATTGAACACATTCAAAGGATCAAAACGAAATTTCTCTTCCAGCGTTCTGTCTGATCTAAACACGCTAAAGAACTTCACCAAGCAGTTTCAAAATGGTGAAAAGAAAAATTGGCCTAAGTACATTCGTGAGATGAACAACTTTTTCTCAACCTCGGAATCTTTTCCCAACACATTGACTGAATGTCCACAAAGGTAAGACTGTATTTGCTTTTTTGCAGAGTTATAATATTTTGATTGATTACAGAGCTTACGAAGAAGTTATCCGAATTCTAACGAAAATCTATCTTGGGAAGTTATATCCGGACATTTCAGACGAACTAGTTCAATGCCTCACCATTTTTGCCAAGTGTCTTGAAAATCTACATCATGATTTTTTCTCCTGGATGTTCAGCATATACTTCAACAAGTCTGCAGTCGACGTTGAGGAAACTCGTTATGCTGTACTGAAATCACTGTACAGTGTCATCAAACAATCACCAATCAGTGTGAAAGAGAGCGTTTTCCACATTCAGAAAAAGCTGAAAAAAGCACTTGAAGATGCTTCCACTATTGAGATGTTTCTGCAAACTTCTGAGCTCATGATATTTATTGGTGATCATTATTCAATCTCCTTGCAAACTCATTTTAAAGATTTTATCGACATTCTACTTGGCTGGTTCCTTGACGCTCGCCATCCAACTCTGGTCACTCGTTCACTCGAAGACACCATGTTATCACTTGGTTCTTATTGGCACAACGATTTATCATTTTCAGTCACTTTGCTAAGTCAGTTTATGGAGGACTTTGAAAAATACTTTCAAGAAGTTTTGGCGGATTTTGAGTCTAGTAGCTCTGATAGCGGTGAAACTGAACATAGACACAACCTGAACAATCAGTTGCACAAAATGGCTTCCCTAGCTCGTGTTTTCGCCATCGTCTTGTACCGACTTGACTTTGCATCGAGTGGCCTGGAAGTTTTACTGACTTTAAAGCTAGATTTTGATCCAATCATATTTCTTCTCAACACACTTAAGCTGAAGATGAAAGTTGTTACCTCGTTTAAACCGCTGAACGTCTGCTTTTTCGAAGAGCTAGTCGCTGAATGCAATCTTTCAATATGCCTGCTGATTGAAGCATTCCGTTCATATCCAGATACAACTTTCAACTTTAAAAGCATGCACGGGGACTTTATTGAGTACTGCAATCTACTGTTTGATCTTCTTCCGAGCTCATTTCTCAAACTAACTACCACCTCACTCGACTTGTTGCGAATTCTAACTCAAACCCTCAACACTGATCTTACGGCGGACTTTGTGTCAAAGTTGTTCTCACCCCAATTTCAGCAGCTCAAATTCTTTATGATTGAAACAGTGCAAAAAGCTTACATCGAACTGCTATACACGACACTGCGCATCAAGAGCGTGCCCATTGTAGAGCAGGCTTATCAGTGCATTCTGAAATACCTCAAGTATGCGTTCCGCACTCTTCGGCGAATCAAATATCATGACGATCATTCGCTGCCGTCCTTTCTACCGAAAATTGATTTAGAGGACCCTGCCATGTTTGCGTTTTTCGCCAGTGAAGAGCACTGCTTAATGTCAATTCATTCTGATTTGGCACTGCTCGCTGAGATTGTCAACACCAAACACTCGCTTATCGCCATGTGGGCCCTGTCGCCGTCATTCATGGACTTATCTTTGCATCATCTCAGTTCAACTTTTCCCTGGTTCATCGAGGACTTTCCATTCATCAGTTATTCGCTTATCTTCCTCATATTTTCCTACAGCACCAAGCACAATAACTTTATTAATCAAAGCTCTTTAATGCAAAATGCGCCAGCTCAAATGCCAGCCGGCAACGTCCACTCGTTGTTGAACTTTGGGGATACTTCAGAAAATGAAACTAAAGCTGAAACTGAATCTTTAAAATCGTCAAATGTAATGCGCTTCAAGTCTAACCCGCAAAATTGCAGTTATTTTGCCGACATTTTAAAGTTGCTGAACTCTCTTCTGAAAATTGATCATCTGTCTGCTGACATTGTCACGCTTTGCTTCAAATGGGTTGATGAAATTGTTGAATTTCTAAAGAAAAGTACCCTCAAAACAACTGCCTTGATTTATTCGCCCGAGTTTGTTACTCTTATCGAAACCATTTCCGAGTACTCATATTCGAATGATTTCTTTATTTGTAAATTGTCATGCAAGTTCATTCAAGATTTAATGCCTTTAATTGAAACTGACTTTGCCAGATCTAACGTCTACTGCAATGTCATTTGCAACTACAAAAAAGCTTGTCAAATGAACATTGCCCATCCCAACGCAAAAATTTCCCAGCTGTTCGTCCATTTGCTCGCCACATTACCTTTCAACTCAAAATCGCTGAACATAATATCTTCTTGGAAAGTTCTAAACCGAGTTTACTCCATTCAAAACGAACTTTTTCTTTATCCTGAAGAGGCTCACCTTTCGCTCGTTTGCCTGATGCACAAGTCGCCCTCTGAATCCTTTTCACTGCACGCCTTTCAGCTGGTGATTGACTTTATTCTATATGGCAAGCAGCACTCGAGTACCGATTTGACTTGGCTTTCTCGCTTATTCTTCTCCGTCTTCGATATGAGCCAGTTGAAAGTGTCCACCTCGATACGTCCCACAATCAGTTACTTGCCCTTCATCTCTAGTAACCTCAATGCGTGCAATGTCTTCAACAACAACAACTGGACGCTGCTTTTCTGGGCTTGCTGGGAGCTGGTGCAGTATTGCATTGAAAATCGTCTAAAGACTCCGCTTGGAAAGCCACAGGACACCTTCACAAAGATTGAGGCGACCATTAAAGTCTTTGTCGGCGAAATTTCCCATCCATCGAAAAACAAACAGTCAGATCCAACAACACCGGTCACTGTTATGCGCATCAACATGCTGCTTATGATCATGGACAACTTTGACAAACTAATCTACAATGCCATATCGGATAACTCACTTCGCCTGTACACTCCACTGAAGTTGTCGAAGAGTTTTTTCAAAAAGAACAAAGGAACCTGCAATGAATGGATTAATCGCAACCGGCGATCTATTATGATCATTGCTCTCAAACTCGGTGAACCGGTCACAGTGATACGCCATGGTGAAGAGCTGCTCCGACAGTACGTTCTCGATAAGAATCTGTTTACCATTGAAGAGATTGAGTTCATTCTGCTGCTTATGATTGACGCCCTCATTCAATTGCAGGCGCCGGAAGCAGTGATGGGCTTTTACATATGGACCAAACAGACGCTCAATGTTCGCTTTGATTGGATTAAGACGGCCACCAGTGAAGCGAACTGGCGATACGAAAATGCTCTCAGTGAATATCAATCTCTGTTGCATGCGAAGCAAACAAACAGTGCCAGACTGAGCGAAAATCAAAGTTCACTGAATTTAATAACTTCAAATAAGAATTTTGTCTGCAACACCTACACAGTCAACTTTTTCCACAAACGAATTCTAAACTGCTTTCTCAATCTCGAACGCTACGAAGAAGCCATTGCCTGGTCGAATGACAGCGATAACTGCAGCTTTGCCGAGGACAGTTTCTTTCACTCTAAAGTGGACTACTCCTACCTTTCATCGTTAAGCAAGTTTTCAACCAGCCAAACAGTTGAAAATGTACCTTCTAACAAAGAGACTAAAAAGTCATCCGTTTTGTGGGATATTGAATCACAGTTTCACACATTACAGTCTCGTCTCTTTGAATCGACACTCAAATTCTACAACTCTTCAACTGAAACAGAAAACTCTCAGCAAACGTTGGCATCAGAATTGAATGATATTCTCAGCAACAAACTAAATCCTCTACTGCAGTCATTCTACGTGTGTGGCCTTTCAGCTGAGGACAGCTCAATTTATAACCTTCTAAAGGAAGCTAACAAAATTAAAGAATTGATTGAAAGCAAGCCGGAAAACAATCATGCATCAAGCTCAAACAGCTACACATCTTTCAGTTTTATTTGCAACTCAAACATGGATCGTCTGGTGAATTCAGTTTTGTGGCACAAGATTTACGCCAAACTAAACACCAAAGTGCAACGAGTTCCCGAAAGTTCAATGAAAAAGTCTTTGAATGATCTTCTACTTCGAACCGCTACTTCAGCTCGAAAAAGCCTCAACTTTAACCTCGCTCAAAGTGTTTTGCGACAGTTTGCCGAGACTAACTTTGAGGTGAAAGTTATCAGAAAGGAAATGTTGTCTTCAGTCCATCTGCAGGACATTTTTGAGGAGTCTCTTCGGAAGCCAATATGTGATGACTTGATCAAATTTTCAATGGAGATTTCCAAGTTGTGTTGCTCTAGCGGCGACACCAGTACTGCTATTGACATTCTGCTGCAAAGTATTAACGCGTTTGTGGAAGAAGCTCCAACTTGCTCAGAGGTAATCGAGCCCACTTCTCGCTTGCTTTTAAAGTTAGTCGACTACATTCAAATGGACTCAACGAACTGCGAAAGCGTCAACTTCTCTCAGCTAAACTCTCTTCGCAATTTCGAGCTCATTGACGAAAAGTTTGCCTGCATAAAGAAGCTAAACCACTCGGAAAATATCATCGGGAAAATGTTACTTTACAGCGCCAACAGTTGTCCACTGCTTGCAAAGGCCTGGTACCGACTGGCAGACTGGAGCTACAAGTGGGGTCGTAAGCTGAGTGATTTAGAGGAAGACAAAATCGTTGCCGAGGAAGGGGCCATTTTCAAGGAGGACAGCGTGTTTGAGTTTTACAAACTGGCCGCCAACTCCTACTTTAAGTTTCTTCGCATCAGCACCCAATCCGGTTGTGATGACGTCAATGCGACTCTTCGACTACTGCGACTAATACTGAAACACGCTCCTGAATTGCGAGAAATTTTGGAAGTCGGACTAAGTGAAACGCCCACCAAGCCATGGAAAAACATTACCCTGCAGCTGTTTTCGCGTCTCAATCACCACGAGGCGTACGTTCGCCAGAGTATCAGCGATCTGCTGTGTCGCATCGGCGCCGACTCACCTCAACTGGTCATCTTTCCTGCTGTGGCCGGCTCGCTGAATGATCAGTCGGTAAAGTCGAAAAACTACGATTACACCTCGACGCCCAATGTGGAGGAGGACGAAGAGGAGGAGGAGATGAACAGTCAGTCGGTGGTGGACTCGTGTATCATGCAGAACTGCTACACTTCTCTTCTCGACACGCTGGCGCTGCAGAATCCGAACTTGATTTCCCAGACAAAGCTGTTTGTCCATGAGCTGCGTCGCATTACAGTGCTCTGGGACGAGCTGTGGATTGGCACTCTGCAGCACAATCTGAATGAAGTTAAGCGGCAGGTGTCATCACTGGAGAAGGAAATTGAAAAGACCAAACTGAACGTCAATTTGTACGAGAACGAAAAGCTGCTGTTCATAAAAGAGCAGCACAATATTTTCTTTCGGCGAATCCTCTACTCTCTTGAGCTTACTAAGCTCATCACCTCCGATCACCCTGAGACACCGCATGAACAGTGGTTTCAGAGCAACTTTAGTCAGCTAATTAATGAGCTGATTGCCTGCATCAAACATCCCGACAATGTTTACGACCCGTCAAACATTCTCTACCACTACCAGAACCTGCTGCAAGTCATACGCAAGCGATCTTTCATTTCCAGTAGCTTCAAACTGCAGATGCAAGATATAAGCCCAAAGTTGGCGCAACTTGACAATTCGGTGATTCCCCTGCCTGGGCTGAATGTCACCTCAAATGTGACTCTTCGAAAGGTCTTCAAAACTGTTTCGGTTCTGCATACCTACACCAAGCCAAAGAAAATTGTGTTTATTGGCTCAGATGGCCGGAACTACACCTACCTGTTCAAGGGACACGAGGATCTTCACTTGGATGAGCGAATAATGCAATTTCTATCAGTCGTCAACAAAATGATGGTCAAATTTGACTCGGGATTTTCGCGCAACCGACAACTTTTTTGCCGCGCTCGAAACTACGCTGTCACTCCACTGGGCGACAAGTCCGGCCTGATTCAGTGGGTCGAAGGCGGTCAAGCGCTGTACAACTTTTACAAAAGATGGCTGACCAATCGAGAAGTTCCACTGGAGGAGCATATCAACAAGAAAGTTAGTGCTGTTGAGATATTCAAAAGTAAGCTGTGTGAAAGGGGAATTGTTTCGGAGAACCGAGCCGAGTGGAATCCCAATGCTCTCATTGAAGTTTATCAGGAGCTAGTTGCTGAAACGCCGAACGACTTGATCTACAAAGAACTCTGGTCTTCTTCGATCAACTCTTCTGATTACTGGACCTTGACGCAAAACTTTATCACTTCAAATGCTCTCATGTCAATGATTGGGTACATTCTCGGGCTGGGCGATCGTCATCTAGACAACATTCTGCTTGACCTGACCACAGGAGAAGTAATTCACATTGACTACAATATCTGCTTCGAGAAAGGCAAATCCCTACGTGTCCCTGAAATGGTTCTCTGCCGTCTGACGCAGAACATTGTCAATGCCTTTGGTATTACGGGAATTGAGGGCACCTTTCGAATATCTTGTGAGCACGCGATGAAAATACTGCGAAAGGGTAAAGAGGTGCTGCTCACACTGCTGGAAGCCTTCGTCTACGACCCTCTCATTGACTGGACAGCCCAACACGAAGAGGGCTACACTGGTGCCATTTATGGTGGCGCCCGAATTGCACAGCTGGCAAAAGAAGGCAAAATAATTCCTAAAAAGCAGATGGAACGGGAGAACATGGAGGCAATTGCCCGGCTTAATCAGCTCATTCAGTCAGTCGGTCAACGTAACACTGACTGGCCAACAATTAACAACGACGCTGATTTGCTTCAATGTGGCGAATTTCTCAAGCGAGACACTTCGATCATGAAAATGTCTCTGAGTGATGCTGGCGACAGTGGTGTTGCGGACACCAGCATACGCTCAAAGAAGTACAAGCGGAACGCCTATGCTTTTTCAGTCTGGAAAAAGATAAAGACAAAGGTATTTGACTTTAATTTGGTTTACTAACTCCTTCATTCATAAACTTGAAAACTATTTACCACTCAGCTTGATGGTCGTGATTTTGACGCTAACAAACGATTGTCAGTTTACGAGCAAGTGAATAATGTGTTGAAGGAATCAATGGACACTGGAAATCTTGCTCGAATGTACGAAGGATGGACAAGGTTTGTAGGATTTATCATAGAAGACTTTTGTGTATTAACCGGTTAATTTCCTTTTTAGCTGGGTGTAATTTGGCTCTCACATTTGTCCTGTTTGTGCCTTTGCTTCCTGAACTGCCTAACTGCGCAGGTATCAACTTGTTTTATGTTGGCAAAACTTTTCAATCAATTACACTGTGCACAGTTTCGATCTGCAGCTGATCAACTGAGCTACGACCACTTTGCCAATCGGTCGTGACAGTTTCTCAATATTTGAAAGTGCCTTTCCGCCAGGAATCGCTGTCATGAGATATTAAGAAGACTAACATTATCGTTGATCATCAATCTTCACCAGTGGTCACTCTTCACCAGTCGCGCTGAGATGTGGTGATGCTAAAAAATGGATATAAAAGTAAACTTCCAGTTTAAAATAAATTTAAAGTTATACTCTTGTTAAAATGCCGTATTATCGGCTGTGTCGATCATCAAGGTCGGCATGTGTGAACAGTGGTTGATTTGTGCTCAGCGTGTAATCGGCGGTGGTGAGAGGAAGTGAAAAGGTGGCTGAAAAAAGGAGTACAGTAAGACGTCGTTGTAAAGAGGAGACACAAAGCGCTAGGAGAAGCACTGCTCATCGTGTCCCGCAGTGTAAGCTCAGCCTGCCTTGTCGGAACGAATCAACAGCCCATACATCACTGATCGATTCTCAGTGAGAGCAACAACAGCAGCAGCACTACTTCTTTGTGTCTTTCTTGCCACCTAATGATGTTTGTCACCATTCGACAGTGCAGTGCGAAAGGCTTGCCCGACAGATTTGCTGCTAAGGTAGAGACAGGCAGGCAGGTCAATCGAACCGGCGAGCTACATTGGCAGAGCTGGGCTGCATTGAATAGCTGCACAAGCTGTCTTCATGAGAAAGTATCGGAGAAGGCACCACTTTAGTGGTGGCAGTAGTGGTGTGTGTAGTGTTCGTCGAAGTGCCTTGGCCCTTGTCAACCCGCTCAAGGCTGCCCCAGTGAGAGGCTTCACTCGGTCGGTCCCCCCTTTCGCTTTGGAAAGCACTTTCGCTTCTTTTGTCTTCCTGTCTCCGCATCACTCCGTATCTCTCTTTCTTTTTTTCTTTCCTTCTCTCTTTTCTTTCTTTCGCTTTCTCTGGCTGTCTCCTGGTATCGATTGATATCCCATTAGAAATGATTAATTCGAGGAATATATGGCACAAGGCCGACTGCCGACACACCCATTCGGTTAGTCATCCGTCTTTGGGACGACCACTATGGGCCCAGTAGGCTGACTAGGCCACTGGCACACACATTGACACTAGTGTGCCAGTGCAGTGTGCGCTGCTGATGCTGCTGCTGCGGACGTGTCACCGTGTCAAGCTAGCTTTTTGACTTGTGCACCACTAATGCCATTACCACGCAGGTTTGCCCAAATTTGAGGTTACCAGGCTGTTGTTTGCCTCTAATTGTGTGCCTGCAGTGCTTGCGGCTGAGTTACAGGCACTTCAGATGATAGTCACCTTTGTACTGCCTGCCTCTCATTTTAGGGGTGCATTAGGGAGCTGATATCGATTAAGTCTGCTTCAATGCAGCTCTAGCTTAGCGCTTGAAGGCGACAGTTTAGTAGAAAACACAGAAAAGGGTTAAAACGACACTGGGAGTTGATGGAAAGGATTCAGGGACGAGAAGATAGGCACATGTTACATTAGAGACAGATTGTCTTTCAGGCATCACCATCATCATCATCAGGCATCTCATGGAGGGTGAATGCAGCGAAACGGATGAAATGGCTGCATTTACGCTCAATTCGATAATTGGACTGCAGTGGAAGGCGATGGTCTGATGGTGACACGCTCAACTTTGGCACTGCAATGCAACAGAAATATGGATGACGTGTGACGGACAAGTGACAGAGGCCAGGCATTGCATTTGTCACACTGTTTGACACGAACATAAAGGTGAGCCTTTGAAGCGCACAGTCGCACGCGACGATTGACGCCGTTGATGCACAACACTGATGCTCACTGCTGCTGCTGCCGCCGCATTGGAACATCTTACTGCTGATGACTACCCCCAGCAGTACAGAGAATTGGACTTCAATTGGAGCGCAAGAAGTAGGCCATCTTCACGGGTTTCCTTGAAAGACGTCATGCTGCACAAAGCAAATGCCACTGATGGTGAGTGCCAGTGTGAGAGCACGTCTCACAGTGCTGCAGAACTGCGCCGACTGTCAGCAGGGTCCGTGACACTACTGGGGCAGACTACTACTGTCTCAGGAGCTGCCTCAGCAGTGAAAGCATCGATGGGTGCCTTACTTTGCCTGGGCCTCAATGGACTCACTTGCGCAACGGAGCAATGAATCAAAGGAGCGCTCTCTGCACTCGTTACAGTGCACTCTCCTTCAGTCTTTGAGTCCCTTCAGGCAGGCATTGCGAATCGGTAGCCGCTGCAACGTCTGCTCGGTGACCCCTTTTTGCAGTTTTCTTCTTGGAAATCTTCTAAAACGACTTTGCAAACATTTGCCTAAGTGGATTCCTGAGAAACGTTTTGTTTAGTTTTTAAAATTTTTAATTTAGCTCTGAGCAGTATTTTAATAAAGTGTTGTTTGTATAAAACATTATTTGAAAAAAGATTTTTTATAATTACAGCAAATAACAATTAAAAACACAAACAAAAGTGGTAGAAAATAGTAAAAACATCTTAGGGTGTTGTGTGCAAATAATCTAAAAGGTGTTTGTCAAAAGATTTATGATTTAATTGTTTTGTCAAAAACGGGTAAACATTCATTAAGAAGTTACTAAAAATTTAATTTTTTAAAAATGTTTGTACAAAAAATAGGTGCAGAACTTGATTGCTGAGATTTCAGTAACCTGTAAAAGTAGCTGTTAGACTTTTGCCAAAAGTTTGAATAATTAAAATTACCGTTGGAAACTTGATTACTACAATTTATTAATGAAATCTTTTCAAAAGTAAATCATCAAAAAAAAATTTAACAAAAGTTTATTGAAGATTGTTTTAAAAACAAAAGGTGTTCAAAGGGTGCATAAAAGTTGATAAAAGTTATTTTATGTAAACTGGTTGATTATTTTGCGATGACAAAAGTAAAGTTGAGAAAAAAGTAAAAATTTTTATTGACAATAAAAAACTTTTGCAGCACAAAAATCAGTTGCGAAGTGTTTGTTGAAACTTTGAAAAGTTGGCAAAGCGGGGTATCACAAATGAAGTACACTAATTACCATTCAAGGCACGAATTTAGAATAGCTAAAGTTTGCTGTTGCCAAGAAGAGGTACATGACCTTGGTTGAGAAGCTGACAAAGTTGTTGGAGCACCAAGTTGACCGTTGAAGAGAGGTGAACAAGGTAAATACACACCGAAAGAGTTGGCAACACCGCAGTCATCAGGAGAATATAGTCGAGTGAGCGGGCTGAGGGTTTCTGGTCGCGTCGATGGCACCGAAGCAATGCTGCCTATAATGCTGCCGGGTTCCACTTGGCACTCTGCTCACTGGCACACAACTTACTCTGCTGTCGGTTTGCAGTTAACTCTTGCCGTCTACCGCTGCCTCGTCGGCCCAGCAAAGAGTGGCGGCAATGGCCGAGTGAGTGCCTCTCCTCGAGCACAGTGCCCCTTTACCACCACGGTCACCATGCGCCAGCCATCGCTTTCGGCTTGGAACACTGGCTGGTGGTGGTGGTGGTGGTGGTGGCCGGGAACTGATGCTGTTTCTGCCGCTTTTGCTTCTGCTGCTGCTGCTGATGGCGCTGATGTGTGGAAGCAATGCAGCAGGCGTGCAGCACGGGTCGAATGAGTTGCCAATGCCAATCGATTGGACAGAATTGCTGCTCAGCACACACATGCACTCACAGACTCACTCTTTCTCTCTTCCCTTGGCCGAAGTTTCCGAACAAGGCTCACTCTGCTAGGCTTTGGTTTGTTTCATTCTCGTCGGTCTCGGTGTCTGGCAACCATGCAACCATCTGCACCTCTTTCTACGTCGTCGTCAATTTCAGTTTTGATTTTTGCATTGTGTTTGTGGTTGTGTGTTTGGAGATCTGCCTGATTTAAAAGGCTTCATTTCATTACCAAAAGGTAAAACTGTTGTGATTTCTAGCCACCGGCATCTTTTACTTTCCTTCAAAAATCGTTTGATTTGTTATAAAATCTCTATAATTTTGTTATGTGAATTTGAAGTCAACTTTCAAAGCATCATTGTTTTCTAACTTGTGTGTAACTACTAACACTTTTGTCTTAACAATTGTTTATCATCACAAATGTAACTCAGTTTGTGGCTTACCAGTGAGTGCATCATCTAAATGACCGACAGTAGCAATCATCATGAGAAGTGATCCCGTTAACCGTGTGTCAACAGTGCTCTTTACATCAATGATTTACAGTTTTGCAGCTAAAATTGATGGTTGCACTTGTGTTTATTAAAAACAAATCCAAGCTTGGCATTACCAATAATAACGGACTACGATGAAAATCTGTGAGCTTAGGAAAATTTAATTTGCCATGCTCAATTTAGTGTTGATGCGGCGACGGGCACACTGCTCGCAAGTGACATTGCACAAGTTTTGTTCTAGTTGAGCACCATTAGCATTTGATGATTGCAGACGACTGCAACGAAGCGCAGAATGTGAACACTGATCATGACCGTCATTAGCGGCTTTCTACCAACTAAGCGCCCTTCCCAGCAGTCAGTTGCCTCCCTCAGCCCAGTGTCATTCACCCCTTTCATGCCAGCCAATGCTTACTGCTATATTTGTTTTCATTCACTCATTTTAGTTAGATGTTGCTAATTGATGCTGTAGAGCAGTAAAAGCATCTCTAAATGTAAGTGTTTTTGAGCGTGTTTTCATCATTCAAGTAGTATTTGGCCGTTTGTTTTTAGTCAACAACAACTTACATGACAGTTGGCCAGGAGCAAATCGTAAATGCTGATTTGTGGTTTTGATTGCAGGCAGCACAGTGAATGTGGTCACCACAAACACTATGGGATAGGAAATAGCTTTAAAAAGAAATGTTATCTTGCAGTAAAAACCCTTCACTCTGTTTTTTCTAAGCAATGTCTTGGCAGTGTGCTTGCCAGTCTGTCCTTGACATCCTTTGCCTCCTCAACATGCCCCTTTTGCTGATCGCATTCCGAATTGAGGGTTACCAAGTAGCAGTGCGGTTCCCATGCTCAAGTAAAGGCTTTTCTGCGAAGCGAACATTGCTTTCTTTAGCTTTTTCTCTCTCTCTCTCTTTCTTTTCTCTCGAGGCCGGGCCCCTTTGGTGCTCAGTGGCAGTAATAATAAATGATTTGTTTGCTCCTCTTACCTAATTTGAGCTCACACGCTCACTGGTGAACACAAACAGTTTAGTGTAATTGTCTTAATTCCGATAAAAACCTTTGCAGGTCATTGTGTTCAGCGAGCATGCATGCGAACTCTTTCAAGGGCCATCGCAGTCTCTGAACGGCTCAGATCAGCAGCAGCAGCAGTGGCAGTGGCTCAAGGTATTTTGGTAAATTAAGGTGAGGCAAGCGCGCACTACTTTCTCCTGCCTGTCACCTTGTCACTGCGTTGCCCCATCAGCATCACTGCCTGCGACCCTTCTCCGCCGATGCACGTACGCACACATCCACACACACAGGTGTGTCAGGGCCAAACACTGTCTAGAGCTAAAGAGAAGGGTGCCTAAATGGTCGTCAGAAAAAAAGAGTGCTGTCCACTGTTCGAATGGCTACTTCCTCACGTTATCAACTTTTTTTATTTTTAATTGCTCAAACAATCTGTGCTTTCCCTTTTTGCAAATGTCATTGAAAATGTGCATTCAGTGCATTTTAGTTGAACTGTCTTGGTTGCCATCAAATCGGTGGTTCTGATCGACGCATGGAACAAACCAAGTGCTGCCAAAAAGCAACTCTTTCACTACTCCGCCAACCCTTTCAGGCAGTCACTTGTGGGCGAGCCCACAGTCTCAATGTTTCGCTGTCGACTTTGGCCGCTGCTGTTTGCGCTGATGCCGTTGGCCTCACTGCGAGTAAGTCACTGTAGGCTTACTCTAGGCAAGGCAGCCTTCTGTGCAGACCAACTCGAAGGGGGCCCCAGTGATGATGGTGGTAGTAGCAGTGGTCACTCTTCTCAATTTACCATTTCAGAAAGCACCTCCTCAGAGTGTGTCCACTGCTCACTGCTGACCACTTTCACTTTCACAAGCGCATTGTGTTTCAGCACACAGCAACTTCTTTTATAGTATCGATTTTAAATGTATTGATTGGAGCAAATATTGGTGATCAGTTAAAAACACATTGATTTGCAATAGAAAGTTGATTATTTTATTGAAGTTTTTGCGTGTGTGTGTTTCTATTGCATAGTATTGCAATTGTTAATTGTTAATTAGCAGATTTTTAATTAAAAAAGTTTGTTGAGTTGAGTTTTTTAGTTTTGAAAAAAGTTGACAGTTTGAAAACATATCAAATAAGTAAAACATTTCAAGTTTTCTTGCAAGATGAGATTGTAAACACGATGTTTCCCCTGTGGTGACTAGTCTCAACTGATGATCACGAGTGCGGGCCCTGCGCAATGAACCTGCATACTACTCAGTGACTACACCACGCCTTCTTTTAGTCGGCTGATCCAATTTTTCTGGAACAATTTTCGACGATGCACATACGCCATCTTTTGAATCCCAACTAAATTTTTAAAATTCATTTTTAAAAATTTTGCAACACTTGCAAAGTACTTTTTTGAATGGTGTTTTATTTATGTTTTTATATAAAAAGTTTAAACACTAATATTTTATAAAAACTAAAATTATAATTTTTAGTTTAATTAGTAATCTAATTAAATTTTTAAAGTAACGGTTACTTTTAAAATGAACTATGTGTTTTAAAAATGACAAAACAAGTACATTTAATTCAGTGAAAATAAATCTTTAATACAATTCGGACGCACTACACAATCTTATTTTTTAAGGAATTTTCTATTTGGCCCGTAAGATGTCGTCCTAGTTTTGATGTTCAATTTTTTAAATTCTTCATCCAGTGATGCCCCTTCTCTCTCTCCCTGACTCTGCTGATGAGGCCCACGGGCCGATGACCTTGCCGGGCCTAGTGCACGCCCGTCAGTGTGTGGTGTGAGGCAGGCAAGGTTAAGGTGACCCAGCCTTTCAGTTCATCCCTTTCACCTCGAGCCCGTGTCTGGGACACTGATGAATGCGACCAATGGGAGAACTGCGGAACGGGCTGCGAGTGCGTCACCACTGTCAGACAGGCAGGTCTGGCTGTGCAGGGCACCACACTGGAACAGACAATGGCACAGACTGTTGGGCACTGCTCAGCACTGTCACTGCTGTTGTCAGTGCCACTGCCAGTCAGTCACTTTGCCACCTCGACCGTAGTCCGCAGACAGGGCGGGCGTTTGCCAATATTCTGTCACTGCACCGAAATGTACTCTCAAGATTGAAGCACTACTACCACTGCTGATCAATTGATAGCAGCACGTACTTTTTCCTTCAGCACTCTTTGCCCTTTTCGAGGAGGCCAGCTCAAAGAACAAATCAACGGGAGCGGCAACAGCGTCGAGCGAGTCGTCCCGAATCGGTAAGCCATTACCAATCACCCTCTCCTTACTATCTAAACTGTCTTCAGTGTGCATGTTTTTTTGTTTTTATAAAGTTTTTTTTTACAGAAACGACTTTAATCCGCCTTCAGTTCATTGCCTTTGGCTTACGAGAAGATGCATCAGCCATGATATAAACAGGTAAGTAATGCTAGCATCAATTGTTGTGTTTCTACAAAACTATTTCAGTAGGGTGTTAGTTTAAATATGAGATCAAGAGTAGCTGTGACCCTGGCAACAAAGTCAAGCAATTAATCCAAATTGATTTATGCGACAGTGTGTTGTGAGAACTCTCATTCTCACACTTCACCTTCACCAGTTCATCAATACCTGCTGCCAGTTAAACAGACAAAACGCATTGATAAGCTGCACTGAATTTAGTATATTGATTTTCTTTTAACCGCATCACTCTGTCTGTCTGTCTCAAGTTGCAGCTTTTCGGCAAGTGGTCTGACCAATAAAAGGGGTTTATGCCTTTTAGACAGCTCACTTTACTTGATGATTCAGTCTGCAAGTAAAGTTGTTTACTCAATTCACTTTAAGTAACCGGTTCTGGCGACTCTATTCAGACTCCCTTTTATCGTCATTTGATTTTTATTGAGTTTTTATACTTTATTTTTCTCAAATATTCGAAGCATTAATAAAAATTAAATCACTTTTAGTAAAGTGCAAAAAAGGAGAGAGCGATGAAATAAAACTGACAAGGCAAAACAGCCAATCGTGCAGCTAATGGCAATCTACCTGCTGATTGCTCGGCGCACTAATTTGAAGCTTATTGGCTTCTTGGCTGTCGTTTGTGCACTTTTAATTTATAAGAATTTGATGCTATAAAGTGAGTTCCTATTCTGCCTTTCTTTATCAGTACTGCAATGCAGATAAATAGAATTTTTAGTTGCCTATCAACCACTTTTAAGAATTAAAGTGTTGTTAAATGCCAAAAACTGCAGGCATCGTTTTCTAATTGCGACTTTACCACTGACTTTCATGATGGCCAAATACACATGTTCCGTTTAACAAAGTGCACATTTCACTCTTCAGACTCGGTGTGCCTGTTATTATTTTCTCTGCTCAGTCTGCTTATGATTGTAGACTTTGATTTGCTAGTCACAGTTCTGCATCCGATGGCCACCGATTGCAAGTTGCAACTCAGTAAGTTCGTTAACAAGACTGCGTCCTGTGTGCAGTGTGCAGTGTGTGAGTATGTTCACTTTCTGTGCACCATCATCAGCCATCATCAGCAATCTAACCGATTCATTTGCTTGCCCCTTTCCTGCCGTTGACTTGGACTGTTGTTGTTTAGTCTGCCAGCTTGACAACGAGGCGGCTTCGGTTTCCTTTGGTCATGATCAAACGTGAATGTGAACCGAGTCTCGAACATACGACCACATGGACACACATACAAAGTGGAGTCACACAAATTTCACTGCACTCTTTTTTGACAATCCACTTGGGTTAGCACTGGTGTGTTCTATCGTCATGTCCTGCTCTTCAGCTCATGCTGCCGTCTTCAG
>JAALOO010001099.1_pt1 | contig 20285 bp, 14 predicted proteins | sample 7257641 | NCBI WGS metagenome assembly JAALOO01 (sample SAMN14085613, study PRJNA598686) | mite metagenome | biome: ENVO:01001000; feature: ENVO:01001002; material: ENVO:01001226; isolation source: single female mite from University of Michigan culture on fish food culture... ...
TGATAACAATGTCCATGTAATTTAATTTGCTTCTTTTCTGTTGAAAATTGTTCCTTTACAATATGTCCCGCTTGAATTTCTGCAACCAAAAACTCATCGATCGTTAAGGCATGCTTCCCAAGCGCCTTTGCTGCCACCTTCCGATCGGCATCAACCAGTTCCGGATATTCATCTCTAAACGTAATAATCGCAGAGGGTTCTACACCGATCAACGGCGTTTGCGAGTTAATAATATCCTTAAGTAAATCGACGTTCCCATTGGCAATTTTTTTTGCTTCTTTAACAAACCCTTTAGAAAGGTATGTCCGGCCACTTTCGAGATGTTTGGGGATAATTACTTCATACCCTAAAGAAGTAAGCAGTTTATATGCCGTTACACCAATTGCAGTATCATTATATTCTGTGAATTCATCACTAAAAAGATAAACCTTACGGTCACTTATTTTACGCGGTTGTTTGTTAACCCACGATGATAACGTGGTAAAGGTTACCATCGGTAAAGAACGCTTTGGAGCAAATCCCAGCGCCGATTTCACTAGTCCAGAGAATAAGGAGGAGTTAATGACAAAATTATAAATAGGCGCAACAAAAGAACCCAGTTTTTGACTTTTTGTAAAGTTCGCGATGACAGTTGATCGGAAACTAGCGCCGTTCTCATCGTAATAATGTTGCAAGAATTCAGCTTTCATCTTAGCGACATCAACACTAGAAGGACATTCATTTTTACAAGCTTTGCAGCTTAAGCAAAGATCCATAACTTCCTTGATCTCTGCATGGTCAAAGCGATTCTTCTTTTGCGATCCGGTTAAAAATTGACGTAACATATTTGCTCTCGCTCTAGTCGTGTCTTTCTCGTTTCGTGTGGCCATGAAAGACGGGCACATTGTCCCACCCGTAATTTCCGTTTTTCGGCAATCCCCTGAACCAGAACATTTCTCAGCAAGACGTAAAATGCTTTCATCTTTGGTGAAATCGAAATAGGTTTCTATCTGATCTCCCGCAACGACATTATCATAACGGAGCGACGAATCCATTGGGGGAGTATTAACTATTTTATTTGCATTAAAGACGCCAAGTGGATCGAATATTCTTTTTGTCTCCTGAAGTAAAGCGTACACCTGGTGGCCAAGAACTTTACCAATGAACTCACCACGCAGACGACCATCCCCATGTTCGCCACTTAAAGATCCGTGATATTTTAAAACTAGATCCGTTGTGCGGGTCAAAATAGTCCTAAACTTTTGTTTACCTTCAGGAAGTTTTAAATTTATAAACGGTTCAATATGTAGTTCACCCGCGCCAGCGTGTGCATAATAAGAAGCATGAACACCTTCTTCGGCAAGGAGCTCTTGCACATCAGACACATATGCTGGCAAGTCCTCTGGTGATACGGCACAATCTTCAATTAGATTAACAGGTTGCTCATCCCCCGGTAAATTACGAATTAAGCCAAGCCCAGCTTTTCGAACATCCCATACTAAATTGGACTCCTTTGCCCCTAGGATAAAAGGATAGGCATAGCCCAATCCTTTTTGCTTTAGTTCTTCCATTAATGCATTTGCTTTTTCTTGAAGAAGCTGTACATTGTTGGATCGAAACTCAACGATAAGTAATGCCGCCGGATCTCCTTGAATAAAAAAACGATTATGTTGGTAAGTTGGGTGACCAACCGTAAAATCCAAAATATATTTATCGATTAACTCAGATGCCTGGGGTTGATGAGAAAGAGCAACTACATTTCCGTGCATACATTCTACCATATTCGAAAAATGCACACAAAGCACTCCGACTTCCTTTTCTGGTAACGGCATAAGACGTAGCTTGGCCTCTGTCACTATACCAATAGTACCTTCAGATCCGGCTAACAGATTACATAAGTTAAAAACACGATCTGGAAGCAAAAAATCTAAGGCATAGCCAGTATTTCGACGGGTAATTGATTTTTTTGGATACCCCTGTTCTATCGCAGATATATTTTTTTTATTGCTTAATAAGCTATTCAAAGAACGATAGATTTCACCTTCTCGCGTGGAGGCCGATAGCTTATTGAACAATTCTTGATCATCAAGTTCTTCAAATATCACTTTGGACGCATCATCCAAAAGTACCGTCGCAGCGATTAGATTTTTACGCGTATCTCCCCAAACAATTGAATGCAATCCCGAAGAATTGTTACCAATCATGCCACCAACCATTGCTCTGCTAGCCGTCGAAGTCTCCGGTCCAAACATCAATCCATATCGCTTTAAATAGGCGTTCAAATCGTCGCGAATCACACCCGGCTGAACTCTTACCCAACGTTCTTCAACATTGAGTTCTAAAATTTGCGTAAAAAAACGTGAAACATCAATCACAATTCCACTACCGACCACCTGTCCAGCGAGCGAAGTTCCTGCTGTGCGAGGTATCAATGTTACTTTTTCTTTCCGAGCGAAGACAATCAACTCATTCAAGTCTGCTTCCTGGTGAGGGATTGCTACAGCTAATGGTAGTTCTTGATAAACAGACGCATCAGTTGCATAGGCTCGGCGCATGGTTTGGTGTTGAACATCATCGGGCAGAAAATATAGCTCTCCAGCTAACCGCAAAGAAAGTTCACGTAGGTTATCAATTATTTGCACGTTTTTACTAGTTTTATATAAACAAAGCTAGTTATTTCGAGCACAAATCACCAATATTTGACGATTTCAATCGAATTTATTTAAACATCTGCACAAACAAGCAATTTTAGTTTCAAAAAACCAAATTAAAAAAAACGAAACGATATTTTAAATAAAAACTTAAACAAAGAATAATGTTCGATTTTTAACACAAAGTTTTGAACATTATTCTAAATTAACTACATTTGCACCATTATGGCAAAACTGGAATACAATTTAGATCATATTGATTATCAAATCTTGCGGATCATGCAAGATAATGCACGGACAAATAATGCAGACATTGCTCGGGAATTAGGGATGGCACCATCTGCTATTTTGGAACGTGTAAAAAAATTAGAACAGAAAGACGTAATTCTTCAATACAATGCAAAAATAAATCCCAATGCTATTGATCAAAAATTGCTATCCTTCATTTTTATCAAAACGCAAGACATAATCGGTGTTCAGAATGTAGGTTTTTTACTAGCTGAGATTCCAGAAGTCCAAGAAGTTCATGACATTGCTGGTGACGATGGTTATCTTGTGAAGGTTCGCACAAATGATGCTGCCGGACTTGTCGACTTAATGCGTAACTCATTAGGAACAATCGAAGGCATTATCTCTACCCGAACAACAATTGTGTTAGAAACAGTAAAAGAAGAACAAAAGCTCGTCATCCCGAGCAAATAATAAAATGACAAGACCAAATCAAAACGGGCCAGCCACGGCAACAATTGTTTTTGCTTATCTGGTTGTTTATTTCGTATGGGGATCAACTTTTTTCTTTATCGAAAAAGCACTAGAGAGCTTTCCTCCTTTTGTCTTGGGATCAATCCGCTTTATTATCGCGGGTTCGATATTAATGAGCTATTGTTGGTTTAGAGGGTACAAAATCTATATAAAATCAGCCGTCAAGGATGCAATATTTATTGGCTTTTTATTACTCTTTGTGGATATGGCTGCCATCATTTGGTCAGAACAGTATATTTCCAGTGCCATTGTATCGATAATGTCCTCGGCAACCGCAATTTGGTTTATCATCTTTGATAAACCAAAATGGAAACAGAATTTCACAAGTGTGCCGATTGTATTGGGACTGCTAGCAGGCTTTGCCGGAGTAATTATGCTTTTCGCAGAACAATTACTTTCCTCGGGGCAACCCCAGGACGATAAAAATATGCGAACTATCGGACTTATCGTGCTAACTATCGGTACAATAGCATGGACGATCGGTTCATTAATATCCAAATACACGAAAGAAAATAACGATAAAACAAGCCAAGAACCGGACATGAACGTGATGGTAAAAACTGCTTGGCAAATGGTTTCTGCTGGTATATCTTTCACTGTTGTCGCCATCCTTTTAGGAGAGTATTCCAGTTTTGAGCCACATACAGTTCGTTTAGTGGATTGGGGAGCGATCGCCTACCTTGCGACAATGGGCTCTATACTTGCCTTTGGGAGCTATATTTGGCTATTACAACACCGTCCTGCAACCGAAGTAAGTAGTTATGCCTACATCAACCCCATTGTAGCTCTCGTACTTGCGCATTATTTCACAAATCACCAAGTGACCTCCTTACAAGTTATTGGACTCGTAGTTATACTTTGTAGCGTATTATTGATGAATTGGGATCTATATAAAAATAATAAGAAGTTCAAAATAATAAAACGGGCTAAACGAATAAAAAAACTACGAGAAATGGCTCCTAAAAGTAGTATCCCACGCATTGTTGAAATTTCCCAATACAACGAGAAGCACGAAAAGAAGAAAGACAAGAACACAACGAATATAGAAGAATAATAGATACCCGTTAATATCTTACTTCTTAAATCTAATCCACGCAATATTCTTTGGCTTACGAGGCTTTATCGCAACAACTGTAATTTTTTTTATCACCACTGTAGCACAAGACTATTCACCTCCGTATTATCAGGTAAAAAACAATTAACTATGAAAAAGTTACCCTTACAGTTTTTAGCCTGCTTAATTTTAAGCGTACTCACACTGAGTAGTTGTCTCAAGGACGATGACGACTACACACCCATCCCGACCGGATATATGACTTTTATCAATGGTTTTTCCGAAAGTAGTCAAATCCTATATGATCTTAATGGACCAAACAGCCCGTTTTCAGTACAATATCAGGCATACCTGCGCCCACCTTACGGCGTACAGGTGGGAAAGCGAAATCTGCAAATATACACTTATGATCAACACACAACCTTGGTTGATACGATCATAACAGTAAAAGACAGCGCTGCATATTCCACCTTTGCTTACGGAACAATAGATGATCCTCAATTTGCGCTTATCGAAGACAAGTCCTTAGAAAAACTTACAGATCAAAGTGGCTACCGTTTTCTAAATTTAGCAAATGAAACAGGACCTGTAAATCTATTTATTGGCGATGAATCGACACCGATCTTTGCAGACCGCGCAATGGAAACTGGAACATCAGCAGTTGAACACCAAACATTTATCGCTAAACAAAGTGGTTCATTCAGCTTAAAAGTTACAGACACCTCAGGAAAAGAAGTCGCCACTAGAGATAACTACGACTTTAAAAAAGGACAGTATTATACATTTATACTTATCGGAACTAAAGGTGACACGAAAACACCGCCATATATCGGTGTTGTTGCTTACTAGTAATTTGTTTAATTTTCTTCTACCTATTTTAAACAATTAAATAGTCTCCTACTTTTGGAGACTATTTTGTTAAACGCTCGACCTATCACCGTAAAAGTTACACGGTACTAGATCTGTAGCTCCTATCATTATTACTTTAAACCAGTTATGTTAATCAAGATTTTCGAAAGTTTCAGTTCTACACAAAAATCTGTATTTTCGTGCTTCATTTTTTTGAAAAAATAGCACTCGAGCATGCAGTTGACAAAATTAGAAATAAAAGGTTTTAAGAGTTTCGGTGATAAAATCACAATTAATTTCAACGAGGGTGTAACAGCAATCGTCGGCCCCAATGGATGTGGAAAATCTAATGTTGTGGATGCTATACGATGGGTACTTGGCGAACAAAGCACACGTACTTTACGGTCCGAAAAAATGGAAAATATCATTTTCAACGGCACGGCAAACCGAAAGCCCGCAAATTTAGCAGAGGTATCCCTTACTTTCGATAACAATAACCAATTATTACCAACAGAGTTTTCTACAGTAACGATCACACGCAAACTATACCGTAATGGCGATAGTGAATATCGGCTAAACGACGTGAAGTGTCGTTTAAAGGATATCACAGATCTGTTTCTAGACACTGGTTTGGGTGCGGACACCTATTCGATTATTGAGCTAAAAATGATTGATGAAATCATCAATAACAAAGATAATTCTCGCAGAAATCTTTTTGAAGAAGCATCTGGTATTTCAAAATACAAAGTGAGGAAGAAACAAACACTCTCCAAACTAAAAGACACTGAAGGTGACCTATCCCGTGTAGACGATCTGCTATTTGAAATAAATAAAAATCTTAAGCAGCTTGAAACCCAAGCGAAAAAAGCGGACAGGTACTTCTTACTTAAAGATGAATACCGCGAATCAAGTATTGGCTTAACCTATTACAAACTTGAAGGCTTTAGCGGTGACTTAGAACGAATTAGCACACAAGAATCTGAACAACAAGCACACCTGGAGAAGATTGGGACAAAAATTCGCATGAACGAACAACAACTTCATGACCTTCGAAACGCTATATTTGCAAAAGAAAAAAACCTCGCAACGCAGCAAAAGAGCACCAACGAACATAACAATAGAATTCGTAATTACGAATCTGATAAAAGGATTAAAAATGAAAAGTTACGACATCTTCAAGATAATGAAGCTCGATTAAATACTGAAATCGCCACTGACAAGTCACAACTTGAACATGTCATCAATACTCTTAAAAGATTAAACGAAGATCTTTTCGAGGCAGAAAACACCCTGAATCTTTATAGTGAGAGCACACAAAAACACAATGGAGAGGTTGAAGAGTTACGCGCGCAGCAACAAACTTCAAAATTAAAACTAGACAGCTTTCAAAAAAACTCTGCGAATCTGCAAAACAGCATATACAAACTCGAAAAGGACATTGCGGTATTTAATATACAAAAAGATGCCCTTGAGCAGGAATCTATGCGTACCGATACCGATAACACCTCCAAAGAAGGGGAACTTGATAAGTTCAATTCTATGGTTGAAGTCTTAAAAAATCAGGTCGCCCAGCAACAAGATCAATATGATCGTGCGGTTCTCGTCGAACAAGAACTACAGAACAAGATCGCAGATCAAGAACAATCACTTATTGAATTACGCAACCAAATTAATCGAGAATCACGATTAGCGGACGCCAAACAGAACGAATATAACCTTACAAAATCACTCGTTGATAATTTAGAGGGCTTCCCCGAATCAATCAAATTTCTACGTAAAAATGCGGGCTGGAAAAAATCCTATCCGTTGTTCTCTGATATCTTGTTTTGTAAAGAAGAATATAGAATTGCAATCGAGAATTATTTGGAGCCGATCATGAACCATTACGTAGTGGAAAGTAAGCAGGAAGCCATTCAATCGATTCAACTTTTAAGCGATGCTGCACGAGGTCGGGCAAATTTCTTCGTGCTCGAGGCCGTACAAAATGCCAAAAAACAACCAGTCGTTCCACCTTCTTCAGACGTGGTATCAGCATTAGATATTATAACTGTTGATAAAAAATATAAAGAGCTATGTGAGCAGCTTCTTAGCCATGTATACATACTAAAACCGGACTCTTCCGAGGCCATTCATCAGGAGTTCCCCACCGAGAATGTGGTAATTATACATCCAGAAGGGAAATTTTCGAAAACCCGATTGGGACTTAGCGGTGGATCATTAGGTTTATTTGAGGGAAAACGTATTGGACGGGCCAAAAATCTAGACAACTTAACTAAGGAAATCAAAACGCTCAATAAACAGGTGGAAAATCTGCAGAATCAAGAAAATAACATTCTTAACGATATTTTATCGTTAAAATCTTCCTCACAAAAAGAATTTATTGATGAGCTAAGAACCATCTTAAATAAGCACAATAATGAATATATTTCTGTTAAAACAAAACAAGAACAATACCTTGCATTTCTGAAAAACAGCCAGAATAGGAAAACAGATATTGAGAGCAACTTGACAGTCATTAACTACGATCTTCAAAAAGCTGAACCCGAGCTCATTCAACTAAAAAAGGAAAACCAAGAAATTCAATCCCAACTAAACGAGCTTCAAGAACGATATTTAGATATATCAGAACGATATAACGAGTCTTCAGCCATATTCAACCAGGAAAACATTCGTTTCCACCAACAACAAAACAAAGTATCCGGACTCCAAAAAGATTTAGAGTATCGTGAAAGCCAACAAGAAGCCCTTGAAGCAAGGATCGTACATAACACTTCAGAATATGAACAAGTTAAAGCCGCGATGCTAATTGCCGTCCCAACGGAAGGACTAGACGACGCTGAACTCATGGAGATGTACACGCAAAAAGAGCTATTGGAAAAAGCACTTCAGGAATTTGAAGAAGATTTTTTCACTTCAAGAAAATTGATTAATGATCTTGAAGAGGAGACGACTCAATTACGTAGAAACAAGGATCAACACGACTATCTTCAAGCGGAATTAAAAGATAAAAAAACAACCTTGCAACTTGAACTAAATAGTCTGAAAGAGCGTCTGTCGGTCGAATTCGACATTGACATTAACACACTTTTACAACAAGAAGCTCCAGAAATTAAAGAATCTAAAGAGGAACTTACATTAAAATGTAATAAATTAAAAAAGCAACTCGATGGATACGGGTCAATTAATCCTATGGCTAAAGAAGCGTATGATGAGATTCAGGAACGACACGACTTTATTCACAAAGAAAAGAACGATCTCCTGGAAGCAAAGGCAACCCTAATGGCTACAATTAATGAAATTGATCAGTCCGCGAATGATAAGTTTATGAATGCATTTAATACCGTTCGCGAAAATTTCGTCCAAGTCTTTCGCTCCCTGTTTAACGTGGAGGACTCTTGCGACATGGTTCTTTCTGATCCGGCAAACCCACTGGAATCGGACATTGATATAGTGGCTCAACCCAAAGGAAAAAGACCCCTATCGATTAATCAACTTTCTGGAGGGGAAAAAACATTAACAGCAACGGCTCTTCTGTTTTCCCTTTATTTACTTAAACCTGCTCCATTTTGTATCTTTGATGAAGTGGACGCCCCACTTGATGATACGAACATTGACAAGTTCAACAATATTATTAAAGACTTTTCAAAAAATTCACAATTTATTATCGTATCTCATAATAAGAGAACGATCGCCAGTACCGAAATTATTTACGGCGTAACGATGGTTGAACAGGGGGTCTCACGCGTGGTACCAGTAGATTTACGAGACGTCGCGTAAATTAGGAAATATTGAATCGCAATGATTCATGGGTGAGCTATATTTGGTTCAATATTTTATTAAAAAAATAACAAAATGGGGGAACCACGTAGTCAGCAATGCTTTCAAGCGATCATTAAACTGATTGGGATTAACCCCTACGTATCGGTGCCAGAAGCGATCCTGGAAAATATTTTCATTCAGGCTGGACGTAATAGAAGCCCCATACCCATCCATGGTTTAATAAATGAGAAACCATTTACACAGACCCTCGTTAAGTTCCAAGGAGAGTGGCGCTTATATATCAACACACTTATGCTAAAAAACTCCCCTAAGCACATTGGAGAGACGGTCCACTTAACTATAAATTTTAATTCCACTCCACCAAAGTTCACACCTCCTCCCTCCTTTTTAAAGGCGTTAGCGGATAACCCGCAAGCAAAGGAAGTTTTTGACAAACTGCCTACCTACCTCCAAAAAGAAATAAACAAATACTTGACAAGTCTTAAAACCCAAACTAGCCTCGATTTAAACATAAACCGAGCTGTACAATTTTTGTTAGGGAAAGGAAGGTTTATCGGCCGAGATAAACCTTAATATAGAACCATAATGCAGTTTTAATCTTTAAAGATTGTCATTCTTTTTAAATCCTCCCAAACTCATCAGCGGTTTGTTAAAAAAGCTTATAATACCGACCATTGCAATTAAAGCCCCCAAGACAATGAAAATATTGCCAACACCAAACTGATCGGCCGCCCAACCAGTACCCAAGAGCCCAATAACCGTCGGAATAACTACAATACTGAAATACATTGAGAACACCCGTCCCATCGCTTCAGGTCGAACCTGTTCTTGGATCACAGTCATAAAACATGCGTTATAAACCGCCGCCGCAATGCCGCCCAGTGCAGTCAAAACAATGAAGAAATAAAAAGTCGTCGAAGGAATATAACCTGATAAAGACAAGGAAATCCCTAGAATAATATACATCACATTCATGATGACAATTTTCGACAAGGACGGTTTAAATATACCAATCAGGCTCCCACCGACAAGCATACCGACGCCCCAAACAATTTCTACCACACTTATTTCGAACTTCCCACCACCGAAATGATTTAAAGTTAAAAGAGGAAATAACACGGCAATAGGCATGATGAAAAAAGTGACCATAGTAGAAAAGATAAATACGGCTCCAAGTCCCTTAGTTCTAAAAATTTCGGCAAATCCCTCACCAAGATCTGCCCACACCTGTCGAAAACTAGTTTTCATTTTTTCAGTCAGGGTTGGATTGGGAATATGGACCAGCAATAATGAAACTATTCCGAAAACCGCTCCAATAATATCAAGCAATAAAACATTGCCAATAGGCATTAAAGTTATAGCCAATGCTCCCAGCGCCGGACCAGCAATGGATGAAATAGACTGGATAACTTGGTTTATTCCTGAAATACGTAATAATTCTTCTTGCGGAGCAATCATTGGTATCGAAGCTTGCATAGCAGGCATGTGAAAAGCTGAACCAACCGAACGTAAGCCAAGCATAATGTATATCGACCACAAGCTTTCAAATCCAACGTAAAAACTAATAGACATCGCAAGGGTACATAATGCCACAAATGCGTCCGAAAATATCATGGTTTTCTTGCGATCCCAGCGATCTATATAGACCCCAGCAAATGGTCCTATAACCGCTGCTGGCAACATTCCAGCAATCGCACCGTAGGCAAGTACCTGCGCAGATCCGTAATGCAAACTTAACCATATGATAATTGCGAAGTTAACGGCAGAACTAGTTATTAGGGACAAAAATTGCCCTATCCAAATAAATAAAAACTTTTTCTTCCAAGAATCCTGCATAGAATGAAAATTAAAAGCCTGAGCTAGCAAAAAATAAAAAAAATAAAATTATGAACATGCCTTCGAAAGAATTCCGAAGGGTTGTAAAGCCCAATACGAATGACCTTACACGTTTTGGAAACGAAATTATTAATTGATATCCATAATACCACAAACATACAAAAAATATCGTGTAAAGGTATATTCTTTTATTTGAGAAAAAATATAGTTTCCTCTCATCTTGCCTAAAATAAAAAAAGAGTTCTCGTGTCACCGAGAACTCTCTTCAATCCTTAAAAACTCTAATCCTTATTTTACTTCGATCAATCGCTTTGCAACAATTGCATCCTCTTTTTTACCCACGGATAAAATCAATACACCATCTTCATATGCTGCGTCTATGCGTGTATAATCTACCGAGTCTGGTAATGAGAACGATCGCGTAAAGGACGAATAGCTAAATTCTTTTTTGCTATATACTTTATCTTCATTGTCCTTTTGCACTGTCTTTTCAACAGATATTGTTATCAAATTTTTGTCAACATTGATTTTGAAATCTGATTTTTTTAGACCTGGAGCCGCTAACTCTACCTTGTAAGATGTTTCATCTTCTGAGATATTTACCGCAGGAACACGTGTAACTAATCTATCGGTAATAAACGAATCATTGAAAAAATTATCAAAGATGCTGTTAACATAAGGATTTACTACATCCGAATTCACTGTTTTTGTTGGAAATTTAATTAATGCCATTTTTTATGTCCTCCTATTTTTATATTTTTTTTGTGTTAGGTATTAATCAAAACACATACCTAAAGCAATTTATAAAAAATACCAGACATTTTGTCTTGCGTTTTTAGAAAAAGTAGACATTTTGTCTTTAAACAATAAATAACAGCGACAAAACACCATTAATTACATATACAGATCAGCGCACATCATTGCGTATAATGTAGCGATACCTCCGAATGAGCAACATCCACTCCAAACGGAGGAGTTGTTTTTCGGACTGTAACCGATATTTGATCAACAAAGTTGTACTTCTCACGTACAAGATTAAGAATATCGTGTGCAGCAGACTCTAATAATTTCCGCTCTTTGATCATGACCAATTTAAGAATATCGTATAGCCCCTCATAATTTACAGTATTTGCCAGTTCATCTGGACTAGGGTTATCATAAACGAAACCAACTTCAAGATCTACAAAAAATTCGTTTTGCAGGATACGTTCTTCTTCATAAAATCCAATCGGCGAGAAGAAACGCACCTGTTTAAGTGCTACCTGTTGTCTGATTAACCCCATACTGCAAACATATGAAAAAATAGAAAATGTTAAAATTAATAGCTATTATTGTTAATAATCAACAAATCCCTGTTATAATGGTAACAAAAATAACATATACACTTGCAGCCATATTCATGAGCTCCTGTGCGATTGCACAAACAGATTTCAAACCGGAAGACACCGAATTTTATAGTCCAAAACCTCCCGTTGTTTCCACTAGTTCAGGCATCCCCAGCGATGCTATTGCACTTTTTAATGGATCTAATTTGAATGAATGGGAAAGCAGCAACGAGAATGGAGGTCCTGCATCATGGACGATTGAAAACAATATATTAAAGGTTAAAGAAGGAGCTGGCGGCATACAAACAAAACAAAAATTTGAAGACTTCCAATTGCATGTCGAATGGAAAAGCCCCGAAGTAATTAAAGGCGAAGGTCAAGGCAGAGGCAACAGTGGGATCTTCCTACAAGGTCTTTATGAAATCCAAGTACTAGACAATAACAACAATCCAACCTACGTCAATGGGCAAGCAGGAAGCCTTTACAAACAGCGGCCACCACTTGTTGAAGTCCACCCAGAAAAAGGCGCTTGGCATATATATGATATCATTTACAAAGCACCACGATTTAACAAGGATGGAATGCTAATAAGCAAAGGGAATGTAACACTTCTACATAATGGTATCCTTGTCCAAAACAACACGCAGATTGAAGGTACTACTGAATATATCGGTCTACCAAAACTTACCGCGCATGGCCCAGGTCCAATAGCACTGCAAGATCACGGTAATCCGGTAAGCTTTAAAAACATCTGGATCCGAAAATTGTAACATAAAAAAACTACCTAGAAATAATCCTAGGTAGTTTTTTTATAACTGTTTACTTTAATTTCTCAGTCACTAAGCTGTCTCGGGAGCTTTGGAATAACTATCATTGTGTACGTTTGCCACCGCTCGACCAGATGGATCATTTAAATTTTGAAATGACGCATCCCACGCCAAAGCCTCAGGAGTACTACAAGCAACAGATTTCACCGAAGGTACTGTCTGCGCTGCGGCCTCAGAAGGAAAATAGGATTCAAAAATTGTTCTGTACAAATACTCCTCCTTATTTTTAGGTGTATTGACAGGAAATCGATTAGCTCCAGATTCAAATTCAGTGTCGCTGATTTTTTGTTCAGCCTGCTCCTTTAGTGCATCAATCCAACTGTAACCAACGCCGTCTGAAAATTGTTCTTTTTGTCTCCAAGCAATACTATCAGGCAGATAATCTTCGAAAGCTTTACGAACGACCCATTTTTCCATACGTCCGTCTCTAATCATTTTATCATTGGGGTTTATTGTCATTGCCACATCGATAAACTCTTTGTCCAAAAACGGCACACGCCCCTCCACTCCCCATGCGGCTAAAGATTTATTAGCTCTTAAACAATCATATAAATACAATTTATTCAGTTTACGGACAGTTTCCTCATGAAATTCTTGGGCGTTAGGCGCTTTATGGAAATACAAATAGCCACCAAACAACTCATCAGATCCTTCTCCTGAAAGTACCATCTTAATACCCATAGATTTAATAACGCGCGCTAGAAGATACATTGGGGTTGAAGCGCGAATCGTGGTCACATCATAGGTTTCCAAATGATAAATCACATCACGCACCGCATCCAACCCTTCTTGGAGCGTAAAATTAATTTCATGATGAATGGTACCTATATGGTCAGCAGCTTTTTTAGCTGCTATTAAATCTGGTGCATTCTTCAACCCGACGGCAAATGAATGAAGTTGGGGATACCAAGCGTCCTCTTGACCACCAGTTTCAATACGTTTAGAAGCGAATTTTTTAGTAATTGCAGCAATAACCGAGGAATCTAAGCCCCCAGAAAGCAACACGCCATACGGCACATCAGACATCAACTGACGTTGGACCGCCTCTTCAAGTGCTTGACGCAATTTAGCAATATCAGTTTTCGCATTTTTGACAGCTTCATAGTGTGCCCAATCACGGATATACCATTTTTTTGGAACATCGCCGTCTGCACTATACAAGTAATGACCCGGAGGAAACTGTTCAATCTGGATGCAAAACCCTTCTAGTGATTTCAACTCCGAAGAAACGAAAAATTGCCCGGTCACATCTTTTCCATAGTAGAGCGGAATAATCCCCATATGATCGCGAGCGATTAAATATGTATCATCGCGACCATCATAAAGCGCAAAACCAAATATCCCATTTAAATCTTCAATAAATGAAGGACCTTTCTCCAAATATAACGCAAGAATAACTTCAGAATCCGATTGTGTCGTAAAATTATAATCCGGTAAAAGTGTACGCAAATGCTGATGATTATATATCTCGCCATTAACTGCTAAGACAACCTGCCCATCTGGACTAAACAAAGGTTGACTTCCAGATTTAGGATCAACTATGGCCAAACGTTCATGAGCTAGTATAGCTCTTTCATTCGTATAAATTCCCGACCAATCTGGTCCTCGATGCCTAATTCTTTTAGACATCTCCAGCACCTGCGTCCTTAGCGTATCCAAGGACGGTGTTTTCAAATCAAAAGCACCAACAATTCCACACATATAATTTTATTTTAATAATATTCTTTATGTTCCATTTAATTAACAGAACAAAGTAAACAATAATAAAATTAAAATCATAAATATTTTTAAATTTTATTGACAAAATATCAACGAAACAATAAATTAATTACAAATTCATCACTACATGCAGAGATATATTGATAACCCCACGTAATTTGTAACGACGTAAATAGGAAACAGAAATATTTACAAGTTGAAAAAGGATATTGAACACCTTTCTAACCCCCAAAAAAAAATCAAATCCTCATAGATTTGATCTTTTAGTCGGCATAAAGCTCCTATTTGCAAACAATCTTATTTAAATAATACCATGCAGAGATCCGCCTTGTTCGCCCAATTTATCTACTTTCTTATCAACGATCGGGTCCATTATTAAAGCTGGTGCGTGATGAGGCTTACTACGAGCATCTATGATCACTGGACCTTTACACCCCCAATGTTTGAATGAGGTAAAACTTCCGATCCCATAGATATCATGAGATGGATTGCTTCGCGTGAAAGTGACCCAAACAAAATTATTCACACTTGCTGCAGCAAAACCAGCATCATCAACAAGAACAATTAATTGAATCCCTGTAAAAGTACAAGCATCAGCAGCATCTACCCATCTAGAAATAATTTCAATTTCTTGTTCATAACTGCCAAATGTACGTCCATCTACAACTAGTGTACCTGGCAGAGCTAACTTCATCTGGTTAAATGGTTGTGGCAATACTAGATCTCTCGGAATCTCGGTAGCTAATTCTCTCCTTTTCTTACCAACGGCAGCAAACGTAACTTTTGAACCAGCATTCAAGCCATCCCCTGAATAATCTAAAGTATCTATAGTCGTATTGGTAAGAAAATGTAGATCACGAGTGAGATCGATGCGTTCGAGGATATGTGAAAAAAACTTCGGAATATCGTAAATATCAAGCTGTGGGTTATCTTCAAAAGCGGCTATAAAGAGATACTTCGCCAAGCTTAATTGATTTGTCCCTAAAATTTGATTTGAAATCGTTAATAATTCTTGCGGTCGATCTAAATTCTGGTAGGGTGTATATCGTTCACTACCGATAGCGAACAAGAGCGGATGTACACCAGCCGGATCAACAGCGTTGACGGCGTGCAGTCCACTGATTTGTTTAGGCATTGCACTTCCAGTTATTTCATGGATCAATGCACCAAAGCTCGTATCCTCCTGCGGAGGGCGGCCGACAACAGTAAACGACCATATTGGATTTTCCTTATGATACACGCGATGCACTTTCATAAGAGGAAATTCATGTGTCAGACTATAATAGCCAATATGATCTCCAAATGGCCCTTCCGGTTTAGTTTTTTGTGGATAAACTGTTCCTGTGATCACAAAGTCTGCATCTGCGGACAAACAAAAGCCCTGATCATCATAAAAATAACGAAATCTACGATTCCCTAACGCTCCGGCAAATATCGCCTCAGAAAGGCCCTCTGGGAGCGGCATAACTGCAGAAAGTGGGTGTGAAGGAGGCCCCCCAACAAAGATACTCACCTTCAAAGGTTGACCCAATTCATTTGCTTTAGATTGGTGAATACCGATTCCTCGATGTAATTGATAATGCAGCCCTACCTCCTCATCTGGTATATACTGATTACCTGACAACTGTATCCTATACATCCCTAAGTTAGCGTGCATAATACCTGGAGAATTTATATCTTCTGTATAAACCTGCGGCATCGTAATAAAGGCTCCTCCATCCTTTGGCCAGTTAACAATCTGGGGTAATTCTGAAATTTTGGTTTGTCCATAGAGTATGGGGGCCCCCATCTTTTTACGCCATGGCAACGCCCCACTGGCAACAAAAGAAGAGCTTAAATAATGCAAAGGCTTTTTTAACACGGATGTGGGATCCATTTTCACGTCAACGAGCTTTTTAACGTGATGTAGTGTATCGCGAAACATAAATTTGGATCTTTCAACTGTTCCAAAAAGATTCGATACAGCGGGAAAACGAGAACCTTTAATATTTTCAAAGAAGAGGGCTGGACCCTCCGCATCAAAGACACGCATATGTATTGCGGCCATCTCTAAATAAGGGTCAACTTGTTCTTTAATCCGTATTAAATGACCATTTCTTTCTAGGTCGTCAACACATTCTGCTAGACTTTTATATCCCATTACACTAAATTATATTCGACACAAAAATAGAAGAATAAACGACAAAGCAATTAGATTTTCAATCCTAGAAATGTAAAGATTACTCCGGATGCTCACCCAGATGGTTTCGCCAAATCGAGGTCTTCTTGTAAAACCTGCTCAATAGACGAAAACCGAAAGGGCATCTGCTTTCGCCAATCGTTATTCACCGTGCTATTGACGCGCATTATCCGGCTAAATTCAGCGTGATCCGTGCTGCTTATATCAAGATGCTTACGATAAACAAGCCTAACGAACCACTTAGGGAGATCAACAATTATCTGCCCCGTACGAACCATTTCTAATTCTTTATACTTATTAAAAAGATCAGCAAGCGACATAGGATGAGGTCCGCCAAGTTCAATGACTCTGTTCTTAAAAGCAGATACGTCTAACATTAATTTTAACCATCTAAAGAAATCACGTGACCCTAATGGTTGCAGTGCATGGGTTGCATAAAATTTAGAATAGAAAATAAATTTTCGGTTTGCAATATTTTTAATCACCCGATCAACAAGGGAATCATGACCTATCACACAGTTTTTTAAGATCACCGTATATTCTACCCGCAGTTCACGTAGTAACGATAAAACTGGCTCTATACATACTTTATCCATCAACCGCGCGATATAAACTACGCGCTGGCAGGAATTCTGCTTTAAAACATGTACGAAGTTACGTAAACAAATGATCTCAAGTTTCAAGTTTACAACATCGTTCAGGGTCGGTACTTGCGTAAAGTATATACCGGCCTTTAACTCCAATTCATTTAGAGGAAAACTCCCCGCTCCTTTGATAAGGTCGCCCTCATACACCGTCGCGTGCATCGGCTCAAATAGTCGTTTTTCAAAAAGCTTAAGGTTACGTGTAATAGCATATACCGTAAAATGATCATCAGCGAACAAACTTAAACTTCTCTTGCCCACATAATTGTTTAGACCGCTAATTAATACATCCATATTTTTTTCTTCTCATCTTGTACAGGTAAATGGTAAATATGAGAAATAACAACCGCTAGCCGGGAATGTTCGATGGAAATAATAATAAAATTCACCCCACTAAACAGAATATCCATTCTATGAATGTCTACACTATGTCAAAACCGATTCGTTAACCCTTCAAACATGTCATAAAGTCGATTCTTTGCGCTATATTTGCCTACATCGTAATAACTCAGCTAAGCTTCTTCGGGCATGACAAAAAAGGTAATATTGGTATGGTTTAGAAATGATCTTCGCGTTCAAGATAACGAAATTTTGGCCGAAGCTGTAAACAAAGCTGATATTGTAATTCCCGTATACTTTTTCGACCCTCGATATTTCAAGACGAATCATCACGGATTCCGAAATACAGGAATTCTGCGCGCGCAATTTCTTATTGAAACTGTGCAATCATTTAAGCAAGCACTGCAAGAGTTGGGAGCTGACTTATTAGCTTTTTATGGCAAACCAGAAGAACTTATTGGCACCCTTTGCGCAAAGTATGATGTCACAGAGGTATACCACCACAGAGAAGTTGCATACCGCGAAACAAGAATATCGGAACTCGTAGAAGCTGCCCTATGGAAACAAAAAATAAATCTCAGACATTTTATCGGCCATACTCTATATCATAAAGAAGACTTACCGATACCTATCAAAGATATTCCAGATAATTTCGCTGCTTTTAAGAAAAAGGTGGAAAAAGAAAGTTTCGTCCGGCCAATAATTGATCCTATTGAAACGATCGTTACGCATCCTCATCTAGAACACACCCAAGTCCCAACACTACAGGACCTTGGTTATCAAGCAGACACTCCACTTAATAGCGACCGTATCCCTGGGGGCGAATATAATGCTTTACAGGCTATTAGACGCACATTGTCTCCTGACTACAATGAGATTGATGATTACAATCTCGTCTCCCCGTACATCGCCGTTGGAGCGGTATCCCCTACTTTTTACTATCATAAAATAAAAGCGGCATACACGCCGAATAAAAAGAAAAAATACGACAGACTAATCTTGCGCTTACTATGGCGAGATTATTTCCGATTTATGCTCAAAAAGTATCCGAATATTTTTTTCAAAGATCACGATCAATTATCTGATGTAAGCGAAAGCGCCCTTTCTTTACATAAATGGTTGGAAGATACCAGTGAATATCCTGTGATACAGAATTTAAAAACTACAATGCAGCAAACAGGCAACCTCCCGTACGCACATAGGGAAATACTAGCCGCCCATATGCTGCAACATTTAGAAGTAAACCACCTTGCTGGGGCACGGGTGTTCGAAGAATTTTTCTTAGACTACGCTCCCGCTACCGTATACGGTTATTGGTTACATTTTACGCAAAAAGGAATGAGTTTGAAAGATAATTTAAAAACAGGCTGGGAAGATTTAATTAAAAAAAATTATACGGCACCTATTTCTGCTAAATAGATTGTCAAGTAATTCTTGGGGGATGTCGTACAGTCTCCTATAATTTTTTTTAAAAAAACAGATAAGATCATAAATTTAGTACTTGAAAGCATACATTTTGTTGATTTTTAAGGTGACAAAATATTATATAATTACTAACTTTGACCAAAATTTTTATAAGTAAAATTTCCTCATGGATAAATTAACATATTTGAGTAACGCGGATTCAGGATACATCGACTCGTTATATCAAGCATACAAGGAAGACCCAAATACCGTAGACGTTAGCTGGCAAAAGTTTTTTGAAGGTTTTGAATTTGGACAAACTAGTGAAGGTAACACAGTTCCAGAAAGCTCAGAACAGGCTATCAAAGAGATTAACGTTCTTAATATGATCCATGGGTACCGTGACCGCGGACATCTTTTTACTGAAACCAACCCCGTTCGTGAACGCCGAAAATATTTCCCAGGCAAAGAATTAGAAACATTTGGCTTATCAGAGGCAGATTTAGACACCGTATTTAATGCTGGTGTTGAAATCGGATTAGGTCCGGCAAAATTAAAAGATATCCGTCAGTTTATAGAGGAAACATACTGCCGATCAATTGGGGCGGAATTTCGTTATATACGAAACCCAGAGAAAATTAAATTCTTACAAGATAAAATGGAGGCAGACCGCAACACTCCCCATTTTAACTTAGACGATAAAAAACGTATTTTAAAGAAGCTAAATGAAGCGGTTATCTTTGAAAGCTTCCTTGGAACCAAATTTCTAGGACAAAAACGTTTTTCGCTGGAAGGTGCTGAATCCCTAATCCCTGCATTAGATTCAGTTATACAGCAAGGATCAACACTCGGTATCGAAGAGTTTGTCTTAGGTATGGCGCCCTCTGTGCGCCATACCTAAGACAAACTCTTCGATACCGAGTGTTGATCCTTGCTG
>JAALOO010001101.1_pt1 | contig 20208 bp, 13 predicted proteins | sample 7257641 | NCBI WGS metagenome assembly JAALOO01 (sample SAMN14085613, study PRJNA598686) | mite metagenome | biome: ENVO:01001000; feature: ENVO:01001002; material: ENVO:01001226; isolation source: single female mite from University of Michigan culture on fish food culture... ...
TCTCTCTCTCTCTCTCTCTCTCTCTCTCTCTCTCTCTCTCTCTCTCTCTCCACTTGCATTCATTCTTGACCTTGTAAATGTACAGTGCAAGCAAATTTACAATTTTACAATCACAATAGTACTGCCGTGGCTGAGCTTGAAGACAACAAGATAATCGCCTTCGGGTGAAGGAAGACAATATACCATTGCTTTCTCGTTCTCTTTCGCCAACTTTCAACAGCTGGTGATAGAAGAGCTGCTTCTTCGACGGGAGAAAAGAATTCCCTGTTCAGAAGATAAAGATAGATGACATTCTATCGTTCTCTAATTACTGTCGCTCATTCCAAGTTCAGCAACACCGTCCAATTCGATTGTGTCTGCAGCACTGTTTTCTCTTCAGTCTAATTGTGTCTGCACTTGGCAAAGCTGGTGGCATTCAACTTTTTTTTATTACAATACCAAAGTTAGCAATTATGCTTCGTTTTTGTGTGAAGGCGTACTGAGAATAGCCGTCAAATAGGGGCGATTAGACAAGCAGCAGCTGAAGTAATCGATGCACTTCGGAAGCAGTGACTAACTGACTTGCACTTTAGGCAGACTAACTGGGCGCCATAGAAGCAGGCACAGGCAGCTTATCTGTCCAGTCGATCGCTCACTAATGATCAAATGCATGTCCAGTCAGTAGCTGACAAAGCAGTGTCTCACTGTCGCTCAATAGAACTGGCCTCTCTCTTTCTCATACACACACTCACTTTCACTGATCGTTGTCTGGTGTAGTCAACATCGACACTCTATCGACAGTTTATTGATGTTTGTTTATTTGCACAGACTTCCCCCAAATTGCTTGTATAGTTTGAAAAGTGCAGTACAAAAAAGTATTCAAACTGCAGAGTGCAAAAATCGTGGCCCTCACCATTGGCCACTACATTCACACATTGAGACTTTCTTGTGCAATGAGCTATCCTATCGGTGATATGCACTGAACATACGAGTAACAAAAAATCTCTCTGATTACAATTATGAGAGCTAGTTGATAAAAAAGAGTGTCAGTGAAGGAGAGAGCCGAGTGTTGATCACGTAATTGCCTCTTCACTTCACACTGAACGCGTACTTTCTGTGGACAGATTACACTTGTAGATGGGGATTTAGAAGAGAACAATTTGCCCATAGGTGGGCTGCCCAGCTCTCTTGACTACATGTACTTCAATACCTGAAGACAGGACACGTGTCCTCAGTAAGCAGTGACCACTTTTTGTTGCCTGTCACAAGAAAAAGTAAGAAGAAAGAGTCGATAAACAAAAAGACAAACAGCTATCACTTCAACACAACTCGAATCAACTGATCTGATCTTAGCTGCCAAATCAGTCATTTCTTTCAGTTGACACATCATTCGATTTGTTTTTAGTATTTAGAGGCCTTTTGCCAATTTCTATTTTCCATTTCTGTTATTTGTGTGTCTTCTTTTACTGCATCTGCCTCGGTATCCTCCTGGCATTCGCCAATTTGTCAAATATTATTTTGAAAATTTGCCACCAAACTGGTGCTACTTTGCTTCAAGTGTTTCTCCTGCCTTTTACCCTCTACAATGGAAAGTCCAATTAGGAAGCCAGTGAGCGTCCCCAAATGGCTGCAGGACAACAAGTCTTTCTTTGTGCCGCCAATCTGCAATAAACTCATGTAAGCACTGAACTGATCTGACCCCAACTGTTCTGCCAAAAGAGAACATCTCTCTCGTTTTCTTTTTTTGGCACAACTTTCATTTTGGAGCACTTCTTCTCATAGTGAATTGTGCCAATTTGTACAGTTACAGCAATCAGCTGAAGGTATTCTTCGTTGGCGGGCCCAATCAGCGTTCGGACTATCATATCGAGGAAGGCGAAGAAGTAAGCAAACAATTAGCAAACACACAAACGCACACGACACGACACGCCACACAGCGCCAATTGGGACAGAGCAGCACTGCTGACTGTGGGTGATGGCCTCGTGTCGCCACAAGAGCCACCAATTGACAGGTCATTATATCACTGCTCGACAGGTGGTGGCAGTGCTGCTGCTGTTGCTGTTTCTGCTGGCCATCAGTCGATCGATTGGCCAATTAGAGTAGGAAAGGGAAAATTGAGTTGGCAAGCTCACCACCAGCTCCAATGATGCCTCTCATTAATTGGTCATTTTAATTGCTTTCCACCATCTCAACTGCCCAGTTCTTCTACATGCTGAAAGGTGACATGGAGCTGAAGGTTATGGAGCAGGGACGACCAAAGACAATTGTCATTCGTGAAGGGGAGGCATTCCTCCTGTCTGCTCGCATTCCCCATTCACCGCAGCGATTCGCCAACACAATGGGTAAGCAGGAAAGTGGGCGCCTGCAACTGGCACTGTTGAAAACGACTGAGGCTCACCCTTGTGCGTTACCCCCCTTCCTCATCCTTTCCCCTCAGGTCTGGTCATCGAACGAGAGCGGGCGCCAAAGGAGCTGGACGGGCTGCGATACTACACTGCAGACCTCCACTCGAGGCAGGTCCTCTTTGAGCGGTGGTTCTATTGTGCAGATCTGGGCACTCAATTAGCGCCCATAATTAAGGAGTTCTTGGACTCAACGGAACACAAAACAGGAATTCCGTCTGCCAGTAATTATTCGTTTTCTTTTTTAGTCTCGTCCCAGGCTGCTGCTTTACTCTTTCTTTTTTCTCAAATTACCCAATACCTATTTCGCATCTTTTTTCGTCGTTTTCTTTTTTTCACTTTTTCCACTCTACAGACTCTCAACTGATCAAGCCTCCGTACTCAGACGACACTGTCACTCGCACCGTCAAGCCAATTAGTCTGTCGAAGTGGCTGAAGGGTGCTGAGGAGGAGATCGAAACCGTGGGCCGCAAGGCACTTTTTGAAGGTTTCTCGCACTTTACTACCGGTGTTTATGTCTACGGGGGCGACTTTAAACATCGCATTGAAAATGACAGCTACGAAACCTTCTTCTGGCAGCTGGTAAGGAGCTGTGCGCGCTAGGGACAACTGCCCCTTTCCTGCATTCACTGTCCCTTTGCTCTATTATTGATTTGTGCATTTATTCATTCACTACTTTATCATTCATATTTCTCTCTCTTTCTTTTTCTTCGCAGTCGGGTAGTAGTGAAATCGAAATCGACAAAAGCGCCGCCAGCCTTGAGACCGGCCACTCGGTGATAGCCCCACCGCACAGCAAGTGAGTATCCATGTTGTCTGCTGTTGTCCATGTGTCATATCATTCTTCTCTGTGCAATTCTTAACGTTCCATTTGCTTTCTTTTTGCACTAGAACATGGCTAAAGACGCAGTCCAGTGGCTACACACTTGTCATATTGATGCCAGTAAAGTAGTGCTATCGACTGTGCAGACTAGGCAAGACAGACGGAGACAGAGTGCAGTGCCAATGTCAATGTGTCACCGCCACGGTCATTATTGTCACTATACTGAATTTGTCAATAAGCAAAAACGACATTTGCAGTGAATTGGCCCCTTTCTACTTTTGCCCCTCCTGTCTACTCTGATTTCTGCTCACTAACTGCACTTTTACTTTATTTCACATTTTTTATTATCGACTAAAAATCATTTTAAAAAACGAAATTTGCACTTGAAATTTTTAAGTTATGAAATAAGAAAGTACTTTGACATGTTGCTAACTTTCTAAGCCAGCTAAATTATCTTAACCACAGTTGTCAAAATCATTGTCTTTTGTGTTCTCTATCGAACACTCTGATTGCCTGTCCAGTGATAGATTGTGCATTAATTCACGCCGAAAATCGATATAAATGGGCACCCTCAATTCTATCTGTGTTTGGTAATTAATAATGATCATCAACGTGCAATAAATTTCAATTTCAGACTCATCGTCTTGCTGCATTATTGATGCGGTCGCAACAACAGCAGTAGATCCGGGTGCCGGTGCTGGTTCTGGGGCTCCACTCACAGTGACATTGTGGCAGCCACCTCCACCACCGCTAAAGTGGCCATCGACACTATCGATCCTGCTTATCTGCTTCATGTTTGATTAGGACTCGGTGCATGTTCAATATTAACAATTTATTAGCCAACAATACAACACACTTCTCTAGTTTCAAGAAAATAGAAAGCGGGAGAACGCCGGTGGCAGCCATTTAAGCCGTGGTAACAGCATCTCTAGGAGCGACAGTCAAAGACGCCGACAGTGCTAGTAGAGAATAGCAGCAATATAAATTACTTCATTAGTGCATCTGCATTTTATTATGTATTGCTAGTGTTCGTGTCAGCAGTTTTGCGCCTCATTCTTCACCAGAAGCATTCTTCTTAGTTGTTGTCTTTCCTCGAAGTCATTCTGTTTTTTCTCTTTATTTCCCCTTTCTTTTCTTTTATGCCTGTTCCCTTTCTTCTCTGATTCAAACCCTATTTCTCAAGAGATTTAAAGATGCCCTTCTCTTTCGATGGATGCTGACATTTGGCTAAAGTTTGTACCCCCAGTTTTCCCCTTCTGCCTTTTTGTTGAGGAGATTACAGCAGTTTGCCGTTTACTGCAGAGACAATGATTCGCCAGGCTTTTGGCTGCTCTGGTGGCTGGCGCCTCTGTCTGCCTTGCTAAATTTCATATCAAACTATTTGTCACATTGTCATATTGTAGCTATACGCAGTGACGCTGGCTTATTTATCCAAATTACATTTCAAAATTTAATTCCCGAGTCGAAGTGAGCACTGCCTTAGGATGAGAAGAGGAGAATGAATTGAAGAGCGAAAAGGGAGTGAGCGAGTGAGTGAATGAGCATCGACACTGGACGATGGCCACAATGGTCATCTTTGTTGCCTTTTTCGATTGGTCATCGACTGGTGGGCCCTTGGCTCAGCCTCTGCAGCGCTGCTTTGTTTGCTCCTCGGCCAATGTTTCTTTTGACTGCCGTCCCTGCTGCAGCCCGAGCAAATCGAATCACAGTCTAATCTAATTCGATCCAATTGTAAACTTGCTTTGCCTATTTGAATAGCGTTCCATTACCCAGGCTAAGTCTGATAAATGTTTGCTTTGCGCCGTCTGATCGGGGAGCTGAACACACAGTCAGAGAAGGAGATCGAGCCACAAGATTGAGTAGAGCTGAAGGAGAAGGCGCCCGAGACGACAGAGTCGAAGAAGACAAATGGCACAAAGGACGACGACGATGGATACACACAAACACACACAAGTACACCAGCACACGCACACACAGCGAGAGATCGGAGGACACTTTCAGGCAATGTAGATCTTATTGGCCAATATCGGCAAACTCCACCGAACTGGCATTAACTTAATTACTTACTTTAATTAATTATTAGAAAGAAAGTTGCTGAATTATTAACCAACAATCGGCAAAGAGAAAGCAAAGACAGACTCCTTCTGCTGCTGTTGAGGGCGCCTATCACCGGCCCGCAGCAAAGGTGACTGGTGACTGGCAAAGTCCGTTTCTGGTCAGTTAAAGTTACCAATCTTGCTGCAAACATCAGCTCGAACAGTGTCTGCCAGCCACCTGCGACTGGTTGCGTTTTTTTCGCAATCTTCTCCAGTTGAGCACTGTCCAATTTGCAGGCAGTCACTCTGAGTTGGGTACCAAACTTTGTTCAACTGCTGTTGCTGCTGTTGGCATCAGCTCAAACGTTGAACTCATTTCGATCATTGGGACTTCACAAACTCTTTGTCGTTGGGCAAATTGATTTGCTTGCAGTACAACAGAGCCGACAGCCACAAGGAAGTGAGAACAAATGTAATTTGGGCTGCCACCGATAAGAGTGGCCCACCAGTGCTTTCTTTCTCTTTCTTTCCAATTGCACTTGCTTTCGTTTTTTCGATTTATTCTTCTGTATTTTTTCTCGTTATCTGCAGTGCCAAATTCTCTCTTGCCTTTTCTTTCTTATTTTCTTCCTCGGGTGCATTCAATTCTTAGTCACTTTGCTTATGTGGCACTGTGAATGCAGTCGACAAAGCTGCTGTTGCAGCAGAAGAAGGCGAACAAAGCACACTGTCCACCTCAGTGTCCACTGGCGTTGGCAACTTTGCGACAACAGCACCTTTGGCCCTCCGAAGCAACTAATAGGATAGACACAATTGAGCGAGATCGATGATATTAATTTGGCCACAGAGGGGCCTCCACTTTGGGCTCAACCGGCCTACACTGGACTGCTCTATTAGCTCGGTAATGAGTTGTGGGCGCACTTGGAAGATGATGATGGTGATGGTGGCAGTACCAGCAATTGCCGACCACTCTTTACACTGCAAAAAACCTAATCTTTTTGGTTACTTTTCCCGGCATTGCATCTGTGCTGAACATTTTTTGTTTTTAGTATAAATAAATGTTTGTTTTTAAAGTTATCGGCAGGTGCATGCAAAATTAAAAGTTTCATAATTAGCCGTTGTTTTCTCAATTGAAATAGTGTTTTTGCTGATAAAACAGCAATGGCTGCAAACAACAAAAAAAGTTTTAAGGTGTCAAAAGTTACTTTTTGCAAAAATGGATACGGTTTTGTAGTAAGAAATGGCTCATTTTATTTAATGAATTTTCTTTAGTAGTTGCAGCAGGCGACTGCACCATTGTGCAACACATTTCTCACTGTCGCATTTACTAATTGTTACTACAATAAAAGTAGACAGGCTGCAAAAAATGCAGACTGTCGACACATGGACAGCAATAATAAATTATCATAATCAAGAAACTGCCGTCACACACACTTGTGTTTGCCGCAGTAGCTGCGTCGTAGTCATTTTTGTTGAAGTTCTCCAGACATTTACATTTTCAAGTGATAAAAAACTGTGTATTAAGTTTTTTAGAAAACCATGATCAACTTATTACTAGTTTTCTATTAATAAGTTCTAGTAATAGACAAATATTATTTGCTGCAATCTGCAGTTTTCTTTAAAATAGCAAATCAACAGTGTGATAAATTACAAAATATCATTTTATAAAAAAGGTTAGTTTTCCAGTTTTGTTATTTATCCACAAAATAGGCCACACAATTCAGGTTAATTTGAGCTAAAAACAAATTGGTCTAAAGGATGTGTTTAATTAAATTTATAATTACAATTGATTTGCTTTGATTACGGCGGCAGACAAATACTATAATGAAGCATTCATTATTATTAATAAGAAAAAAATGCTGTTTGTGACAAAAAAAATACCGTCCCTTTTGTCCAACAAGGTTTCATCACCGGTGGTCAGCATCAGCATCAACAGCATCAGCAGTTTTGTGTTTGTCTTCACTGCTTTGCTTGCTAAATTGTCAGCGGAATTGCCATCGTCTTCTTCATTCTGTCGGTGTCATTGGGGAGATGAAGCGTCCGCCAGGACCATTCGAGAGATGAGACAGCACAGGACAGGGCATTGCACACTCCACACAACCAACTTTTGACCGCCAATCGTCCAGCAGCAGCAGCAGTGTCTCATTCCTGTGAAAGTGAGGGGACAATGTCTGTTCATAGAGCGCACAGGCAGTGGCATTAAAATGAAAGGACAATATCATCCCCTCCATTTGTAGTCTGCCTCTCTGCCGCCATCGTCGCTATCGTCCTTCAGATCATCGGCGCTGACCAATGGTCCGTTGATCTGAGTCTGTGCCAATAATTACCTACCTACTTTAGTTAGTCTCGTTATTAGTATTAGTGCCATTTTATAGCCAAATTTATGAGCGCTTTGTGAGTGTGTCGCTCTGTCTGTGTGTCTGGTACTCTTTCACTTTGACAGTGCATGCACTGCTGCTGGTCCTTAGCAGCCATTTTGATAATAGCCATTAGCTGTTTGCCTGTCTGCCTTTCTGTTTTTGACGGCCGAATAGGGTGCCGTCCTGGCGCAGTGTAATGTTCTCCAACGAGTGCTACTTGTTCTCTACTGGTTTAAGCTGCTACTGCCACCAGCAGCACCAGCATCGGAAAGCAAACAATTATTTGCCGTGACTGGCCTTTACGCTTCTACTAAAATGGACACTTTGACGACGTATTCCCGAGATTTGAGCGTCAACTCTCTCCAGCCCAAGAGTTGGTATTCATGACCGACGCTGTTGACACACCAAAAACATTATCGTGTATTCGGTGTGCCGTGTCAAACAGTCGGGCAGCTGTAAAAAGCTAAACAAGAAGACGCGATCGGTCGTAAAGACGCCTGGATTGCACTTGATGTCACTAGCAACAGCTAAATACAAAACAACAAAACAACAGCAGAGAAGGCACTGATGACCACAAGAGCAAGATGACCAGAACAGAGAGAATGCAAGTGCTGAATAGAGCCGTCGATGAATGTTCGCCTAATGGCTCACTCATCGACTTGACCTCCACACCAACAGCATCAGCCGCATCAGCAGTGCATCTGTGTTTTGTTGAGATGGTCCATGTTGGCAGCATCTGTCGGCGACAGCACCGGTTAAGTGCGAGTACTGCTGGTGGTGCTGCTGTGTGCCTGAACGGCAGTATATGACCGCCACTACGAGTGAACATGACCGTCCACTGAATGGTGATGAAAAGCAATGCAGATGAGCCCAAACTCAATGCATTGCTACGACTGTCCAGTGAAAAGAGTAGTATTCGAGAATAGTTCAATTAGCGCCAGCGGAAACAGCGGCAACGGCATGTCGAGTGCAGCATCTGAATGCCGACTAGCGAGCTAACTGCTCAGAGTACGAGTGAAAATGGATTCATCTCTTATAACGATCAGGCAGTAAGGGAGACACTAAATAAATAGATAATGTATTGAGCAATAATTATGATGATGTGCTCGTAAAATGGTAATAAAGCACCAACAGACGAAGCATAAGCAGAAAGAGGAAGCGGGAGAGAAAGAGCACAGTAAATGGATGCTCCGATGGTTAGGGCTGAAGGAAATGGAAAGGGGGTTGGACTGTTGATGTCAAACAGTGGCAAACATTCGCTTGGAGAGGGGGATGTTGTAGTGAGTAGGGGGAGGAGAAGGGTACAACGACCACTTCTCGCTCACTGCAATGAAGACACTGGCAATATTTCAGTCGAATAATACTAATATAATTCTACATTGGGATTCAATTAAGAGGCTGTAAATCTTTGAATGTTTTATTGGCTATTACACAGGCAGTGACACTCTAACACAAACACGGACAGACAGACTGACAGCAACAGCGGCGGCAGCAACAGAGGCACTGTGTGTTTTGGAGGAATCGAAAAGGAAAATAGAGAGTGGCTATCGAAGAAAGTGTAATTTATCGTGGCGTCTTTCTGCCTGGCGTTTTCCTAAAAGCTTTGAGAGTAATAGCCAATAATATGGGCTGATTAGAGAGTGCACTGTACAGCGCAAATAAGTAATCCATTGGCAAAGTCAACTGACGAGGTAATTAGATTGCAGTAAAGCAGCATTGCCCAAGAAACGAGGTTCCTCCACAGAGGTTGTTTCTACTTTTCACAATCTTCCATCTATCAGCCATCTTGGTGGTCCCAGAACAGGTCCCTTTTTAATCTGCGCTTAATTAAGAGAAATGTAAACCGTAAAAGAGCGTGTTTTCTGGCCACACAGCGACTTAAAGTATATAATTCGAAGGAATCAACTGAATACTCTTTGACTAGCCCACTCAGTTGATGGGCGCCAAAATAACACCACTTTTACTTCTGGTCACAGAGTAAACTGAAGGGACACAGGTCTCAGGAGGCATCGAGTTTGCGTGCAAGGCTCAACATTTCGTGCTTTTGCCTACTGCTGCTGACTTTTCAAGTCATTTTCGATGTGTTTTGATTAAGATGTTAAAGCCACAGCTCTGACAACAACAAAAAAGTAAAAATCGTGAGCATTCAATCGATGGACACAAGCGCCCACATATACACATCGAGGGAAGACAAGGTTAAGTTTAAGTAAAGTTTGTAATAGAACTTGTTTGCTGACGCACCACCAAAGGACCACATTTCTTAATTAGCCAATCAGAAAGGGCAACTCGATCAGACACGCACACAGATTGAGCCTAGCCCTTGAGCCGGTCAGTGGAGACTGAAAAAAAGAAAAAACAACCGCTTCATTTTGATTGCTGTTTCAAGTAATTCACCAAAAAGTAAAATGCAATTTGAAACTAGCAAATGAAGAGTCCGACTTGAGGGTGAGGAAAGCCTGCTAAACACAAATGCAAGCAAAACTAAAGCTTTGCTTAGCTCTAAATGGAAATTAACTTTTTTACCGTTCAACTATAAATTTAGTTTTCATTTAAATGGAAATTTTATTGTTGAGTAAAAGAATTAGATTTGGCTGCTGCTGCTGCCGTCGTTGATGCTGTAGTCATTTGGCAATTGGAAATATATCAACGCCAAACTGGAAGGCAATGTTTCTCACTTTTTCTCTTTCTTATGCTTTTTCGGAGAAAGTGCCAAGTGTGTGCGCTTATTTGTCGATTTATCGACGGCGATTGTGCATTTGCATAATTTGAAAGTTAACAGTCAATTGGCGAGTGGCCAATTGAAAAGGCACCGAGCAGAAGGAGCAGAAAAGCACTGATTCGAATGATGGCCCAGTAGTCCTCGTCATTGTCGCTGTCGATGTTGCTGGTGTTTGAGCTGGTGCTGGCACTCCTTCCACTGTGCATCCGTCAAGCGGCATTACAGCATCAGACAGCAGCAGCTCGACCCGGGCGGAAGGACGCCCGGCTGGTCCGTTTGCCTCTACGCAATCATCATCGCCGACTGCTGCTGTTGCCAATTTGAGTCGCTGTCTCTCTTTCTCTCACTTTCTGTCTGTCTACTCAGCTTCTTATTTGCTCGTCACTTCAGGCCCTTCGGCGGCAACCGTTGGGCGCCAATTTATAATTCATCGAGTTTCAATTGAAGCTACGCTGCATCTTTCTCCCTTTTCCTTTCCCTCCACTTCACTGTCTTGCTTTGTTTTGAACTTTCACTCACCGAGAACTACTTTCATCATTCCTTCCCCCAGTACTCATTCTTTCATTTTACAGCAACCTAACTGCAAACAAATTAGACTCTGCCGAATTACGTTTTAAATAATTGACTATTCACCAGTGTCTGTGTATGAGTGTTCAGCTACTCAACTTTTTTCTCCTGTACTCGTTGTGAGTGCGTATGTGTGCTTCAACTTTACAATTTGCCTGAGCGAGCAAATTAATTACAGCAGCCTAGTTAAGTGCGTTTTGAGATGCAATGCTCTTCCATGCGAATGAGTTGTGTACTTTCGCACTTTGTCTATTCTTTCTGAAGCCTTCTGTTTGTTTGTCGGTGTGTAATTATCTGCAACAACAGGCCGGTTTATTGTAATTTGTGTATGTGTATGTGGGCTGTGTCGATTTAGTATTTGGGGGAGTTATTAATATTCACACCAACTGGAAGTTGAAAAAACACTACCATTGCTGTCACTTTAATTACTACTGCTTTACAAGCTATTAATAAAAAGATGTAAAAATGTAGATTGTACTAGGGCACAAAAGAAGAACAGGCTGACTGTGGTGCAACCACTGGTGCATCATTATCTACGTTGATAGTGCACATCAACAGACGAAGCTGGTGGTGACACGTCGAAATGTCGAGCCTTTTCTGATTTTCTTGTGTGCGCTCGTCAGCAGTGGCCTTCTCTTTACTACACGATCTTGTTAGGGCAGTAATGAGCAGGGCCTAGAGCAGTGATTACATCAGCGACAGTGGGCATCGCATGCTGTGCAACATAGTCTGTTGTGGAGGACACAAAAACACACACACAATGTGACTGACTGATTCCATCTTTTTTGTCACATCGTGCACCACTCACCAGCTCTGCTGTATATTGGTAATTTAAATATTTACAAGTTGTCGCAGATGCTGCGGCTACCACTAAAAATATACAAGTGACTAATTTGAAAGAAGCAAAGAGGAAACGTGTGTGCATGTTGGGTACTGTTTCTCCCTGTCTGGTCCAAGATCGATGCCGGCTGTGGCCATAATCATTTTTGAGCGACTCTATCGTCGTGAAAATGTGCAAGTGTGCCTCAATGCTGGTGCATCGTTAGTAGCCATTAGCTGGCAACAAGCAGTGCTCGAGCAAATAGTGCAAATGCAGTTTGCTTGTTCACTGCCACTGACTACCACGAGTGCAGTAACACAGGAAAGGATAGTTGAAACTGGTGCCCATTTGTTTTCCTCCCGTTGCTTGCCCATACTAGGACCCATTTGTTTGCATTGTCAACGGAGCTAAATAGACAAATTAATTTGAAAAAGTTATTACAAATTGCATGTGTTTCACTTTGCATTCTGCTGCATTCACTGTACGAAAGACTGAATGAGAGGTTTCCTTCATTTGGGCGCTCACTCCACCATGCGACGGTATATTGGAGCATTTTCACTAAATTGCACTGCATTTCATTTGGCAAATTAAACACTGACAATAACAGTACGTTTGTCGATTTTAAAACGCAAGAACGTCTGAGTAAGGAAATAAACTAATAGGCAACAAAAACGGCGCAAAACAGTTTTTCCTAGAAAAAGTTTTTTTTGGTACGTCAAAAGAGTTGCTGTTATGGCGATAATTGTGAGAGAGAGAGAGAGAGAGAGAGATGCTGCTACAGTCTTGCGCTGGCGCACCAATCCACTTAGCAACTCGACCAGCTAGCGACCACTCGCCATAATCGGCGATCGGTAATCAGCTTATCTTGACTAGACCGACTTGCTCCAGCACAAACGAGTAGACTAGTCAGGCAGCCGTAGTTGTTGTTGTAGTCTAGGTTTTTCATCTTCCTTTGAAGTTTGAGGCGCTCAAACTGAGAAGCACCTCAGCGAAGATGTGCCATCGAAATAATTAGATGCAATATAATTAAATTGAGACTGACGAATAAAGTGCTTTGCCAAGTGGAAATATTTGCATCTTCACAGGCCAGTGCCCAATCAAGTGAAGCGGTACTGCTTCACTGCGTGGCGTGAATTGATGGTGACGCCATGGCGCCCAATGCATCGTTTTTGCTGATGCAGTTTCTGTTCACTGCACTAATCAGCTTGGGTTGAGGCAGCAAACACAACAGGGGTTTGGAACAAACTAGGTTTCTTCTATGATAGGATCATAGGGAGGAACCTGGACAGGGAGGGCAGAGAAAGAGAGAAAGAGTGCTTTGTGCGGCTTTAAAGTAGACGTTTCTTCTGAGATAGGGAGAAGCGATTCGGTGGAGGATTTGCTGCCACCGTCAGCACATTACACGCCTGGACACAGCAGTGTGGGCTGATGCCGATGCAGCCAGGTTATCTGCTCCATCGATCATCGGCGGTAATTAATTGGATTGGTCAGCAGTGGCACTCTGCCACTCTGCTGCGATGTGTGTATGCTAATGTGACCGCGCTCCAATTGCTAGAAATCGCCACAATCAGCAGAACGAATGGCAGCAGGCAGAACAGTTGCCCGCCTGGCACCAGTGGGCCCAGCGGCCACTGACCGTCTTTCACTGTTTGTGCCTACTGGTGCAGTAGTCTTGCTGATGCCGATGCTGATGCTGGCAATGCCAATACTCTCGTTGCCTTTGTCTCTTCACTTTGGATCGTTTCAGTGCCGGCAGTAGCTAATGGTGTGCACAATGCCGACTAGGCAGCACTGCCAGCATTTATTATTGATGCGCAGCTTAATAATTAATTGACCAGGCCTGCTGTAGGTGCTCACTTCTCCGCTTCTAACGTCCGCTTTCAAATCTTCCTCTTCGTTATTATTGTTGTTGTTGTTGTTTGAGCTGCAAGCTGAAAGACGCTCAGTGTAGAGAAAAACTATTTGATAGGCAGAAGAAGTGAGCAGAGACCATCACATAGTAAGCCACTGACATTGTCATTGTCTTTTGTCCTGCTGTCTCCCACTCGATGCGTTCGATTATTGTTTCAGGCCATTTTGCATGTTGATTAGCTAGTTGGAATATTAATTTGAGACCAGGGGGCAGACAAAAACGGGTGAGTTTGGTTCTAGCTGTACAGTTACACTGTACACACGGCTATAGTTACAAGAGACGATTCATATGCAAGCCACTAACTGGCCAAACTAGGGAGAAGATGAGCGATATTGGGCCGAGTGAACTTTAAAGCAAACGACCAAAGAATAAATATTATTATTTTCATAAAACACATTAGCGGGCGCTAGAGCAGCAAACACAATGGGCACCAAAGCAGTAGCTTCAGCTTCAGCATCAAAATCGTAGTCAGTAGTCAGTGTTCGCTGATGGGCAAATGCTGCAAGGTCTCATGCTGTGTGCGTCAAATAAATTAGAAATGCACCCACTCATGCATAGCCAAATTTCGGTAGAATGGTAGAATTATATTTGAGTTAAAATTGGGAACAATTTAGCCATCGGTGGAAAACGAAGAGAGTGGAGGAAAAAGAGATGGCAAAGAGTCATCGCTTCACTGGCGAAGAGAATGGAGGCTAGCAATTGACGACGGCGGTGAGCGGTGCACTCGACCAATGGACCGCCACAATGGAAAGCCGCTTTATTGGCCCACTTTGACTGATTCTCGCTGATTAAAGGGAGATGCATTCACTTTGGCACCTCTTCTCCTACCATCATCGGCAGTAGTTTGAGTTAGCTGAGGCTCCTCCGAAGCAGTCAACTTTCCTCATTACCGCTCATCTCGCTAAGCACCCTTCTGCCCATCGCGTCGTGTTGCTCTAAACAAAGCGAACATTACTTAACTTTTAATTAAAACGAGCCCATATTAGCTGTCGTTTACGTTGCAGTAGATGCTTTCATTCACTCATCTAATTGAGATGGGCCTAGCTCATTTGGTATTTTGCTGCCTGCCTTGATCGGCAATTTATGAAGGCGGCAACGGCATCAGCGCATACTGTACAAGACTAGACGACGTCTGTACGACAGCCGATTAAATGCTCCTCGGTGCAGCATAATGGACTGCCTGCAAGTACGCCACAATGGCCGTCAACAGAAGCATTGTCTGCAGCGGCACTCATTCTCTGTCGGTGTGCCGCTCCAATTTGGTTATGATCAAAATAATTGAAGCATTAAATTATTTAAAAACACTTTTTATTGCTTAGTTTAACTCGTTGCCATTTCCTTGCACCCCCCCTTCTCAAAAACTGACTATTATTATCGATGAGAAGCTGCTAGTAAGAGAGCTTCAGTGAAAAGTTGTGGGTGATAGTGTCGGGTGACACGATGGGAAAAGATGATGGTAAATGCCAGTGCACCATTGGACGCGGCAGTTCTAGTTCACATAATAGTCTCTTCTGGTAATTACCGTTCCATTGAACCATTCAGACCATTCAACGTCACCAAATTCTAATTTTTGGTAACTTAATAAAACTGTCTTTCTAAGAAAAGTTATGAGGGGACCAGCCGTTGTTTCAACATTATCAAAATTTGCAAACGCCGTTGATTTTGTGCTGCTAAAATGTTAAAGTTTGCAAGAATTAAAATGTGTTTATTGCCAGGCGGATCTGGAGTGTTTTTTTTGCAAAAGTACTACAAAAGTTTTTCCATCAGTCATTCAGTTAGATAAAAGTTGTGCAAACAAAAAGTGAAAGTGCGTTGGTGTATGATGATCACTTGAGTTGGAAGATTGTTGGCCTCCTGCAGATAAATAGATTGTAGTCTAAGTTTAGATTTGAAATTAAAAGTGTACAACTACCCTCAAAAGGCCACTCTGCTGCCAAATGACCATCCTGTGTTGTGCTGACAAGAGGACAATTGCTTCACGCTCTATTAACACACACCTTTTGGAAAAACACCTTTTTGTTCAACGTTGTGGACCTGCCGGCAAACCTCTTGGATAAGGCAACAAAGTAGCTGTGCCCAGCAATATCAAAGTTTGTCTAGTGCTCAAACAAAGTTCTCAGAATTGCCGACGTCAGCGGTGGCGGCGGGGGCAGAAGTTTTGGTGGCTTTTGCCTTTTTGAGAGCCGTTTCTTCAAGTATTGAGAAAGCTCAGACTACAGTGGCTCTGCTGTTGTCCAGTTGGAACATCGAAAATCAATTTGTCACCACTTGACTAGACTCAGAGAGCGGCCAACTTGAGTTTGGGCACATTATGCTCAGCAAGTCTGGAACACTTCTTCCATCTGAACTTCCTGCACTTCCTCTCCTGACGCGTTCAGGGCACAAGTCAGGCAGCAAATGTTTGCCAACTTTTCCTTTCGTTCACTTCACCCTCTGCTAATCTCGTTTTATTAACTTTTTGATTTTCATCTGATTCGCGCAGGTCAGGCGTTCAGAGTCGCTGATCGAGCAACGCTAAAACTAAAGCGGCACTAAGCAAACACTGCCAGGACAATAACTGTGTGTGTGGTGACATTGAGATTATTATTGGCGCACACCAGTGCCCTGCCAGGGTCGGGCACACGCAAACTGGGGAAAACTGGCCATTCAAAAAAGGCCTGATAGAGAGGGAGAGCATTGTTCACAATTAAATATTAAATATTAGCAATTTCGTTGTTTGTCTTTTTTGCTGAGTTGCTGCAGAAAAACAGGAGAACGTTGTTCAATTTATTGACACTTCACATTTGAAGAGGCAGTCGAGAGCAGACCATTCAGTTTAAAGCATCAAATCAAACGTTGTGAGTTATGAACTTTTATATAAAAAGGAGGCAGATTCCAGTTGGCAGACAAAAGGGTCCTGTTTGTCAAAGAAGATGACTTGAACAAGTGCGAATACAAATTGTCATTGTGGGCTGGTGCTGGAACGACATTCCTGGCACTACATCTAGAGGACAAGTGCAGTGCCATTAGAACGGATTCACAGTGGGAATTAGAGAACTTTACAAGCAGGCACCACCACAATTGCCGCAGCTCTGGCTTGCATTATGATAATTGACATGGACAGTTATGTCTGTCTGTCGTCAGATCTGCAGCGTTCCGGGCATGTTTTTCTTTTCTTTTTCTCCTCTTAACTGTTTTTCACTCTGCACAGTACTATTTTGGCAGCATTTATGGCTAATAATAAAGGCACCGTGGCATGAAAAAATGAGTCAAGCAGAGAGGGCAAAGATGAAAATGAGCAGTTGATGCAGAAGGGTCGCTCAGATGATGAAGCGCTCACTGAAGACACACACACACTCGAGATCTGCACTTGCTGACAGATGTAATTTATGTCGTCAGAAGGAGCAGGAACAAGAGCACCAGTGCCAATGCTCACTGCAATCGCGAACAAGCCAACTTTCATCTAAAGTGATGACATTGCCAAAGATTGAGATAAAAACTAAACTTTTCTAACTTCCCTAAAAAATAGAATGCTACAGGGCATCTAGCAGTACAAACACGTCTAATATTTCCACTTCTAATAGATGTTTCACACTACTACTTTTTGTAATTTTTCTCATTTGGAGCTGATAATGTAAGGAGCGCCAATTCTGCAACAGTGAAATTTGGCAGCAAATTACTATAGCGTATGATGCTCCACGTTGCTGCTGCCGGTTTTCATCGATGGTGGCAGTGGCACTTTCCCTGCCGCTAGCATCGCGGACAACTGTGGTAGTCTCGGTAGTTCTTGGCGCAGGCGCAGGTTCGGTGGTCTTTGCGGCTGGATCGATCCAAACGGCACTTGCTGTGCAGAAGGACTGGCATGTTTTGCAAGCACATACAGAGAGTGTGCCCCACACGGCCTACCGTATAAAAAGAGAACTGCACAGCGGCGATTGGACACTCGGCTCAGGCGAGCATCATGCCCCGACACCCTCACTCGCATCAGCAGCACACAGCATGTCAAACAGGAGGAATCTTCAAGCGCTCCTTCAGTCACTCCCGCACTCACCCTTTACCGTTCACAGTGCTCAAGACTCAAGTCAAATGACACCTAGTCAATCTCGTGGCGATGACGATGACTAGGCAAACTATGAAGTGCAATCATTGCAATGGTAAGAGTCCGTTTTTTCTTCCTCTTTTCCTCCTCCTCCTCTTGTCTGTCCGTCAGCGCCAATCAATTTGTTATTCTAATTAGTGGCATTCATACTAATGGCTCGCAATATTTGCGGTTTTGTCACAATAGTGCAATAGCAGTGCACCAGTAGCACTGGCACCAGTACTGTGAGTACTGAGTCTGTGCGTTGACAGCACTAATGAGTTCAATTTGTTCACTCAGTTCACTCTCTTTTGTCAACTCAAATTGAGGTACATTGAGCTGCAGTCACAGTTGTGAGTTTTATGCAATTAACTCTACTAAAACTGTGTTCAAACAACGACAGTGTATTTCAGTTTCCATATTCAAAAATGTAAACTCACTGCTGTATAGTTTATGAGCCATTCCATGCGTTATCAGTCAAAGATAAATAGTAGAACAACATTAAACAATTGCATGCTTTCAGCAAAATGATGCTGACAGGACATTCGCTATCTTTCTTTAGATTAACATGAAAGATTACCTCAATGGTCAGCGGTAGAATGCTGCCAATGCGCGACCTCTAGTTGCACTTTTCTCTGTACAGTACTTTACCTTCACTGCGTGAACCAAACTGGCACTTTTGCTGAAAGTACTAATAGAATTAGTGCCTGAACGGCAGCAATTAGACTGGTCGCAGGAGAAGGGACTGATGTTTAGGCTGCAAACTGAGAAAGCAGACCTGCCTGCCTGCCGTACGTGATTATAATTAACCAGAAGTGCAGTTACTTTGGCTAATGGCCTTTTACTGGCATTAGCTAAGGCAGGTAACTGCGCCCAAACAACACTGACGGTACACTCCTGCTATTGCTATTTACCGTCAACCAAAATGGGTCTTCCGAGCGGACCGATGGATCTGCCACTGTGTCTGGTCGTAGTCGGCAGACGTCAAGGTCGACCGATTACTACTGTCTTGCAAACACCCAAAATTGTCTTTTGTGCTGTGTTGTTCACTACAGCAAGTGGGCCCCCAAGCACACTGACCATTACCACTGGTCAGCTGTGATTACACTCAATTTGTCTCTTCAATTAGTATTTGGCTAATTTTACATGAGCTATTTGAATTATTTATAGAACCAAGAGGCCAAGGTTAAGCAAACGTTAAACTAGTTTGAGTTTTTTAAACTCGGCCTGTCAGCAGCGACAGTTTGACATGACCTCAAAGCGAGACAAGGACCTAGCCTAAACCGTCCGTGCCAGGGCCATCTGTCACACTTCCCGTTGCATTTCCCGTGCGATCCATTTCCTTTCTCATTGCATAAGACTTTTGTGAGAGAGAGAAAGAGAGAGAGAGCACCACCATTTTCCGACTAATGTATGAGTGAGTGAAACGTTCAAATGACAATCTTTTTCGGCAATCGCTCTTGAGTTTATCAATTTTGAGTTTCCCTAGAGTGGGACTAGTAGCAAGGATTACTGCTAAGTGCAATTGGATGCCTCTTTTGCATTCTCGGCCACTTTTCAGTAGGAGTTGCAGTGAGCGCAATTGCCCATTCTAAATTAGGGGGCAAGTACAGACATTCAGACATGTACACATCGACAAGCACACACAAGCAATGCATCTGTGCGCATCTTTTCCACTCGAAGTAGAGCCGTTTTGCATGGGCTGATACCTAACTGCCTCCACCGTACCTCAAATCGCATAGTTCACTGTGCAAAAGGTGGTCACGTCACTGCAGTTCAGCGGTGGCGGCAGCAGTGAGCACTCGTTTGAGGCGTTCACGCGTGCAGACCACTGGCAAACGTTTGTGTGTGTGTATGCCGTGGCAGATGCAACCGTAACAGCTGCTTGCTTCACTTGTGGCCGCTCACTCGTCTCTTTGCCCACTCTCTCTGATTGTCGGCAGCTCTAATTAGGCCCGTGGCGGTGAATGGCCACTGCTGTTGTTCTCTCTCTCTCTCCCTGACTAGTGAATGGTCAATGACAGACGTTCACTCGCGCGCCACGGCCCCCGGTACGGCGAGGTAGTGTGTTGTCTGCAGTGGTCTCACACTGCACATCATCATCGCTGACGTCGCTCTGCTCGGCGATATCCTCTCGGCCTAGTGCAAGTTGAGGCTGCGAACAGCAGCGTAAACAGGCAGCAGCAGCAGTTGGCCTACTACTGAACCGAAGTGAAGTGTACGCTTTCTTTTCTACTTGCTCTGCTGCGAGTGACTGCAGCTGGCGCATGTCGCGCGCCAGTCGACCCTCGTTCATTCACTCGGTCTGCGCTGCGCCAGCTAGGCCACTGCTCTCCTCTGGCGTAGTAATTCACGTGCAGACGCGTGCTCCCGTTGCCGGGCTGGCAATCTGTTACAGACACAGTTTGCACGCGTCATTCACTACTACTGCCACTGGAGGAGAGAGAGCAAAGGACAAAGGCAAAGTACCCTGCCTCGCTAGCTCTCTCTCTCTCTCTCTCTCTCTCTCTCTCTCTCTCTCTCTCTCTCTCT
>JAALOO010001103.1_pt1 | contig 20162 bp, 18 predicted proteins | sample 7257641 | NCBI WGS metagenome assembly JAALOO01 (sample SAMN14085613, study PRJNA598686) | mite metagenome | biome: ENVO:01001000; feature: ENVO:01001002; material: ENVO:01001226; isolation source: single female mite from University of Michigan culture on fish food culture... ...
CAGGGTCGTCCTCGTCAAAGTCCGTCGAAGTCCTCCCCCACCAGCAGGTGCCTCGAGTCGGCCGGCAGAGATGATGATGATGATGATGTTGGCGGTGGTGGTGGTGGTGGTGGTGGTGGTGATCAGCACAGGGTTGAGAGTGCTCCAGAGCGAAAGAGAGATGTCTGCAAAGGAAAACAAAAGCAAAGGTTACACAAAGTATCGTGATCTGAAAACACAACAGAAATACTTATCTGAAGAGGAAGAAGTCGCCGAAGGGACTTCGGTGGAAGAGGACGAGGACGAGGATGAGGATGATGATCCAGGAGACGGGGTGATCCCCAAGGAGAGTTGATTTTGAAGGAGGGCCAGGCCAGGGTGCCACAGTCGACTGGGAGACAGCGAGCAGAGCAGCAGCAAACAGCAGACAACAACAGACGTCTGCTCAGCTCGGTGTCTCCCGGTCGACTGACTGCTCAGGCGGCGAACTGTACACATCACCCTCATTCTCACGGGTCATCAGTGAGCATCAGCGCCCTCACCCCTATCAGTCACCACTACCACTCATCAATGTCATCATCCATCGATGTGTGTGTGTGTGTTTACTATCAGGCAATTCCAAGGTATTCAGTGTAAGAGGGATACATTCGAGGAAGAGGAACTAATGTTGTAGTATTGAAGCTTGGAGTACTAAATCATTAATTTCACTAAAAAAATTTCACTGTGGCTTCGTCGCCCTGGAGCACCACCACCAGGCGGAAGCGATGGACTTTTGCTGGTACCGGCGACCACCGGTGCTCGGGCGGCTCACTGAAGAGCTGAAGAATGGTACGGCGGCGGCTCCAGTCGAGACCGTTACCGAGGATCTCGGTGGATTGGAACCAGGTGGTGATAATGGTGGTGATGATAACGAGGAGGATGTGAAGATGGGAGCATAAGATCAGAAGTTCGGCCGATTCTACTACTATGAGTGTACGGTGGACGGCTCTTTTGGCAGCCTCTTTTCTCTCGGTCTTCTTTGCACGAGTCAGTTTGTGGTAGTGGTCTGGAGACTTTGTTGACAACTTTCTTTCTTTATTTTTTTCTGTACTATGCATGCTCAAAAAGAGAAAAATGCTAACAGCGTCAACTTTGTCAGATTAGAACTTTTTTCGATGTTGTACACGTCGACTATAAAGATGAGACTTTCTCTTTGCTAGCAAAGCCTCTTTCATTTTTTGTTTCTGATTTTGCAACTTTTCTCAACTGTTTTCAACTGTTTTCACTCTTTTCAACAAATCGTCTCAGCAACAGCTTTTTAGTAAGTGTGATGATTCATTGAAAACTTGGTTTCCCTCAAGGCTAATAGTTTGATTGCTACCATTGAACATCGGCACATTTAGAAGATGAAGGACGCCGTCCCCAAGAGTTCTCCTGGTCCTCAAGTCAAGAAGGACAAGGAAAAGGAGGACAAAAAGCCCAAAGAAGAGACGACCACCAAAGAGAGCAAAGTGAAGGTGGAGTCGTCCAAAGAGGCGAAAAGCGAGGAGAAAGCCGATGGAAAGGAGGGCTCTCAAACAGAGCCACGCAAACAGGTGAAAACCGACCCAAAGGAGAAAAAGGAGGGTAAAGAGCGAGTGGAGAAGGAAAACGGCGGTAAAGTGCCAAAAGAAGAACCTAAGGAGTCTAAAGAACTGAAAAAGGACATTGAGCTGAAAAAGGAAGAACAGAAGGAGACGCAAGCTAAAGGCGGCGCAAGCTTTCTTAGTTTCCTTTTCGGTGGTGGTGGTGGTGGTGGTGCTGCCAGCAAGGCCGAGCCCAAGCAGCAGCCTAAAAGTAAGGAAGAAGAGGCCAAATCGGAGCAATCTAAAACGACGCTCAAAGAGAGCAAACCAGAAGAAAAGATCGAGAAGGAGGAGACTGAAGAACTGCCCGGTCGACAGGCGAGCAAAGTGTCGAAGAAGAAGGTTGAGGGTGAAAAGAAAGAGAGCAAGCCGTTTAGCAAAGATGCTGCTCCCAAGGAGCCCAAAAGTGGAGCCAAAATTGAGCGCACGCCAAACAAAACCGAGGCCACGAAAAAGGAAGACAAGAAGAAGGAGGCCAACAAGGAAGGTAGCAAGGGCAAGGTGAACAACAACAACACTGAACAGATGAAAAGCAAGGAAGTAGCTAAAGAAGCGAAAAAACAGGCTGAAAAACAGTCCAAGGAGCTCAAAGCACCCGAGCGGAAGCCTAGCTCTGCGGTGGTGAAGCCCGATTCGAAAGAGGGCAAAGAGTCCTCTAAAGAGAGCAAAGCCAAAGTCGAATCGAAACAACCGCCGCCGGGCAAGGGCATCGATGCTAAAGAGACGAAGAAGGACGGCGCCGCCGCCGCCGAAGCAAAAGAACCAGAGCTTCGAAAAGCAGCTAGTAAGGTGAAGGCTGAAGAGCCTAAGGACCAAGGCAAGGCAGAACAGCCCAAAGAGAAGTCCAAAGAAGGCGGCAAACCAGTGCGCTCGCAGGACGTTGACCAGGAGACGCGTAAGTTTGTGTAAACAAACAACAAAAACCATAGTTTAACGTTTGTTTACCTTTTCCCGGTCGGTAGACGCCATCGGCGCCAAGAGCCACGACGAGATGATCCGCAGCCACGACTACGAGAAGCTGAAGGAGGAGCTCCTGGGGCGGAAGGCGCTCTTCAAGGACGAGGCCTTTCCGCATGAGAAGCACGGCGAGTACTTCACCCAGGGGCGGCTGGCCGGGAAGGAGGTGAAGTGGCTCCGTCCGCACGACATCTGCCCGGAGCCGCACTTCATCGAGGGCGGCGCCACGAAGCTGGACATTGCCCAGGGGAAGCTCAGCGACTGCTGGTTCATTGGTAAACAGTGCTGTTTTCTTTTGTTTATGGTTAGATTCAGCTCTCATTTCGAACCTCCACTTTTTAACCTTTCTTAGCCGCCGTCTCCACGATGACCTCGCGGAAGAGCCTCTTTGAGAAGTTCGTCCCGCTGCAGTCCTTCACCAAGGACTACGCCGGCATCTTTCACTTTCGCTTCTACCTGTACGGGGAGGTAGGTGTGGTGAAGTGAAGAAGATTCTTTTTATTATCCAAAAACCTTAACAATTTTTTCAATTTCTTCCCAGTGGATCGACGTCGTCATCGACGACTACCTGCCCACCGTGGACGGCGCCCTCGTGCTCGGCCACTCCGCCTCGAAGAACGAGTTCTGGCTGGCGCTGCTGGAGAAGGCGTACGCCAAGAAGAACGGCGGCTTTGAGACGCTGAACTTCGGCAACGCCAGCGAGGCCTTCGTCGACTTCACCGGCGGCGTCGCGGAGATCTTCACCTTCCCCACGCCCAGCGAGGTGCCCGCCAATCTCTTCGCCATCCTCTACCGCTACTACCTGCGAAACTCGCTCGTCTGCACGTACATCAGCCGCAAGGACGGCAAGGTGGAGGACGAGCTAACGAACGGCCTCATTCTGAAGCACGAGTACGCCCTCACCGGCATGTGCCGCCTCTGGTACAAGGGCAAGCTGGTCCGCCTGGTTCGCCTTCGAAATCCCTGGGGCAAGTGCGAGTGGCGCGGCCCCTGGGCGGACGGCTCCGTCGAGTGGGCCTCCGTGACGGCCGAGGTGAAGGAGAAGATTGGCCTGAAGAAGTTCGACGACGGCGAGTTTTGGATGCCCTACACCCACTTCATCGAGCACTTTAACGTCTTTGAGTGCTGCCATGTCGTGTCTAGCACCGGTCCACTGGAAGTCAGCACCTGCGAGACGTACATGTGGAACTTTTACGAGCAGACCGGCGGCTGGCTGGGACCGAGCGCCGGCGGCTGTGCCAACCACATGGACAGCTTCGTCAACAATCCAATGTACGTGCTGACGATCGTCGAGCCGGACGTGGAGGACGAGGAGGGCGACGAGAACAACTTCAACACGGTCATCATCTCGCTGATTCAGAAGTTTTTTCGCTACCGAAAGACGATCAAGAAGGAGGCACCCATTCGCATTGGTAAGTTTTTGTGGAGTTTTTTGTGAAGGTTTTCTAAAGGGTTTTTTGACAGGCTTCTCCATCTACTTTGTCGGCGACCTGACGGAGGAGGACCAGAAGAAGGGTGGCTCCCTGGAGGCGGCAAAGAAGGAGCAGTTTACGCTGGAGAACTTCTTCAAAGCGAGCCACAGCATCGCGAAGATCGCCTTTGCGGAGAGCCGGGCCGTCAGTGGGCGCTTTCAGCTGCAGCCCGCCCGCTACCTGGTCATTCCCAGCACCTTCTCGCCCGGCGACGAGGCCTCCTATCTGTTGCGGATTCTCGTCTCGAGAAGTGCGGAGAACCGAGAGGCGTACAAGTCGAAGCACGCCAATCACATTCCGGTGGTGGACTTTGCGGCGAAGGCGCCGGGTAAGTGTAAAGTTTGAGATACTTGAGATTCGAAATTGAAGAGCTGACTTGAGTTGTTGACCTTGTTGACCTGTTTTTCCCCAGTCAACATGCCCAAGACTCGCTCGCCGAAGAAGAGCCGCCCAACGAGCAAAAAGTCCACCGGCTCGTCCAAGTCGAACCGCTCGGCGAAGGTAGTCTCCAAAAAGCCCTTCACGCCCAAAAATGGACAATGCGAAAACTCGGGAAAGGTGAAGGCCTCCAAGCGAGCCGCCTCGCCCTGCGCCACTGGACTTCGCAACTTTGCCGTCGAGGTGAACAAGTGCAAGCAGGCGGCGAAGCTGCAGCGAATGACCAGCAAAGTGAAAACGGTAACTGCTAAAGAGCCGAAGAAAGAGGAGGCCAAAGAGGGCAAAGCTGCAAAGACGGAGCCAAAGAGCAAGGAAGGTAGTAATGGTAAAGAGACAACAAAGAAGAAGGACACCGACCTGAAGAAGCAGCCACCAGGAAAGGCGTCTAAGGAGCTGGAGGAACGGAAGCCTAGTCAGGTGAAGACTAACTCAAAAGTGAGTGAAAAGGTCAAGGAAGAGGTGGCCAAGGAGAGCAAGGGAAAAACTGCTGAAGAGTTGGTGGCAAAGGACAACAACAATGACAACAGCAAGAACAAGGAACAACAACAACAGCAGCTGCAGGAGCGAAAGCAAAGCAAGGTGAAGACCGATCCAAAGGAGACGAAGACGAAGGACGCTGCTAAAGAGGGAAAGTAGGAACACACTGGTTCACCAACTTTGTTTTCATTTTATATCTTCTGAGCATGAACAAAAACAAAATTAAAATTCATGAACATGTTTTTTGACGCCATTGACACGACGGCGGCGCTGGTGACGCCTGGTTGACGGACGTGATGGTAGTGTTCTCGTGTTGTGTTCACCAGTGCCACCAACACCTCTCAGCACGGTCATCACCCTCATCACCCGGGTTGCACAGTTTTTTTCATTTCATCATCATCACCACTGCTGCTGCTCAGAAGACCAGGACAGCTGAACAAGAAGAACATTCCAGAGGAGTGCCAAGTGCTTTTCCCAACAACGAAAAAATCCCAGCAGCGGTCTAGGTCTCTAGAGAGAAAGAGTGAGAGCAGCTCTCCGCTGAATGGTGCAGTGTCTCTGAAAAACGCAAAAAAACGTGTTAGTCAGTTGAGTTAGAAGCCGAAGCAGCAGCAGTTGATAAACCAACAACGACAGCAGTCAGTCAGTCAGTGCCACAAAATCAAAGTGCCCTCTCTTCTTTTTTTTCACAACAACAAACTCACTCTTCTCTGAAATAGTGAAAAGGAAGCCCCATGGATTCTCCATTCCTAAGCAGCAGCAGCAGCAGCAGCAGCCTGAACGGCAGTCTCCAGAAACCGATGATGACATTCCCGACAGCACCACCACCACCACCACCACCAAAACCAATGAATCTAAATGGAATCCATCATACTCAGCAGCAACAGCGGCAACCGAATCCTCAGCCAGCACCACCACTCCCTGGATCCTTTAGCTACTACCATCAGCCATCAACGGGAACAGCAGCAGGAGCACAGCAGTATCACCCTATGCCGAATGGATCCACTCGATACTCGGTGAACCATCCACCACCACCACAACAACAAACACCGATCCCTGCCGTTTCTACTCCCAAAATGGAGCCATTAGCAAGCTCACCCACGGCATCCTCCTCCTCGACACCATCAACGCCCAACCTCTTCCTCCACCACCACCACCACCACCGCCGCTCCAACGCCCGTCCTTCAATCGAGTCGATCAAGAAGTCCCTCCTCGACCGAGACTGCTTCCTCAACCTCGCCTACCAGAAGGCGGCCCTCAAGGAGCTGTTTGAGGCGGTGCAGCGATCGGCCACCACGCTGCAGCTCCTCCAGGCGGAACTCCTCCGCCAGCAGCCCTATCTGCACGACACCGAGCACTGTACGGTGGTGATTCGCTTCGACTCGACGCGGACCGCCTTCTTCGAATTTCACTACCGCTCGCCGCTGCTGCCGTGGGCCGCAGAGGACGTCAGTGCCTGGGTGAAGCACCTCGACGAGGAGCTGGTCGTCTACTCGATGGCCATCTACGAGGTGGTGAAGACGGGCATCGAGCGGCAGGCGGCCCTCGAAGAGGAGGAGCGAGGAGAAGGCAGAAGAACTGCTGAAGATGAAGTTGAAGATGGAGCAAATGGTGGTAATGTTGGTGATAAGGTTGGTGATAATGCCACCGCTGCTGCTACTTCTGCTGGCGATCATCAGTCGATGCTGCTGATGGTAACCACCGACAGTGGCTACATTCAGAAGACATCATCATCTTCGGTGGCGGCGACGAGCAGTGATGAGGCTGCTTCGGCTTCGGCTTCGACTGCAGATGGAGATCAGCTGAAGAAGACCATCAACCAAAAGAAGGAGGTGGAGAAGAGTGCTGGCGCTCGCAACCGAAGCACCAGCAAAAAGCGCTCCTCTTCAGGTAAGCTCCTCTCTGATGAAAAATAGAAAAATAAAAACGTAAACAAACAAAGTAGAAACTAAAAGACTTACCCCTCTCTTTTTTTCAGCTAGCACCACCGCCTCTCGCCCAGTAACTCGCCACTCCACGGGCAGCCACTTGAAGTCCACGTCCACAACCAAGGAGACAACCTTCTCCTCTTCATCATCTTTGGCTTCAAAAGCGACCACCAATCAAAGAGGTCGTTGTCGTGGTGGACCTCGTCGAGCCTCTCTGCAATCTAAAATCTTCGCCACTGCATCCACTCCAAAAGGCAGCAGCCTGAAACGACCCTTCACCGACTCTGAAGAGGAAGGTGAAGAGGATGAGGATGAAAAGAAGCTGAAAGAGGATGACCTTCTTCTTCTCAACGGTGGCACTCCCTCCTCCTCCTCCTCCTCCTTTCAATCATCGGGAAAGTCTCGCCGAACAGCCGCTGCCACTGCTGTGTCCAGCTGCTTTGTCCCTCGGCGGAACATCTTTGAGCAGCAGTCGCAACATGACCTAAGCTTGGTCGAGGGCAGCGGTTCAGATCTTGAGGATGAAGAGGGGGAGGATGAGGACGAGGAGGAGGAGGATTCAGCAGGATCTGACAGTGGTGAAGAGATCGGAGAGGACAGCTACTCCAGCCTGGACGAGGACAAGGTGGAGGAGCAGAAGAAGGCGGCGGCGGCAGCAAAAGGAAAGGCCTCCTCTTCCAACACCAAAAACTCGAAAAAGCCGGCCACCGAAAGCTCTTCCTCTTCTTCCCGCCAGAGAAAAACTCGAACTCAAACTCAAAGTCAAAGCAACAACAGCCAAAGCAACAACAGCTCCACTCCAAACACCTCAGCAGGGAAACGCCGTCCCGGCCGTCCGACTAAGAGCTCCTCCAGAGCTACCCCCAACAACTCCGGCCACTCGCGACCCTCCCGCCAGCCGACCAGCTGTCCGCACTGTCTGGAGCTCTTCTCGCGGAAGTTCACCCTCGACCGGCACATCGAGAGCGCCCACATGGGCCGGAAGCCGTGGGCCTGTACCTGGCCCGGCTGCGGCTACCGCTCCTCGCAGGAGTTTCCCACGCTGATTCACATTGACCGGGTTCACCTGCGGGCGATCGGTGGTGGTGGTGGTGATCCACGCGCCTGGATCAGAGAGGTGCCCCAGGAGGAGATGGACATGGAGATGGAGAAGATGGTGATGATAAAGGTGGAGGAGAAGGTGGTGGAGAAAGGAGGAGGAGGAGGAGGAGGAGGTGATGCTAAAGACGGTGGTAGTGGTGGTGGCAAAGAAGAAGAGACCAAGAAGTGAGCTGCTCTGAGCTGATCCCTTTTGACTACCCCAAATAAGGGTGCTCTTGAGGCGTCCACTTTTAACTTAACCATAACCACAACAACAACTTGACAATCCTGCATGAGCTTGAGCAAGTATGCTAATCCTAATGCTAATCACACACATCTTCATTCATTCATTCATACTCACCATAATAAAAAAAGTGGTAATCAAGTATCATTCACAGATGCGTCAAGCCTTGTCTTGAGGTGGTGGTGGATTGGGTGGTGGAGGTTGTGGAGTTTGTCCACTATTTCCACCTCCACCTCCCGCCATCTTCACCTCCATCAGCGCCTCCATCACCTCCGCGAGCGCCTTCAGCTGGTGGGCGTTGGTGCGCGCCCAAAGGCGCGTCTCCAGCAGCGCCCGCATGATCACCCCGTCGTCGGTCTCATCGAGCACCATGCGGAAGCTGAGGGGCACATTGAGGCGGTAGAAGGTGGCGCCCAGAGAGGCGGCCCAGGCGGCCGCCCGCCCCACCACCGGCTCATTGGAGTTGGTGGCCGTCCCCTGGAGGAGGACCTTAAATTGGCCGTGCAGACTGAGGGTGTTCACCAGCGTGCGCATGTGCACCTTCATCTTGCGGAAGAAGAGCAGGTGATTGAAGAGGGCCGACTGGTCAAAGTGCGGCAGCGGGCCGGGGGCGCCGGTGCCCAGCGAGAGCACCAGTCGAAGGCGCTCTCCCGCCGGTTCCTGGTGCTGATGAGGTGATGATGAGGATGGCCTTCGAGAGTAGGACTTTCCCCGCTGGCGACGCAGGTACTCCGCCAGGCAGTCCACGGTGGGATTGTTCGCCAGCAGGCCGCCGTCGACGTAGGGCGGGAAGCCGTTGAAGAAGAAGGGCGCGGCGGAGCTGGCCCGCAGCGCCCGCCACAGCTCGATGTTCTTCGCCGTCTTCGAGGGCATCCGCCGCGGGAACTCCTCCACCGACTTCACCTGGTTTAGTCTTGATACCATTTCCATTTCCTCCTCCTCCTCCAGCTCCTCTTCGCTGGCCACCACCTCCTCCGCCTCATCCTCGAAGCTGGTGAAGAGCGTCAGTCGAGCTGGAATTCGATCCACCCTGGTCGCTGTCACCAGCAGCACCTGCTTCTCCTGGCGGCTGATGCCTTCGATCCTTCGGGTCACCTCGGAGAGCCTCGTCTCGGCGCCAAACTCGCGCTTCAGCAGGGCGACCAGGTGCTCCGAGCTGTACGGCTTCTTGCCGGGGCCGGTCTTGCCGCTGCCGCTGTCGCTCTTCTCCGAGTCAGCTTCAGCAGCAGCTGAGGTTCCCGGCGGTGTTGGCCCGCTGCCGCCGCTGCTCAGAACTACGTCCTTGAAGCGAAAGTAGAGCGCCCGAATGGAGGCGATGGTGCGGCCGTTGGCGACGGCGGCGCCGATGATCGAGCCGGTACTTGTGCCGGCTATCCAGTCGAAGTAGTCCGCCAGTGGGCGGCGGCGCAGGTAGGCGGACAGCTCGAGGAGAATCTGGACGGTGATCAGGCCGCGGACGCCGCCGCCTAAGGAGAAGGTTTTTAGAGGATTTTTAAAAGAGTTTTCAGTAAACTTCATACCATCAAAGCAGATCATCATCACCGGCGTTTTCTGCCCCTCAGAGCTGCTGCTGCTGTTGGAGCCTTCTTCCTTTTCTCCCTTCCTTCTGCGACTCTCCTCCAAAATGGCCTCCGCTGCCAGTCGATGGGCGGCCAACGGCTGAAAGGGCTCTCCGTAGACTGCGTTCAGCTGCTGCGCCACCGCCTCCTGCTGATCCACCAGACAGCCCTCCACGCAGGGCGTTGCTCGAGCTTCCGTTTTTTCTGCTGGTAGTGGACCTAGCTGAGAACAAGGCCGGGCGCCAAAGGAGATCAGGTGCTCCAGTATCTCCGCTCGCTCCTGAGCATCCTTGGGCGGCGGCGGCTGCCGCTGCTGCTGCTGTAAACAGACGACAGCATTTGCCGCCGCCAGGTGGCGCACCGAGGCGCCGTCCTTCGCCCTCCGCTCATCCACGCCCGCCCCAAAGACGAGCAGCGTTCGCACGAGGTGGGCGTTTCGGCCCACCACCGCCACCACCAGCGGCGTCTCCCCGTAGGCGGCGGCCAGCCGGGGGTCGGCACCACCCGCCGCCAGCAGCGTCAGCACCGTGCCCGACCGCCCTGCCCGTACCGCCCGCAGCAGCGCCGTCTCCCCCTCAAAGTTGGGCGTGTCCGCGTGGAGGCCGCCCTCGGTGAGGAGGCGGTAGGCGAGCCGGCTGCTGGCGGTCCAGTGGAGGGGGCAGCCGCCCAGGCGGACGCTGTTGAAGGTGAAGCCGTTGGTCAGCTCGGCGCGGCTGAAGAAGTCGAGCAGGCGGCGGTTGTCGAGCGAGTCGAGCAGCGCCTGCCGGGCCGGGTCTAGAGGCTAAAGAAAAAATTGAAGATCAAGATTTTATTAAACTGTGTAACCTACCTCCCCAGGCCGTCCGACGATGGTCAGTGCCCGAGCCGTCATCCCCGCGGCCATCATCATCCTCAGGTGCTCCTTTCGCCCGCCGAGGGCGGCCAACTCCACCGGACTTGCCCCGGAGCGGTTCTTCAGGTCGCCGTAGAGGCGCAGCTCCGGCGCCAAGCTGAGCAGTCGCTCCAGGACCGCCGGTGAGGAGTGCTGGGCGGCCACGTGAAACACCAGGCTGTCTTCGGCGTCGAGGAGGCGGACATTGACCACCAGGCCACCACCACCACCACCGTCAGCTGCCTTGCGCAGTAGGCAGTCCACCAGAGCGAGGTGTCCCTGGCGGACGGCAATGTGCAGCGGCGTCGACTGGTCCGGCGGTGTCTGGGAGTTCAGCTCCAGGACGCCCAGTGGATAGTGGCGAGAGGTGAAGTACTCGAGGAGGTCGTTCTGAACAGAAAAATGAAAAGATGAGGTTTTGACTAAAAAATGTTAAGCCAACAAAACCACTTACATGGGCGGCAATGTGCACCGCTCGCCAGCCAGGCTGCCCCACCATCGAGTTGACCAGTCGCTGAAAGAGCAGCTGCAGCGACTGCACACTTTGGGTGTGCCTCGAGGCTTGGGTGGTGGTGGAAAAGAGAACGCCCACCAGGCGGGCGAGCACCTGCAGGCGGTCCCGGGCCTCCGCTTCAGTGGTGGCGCTGGTGGTGGTCTCCGGTGGAAAGCGCCACAGGCTGAGGAGGCAGCTTCGAGAGTTTCGGGCGCTTCGAGGGGTGCCACCACCACCACCGCCGCCGCCGATGTTGCCCTTGAAGAGGAGTTCATAGTAGGGCGAGGATGATGAGGCTGTGGTTGCTGAAGCTGCGGTGGTAGCTGAAGGTGATGCTCGGGAGGAAGATGGAGTTGGGGATGATGATGGAGGCGGCGGTGGTGGTGGTGGTGCTTTGGTGCCATCCTTCCTTCTGGTGGCCAACTTCAGCTCGCCCTGCTCGCAAATGATGGTCAGCGAGCGAAGGTACCGCCGCTCCGCCTCCTCGCCGCCCCTGCTGATCAGCTGGACGGTGCTCTCGGGGCGGGAGCCAATCAGTGGCGCCCGGCGCGAGAACATCCAGCCCGGCAGCTTTGCAAATTCTAGAAGTACTTTTCTAGAAGTACTCTTTCTACTATTCTTTTTCGAGGAATATATGAGGAGGAGGATGAGAGCAGAAGATGATCAGAGTTGAGATAAGTTAGATGATGAAAATGATGTTGTTGGCACTCGAAGTTCAACTCAGCAGTAGTGCTTGATGGAAGAAGAAGAATAGTGAACCGCTTTTTTACAACCTTATCATTCTATTGTTGTTGCGCCACCAAGTTCGAAAAGTAAGCTAGCTAATCTTGTTCAAAATTAAAAATTCTACTTTGTTTCTGATTTCTCTAGCTCTCCACACAAAAAACTAGTTCCAGCTACTGGCTAAAATAGGCAAAAAGAGAGAAGGGGAAGATGATCACCGGTTGAGATGGCATTTAGCACATATTTAGCTAAAGAACCCTAAATATAACTTATATAGCTTTTGATCATTAGAATCCTTTTTTGGCAACATCAGAAGGTGACTAGATTCAGGGAGGAGGGAGGGGGGGGGCGGGACGGGCAAGCTTGACAAGTAGTGTGCGCTTTTGCTGGCGGTAGTAAACAGTAGTAGGCTTTGGTTTGGGAGTTTAAGTGGAGCGCAGCGAAGAAGGCGAGACCAAGGTACAACCACAGCATCAACAACAGCAGCAGTAGAAAAATCAGACCATCACTGATTTGCAGCAGCAGCAGCAGCATTACCATCCTCTTCATACCTGCCTGCCAGCCGAGGCCACCGGTCGCGCTCCAGCGACACCGCCTCCGCCTTCAGGTGGCGAAAGCACTCGGCGGCGCCCACCGCAAAGGCCTCCACCACGTCGCGCTCGTCGATGCTGTTGACGCAGCGCAGCGTCAGCGCTTCCAGGCCGGGAAAGGCGACGCCGAGGATGCAGAGGAAGCGGTACTGGTCGAAGGTGAAGCGGCCCAGGTCGAGGCCGGCCAGCGTCAGGCGGCGAATGGCGGGCAGGGTGGCCAGCTCCGCCAGGTTGAGGTTCATCTCGAGGAGGACGTTCTCGAGGGTGAGCGTCGTCAGGTGCGGCAGGTTGGTGTTCAGCTCCTCGAGGAGGAGGACTTCGAATTGGGGCTAGGAGAGCAAAAAGAGAGAAACGATAAGTTTGGAGAACTAACAAAATACCATCACTTACCAGTCCGGAAAAGCCCAAGCTGAGACGCTTCAGCGAGCTAAAGTGCTCGCCGCTGCCGCCGATAAAGCGGAGAAAGTGTCGACCGACGCCGCTGACGCGCAGCTCCTCCAGCGAGGCAGTCAGGCGCCGGTTGGCCAGCAGGTCGTTCTCCAGCTCTTCGCCGTCGAAGAAGAAGAGCGACTCCAGGCGGAGGCTTCGAAGTCGTAGGCCCTCTTTACCGCTGCTCAAAAGGCGAAGCAGGGGGCCCAGCTCGGGCCGACAGCCGAAGAGCTTCAGCGAGAGGCCAGTGAGGCGGGGAAGAAGGTCTCGCAGCTCGGTGACCACCAGGTCGACGGCCTCTCTGGAGCGAAGCAAATTGACGGGAAGGAGGTCCAGCTGGGCGAGGTGCTTCCGGTGGTGCTGGCTGCCGTTCAGTGCCCGGCAGAGGCGCTCCAGAAAGCGCTCCTCGCCGGATAGCGGGTTGAAGTTGCGGATCTGGCCGAGCAGTGTCAGGCGATTCAGGTGGTGAAGGCCGTCGGCCTCCAGGAGCGCCGGCAACTCGCGAAACGGACTGTCCCGCTCGAACCAGACCGTCAGCTGGCGAAGGTTGGGCAGCACCGTGGAAAGTTGATTGTAAAGCGGTCGAAGAAGATTGGGCGCCGCCAGGCCGGCCTTCACCATCAGCTCGTCGCCGTTGATGGCCAGCTCCTGTTGTTGATCATCTTCGGAGAAGGTGGCCGTCACCGCCCGGCAGTAGTCGCGAATGTTGCCCGCCTCGCTGCAGCCGAAGAGCTTCGCCGAGGTGCCCGGGCCAGCACCGGAAGCGAGCGTGGTCGTCTCGAGGAGGCGGCGCCAGCGCCGGCAGACCGCCCGCAGCAGGACTAGCTGCTCGGCGAGGCGAAACTCCGCGAAGAGACGCAGCAGACAGTCGTCGACGAGGACGTCCAGGCTGGCGACGGCCTGGTCTTCAAGCGGCTGCCGGTTATCATCGAAGGCAAAGGTGGGCAGGCAGACGACCCGGAAGCGATTTCGAGGACAGGAGTTGGAGAACATCTTTCTTTTGAAGAATCTTGGAAAAAGAGATTCGGGCTGCGACGCAGCGATTCTCCAGCCTGCTTGCCAGTTTGTTTCTATTTGTGTCAATAGCCGGCGACCATTGCCACCTTCGCTGTTGCTCCTCGTGCTGCTGCTTCTTCTTCTCAAAACATCACATCATCTGACCGAGATTTCCAAGTACAAGTGCGTGAAAGAAGAAGTAGAGGATCCTCGCCGTTATCCTCAGCAGGCGATATCGTCCTCATCCTCCAGTGCTACTCAACATCACGTAATACTACGGCAATTCCCGATCACCTTTCCTGCAGCAGTAGTGTTTGCTTCAGTAGCGCAGCAGCAGTAGCAGCAACAGCAGACTAGTCGCTCAATAGTATTTGGCACAGTTTGCACAGGCGCTGCTTTGGAAGTTTTTGTTTTGATCTTTGTGTTGATCTTTGTTCAGCATCGTCATCTTCTTCTTCTTCTTTTACTCTCATTCACCCTACCTCGCTTGATGTCCTCGATGATGTTCCCCTCTTCCTCCTTTGCCTCCTCCTCCTCCTCTTTTTGTTGTTGTTGTCGTCGCCGCTGTCTCTTCTAGAACTGTCTCACAGTTTTTTTCTGGTCACTTCGTTTTCACCTCTGGTACTTCATTCTGATACCTTTGAACCGTCGTAGTCACCACCTCCTCTGATCACCACCACCAATTACAGCCGATGTCTGCGGCCGCCAAGCTGGGGCTGAGCGCCGCCGTGCGGGCGGTCTCCACGAAGAAGACCTTCTTCTCCAACCGAGCGGCCATCTCCCTGGTAAAGTTTGCCGATGATGATTGTTTACCCATTTTTTTGTTCTGCTTGACTAATTTCTACTTTCTCTTTCTTTCTTCTCTCCTAAACCCTAGACGCCCGCCGCCGTCAGTCGCATCAAGACGCTGATCAAGGAGCGCCCTGATGTGGTAAGATCTCTTCTGTTTTGATCATTTTCGAAATCTAATCACCACCTTTTCCTCCCACCTTCTCCAGATCGGCCTGCGAGTGGGCGTTCGCCAGCGCGGCTGCAACGGCCTCGCCTACACCCTCGACTACGCCACCGGACGGGAGAAGTTCGACGAGGAGGTGGTACAGGACGGCGTCCGCCTGCTGGTGGACAAGAAGGCGCAGCTGACGCTGCTGGGCACGCAGATGGACTACGTCGAGTCGAAACTGAGCTCGGAGTTCGTCTTCCACAACCCCAACATCAAGGGCACCTGCGGCTGCGGCGAGAGCTTCACCGTCTAGAGTTAGTTAGTTAGTTAGAGTTAAAGTTAATGATAGTCAAATTCCTGTAGCAATAGCATCTCTCTCTCTCTCTCTTCCTCTTCTCACTGTTGATACTTTTTGTTAGAATGTTCTGATGCTGTGACGTTCTTGTTGTACTTGTTCTTTTTCTCAATAACAAATGCTGATTCTCGAGTCTTCCACTTTACTTTTTTGTTTCACTTGGTCTTCTTTCATAAGTCTGAATCAAGCTCAAAGGTGGCGCCAATGAAAAAAATGAGAGAAAAGGAAAGAAAGAGAGAGAGAAAGACTTTGACCATTTGGGTTACCTAAATTAAAAATTGCTAAACTAGCAGCCGAAGCAGCAATCTGCAACCGAACTTACTGATGCTCAAAATTAAAATTAAATCAAACTTAAATTAAAAGTGGTTAGAAAGTAAATGTCAGCCTGGTTGGTCAATAGTGCTTGAACTGTGTTTGAACAATATATGGCTTGCTCACTGAGTATCTCATTGTGAAATACTGAAATGCGATCCTCATCAGCATCAGCATCAGCAATGACGTGCACCAAAGCACTTCTTTTTCTTCCATCAGCATTTTACCACACACACATTTGGTTCTACTTCGAAGTTGGTAGTGTATGTTACTATACTTTAGTAATTTGTTCTTGCTGCTGCTGTGATATTAAAAAAACGCTGCGCCACTGCTTTCCCCCTTGTTTGTTACAGGCAAATTAATTTGACGCCACTGTGTGTGCTCTGGAGAACTCAAAGAGCACTCATTTCAACACGAGCTAAAGCACACACACATTTAATTATTAATAATGACAAAGAAGATAGGCCTATAGAGAACAGAAGAGAGGAGAAAAGTACTTACTGGCGCACACTAAAGTTTTTAATTGCCTGATCAAGTCAGTCAAATCAGCGAGTGGGAATCAATCAATCAATCAATCAACTGTTTTATTTGTTTGTTTGTTTGCTGCTGCTGCTTCTGCTGCTGAACATCATCATCAAACTTGCCATTTTACTATTTATTTATGAGGTCACCCAAAGTAGCTAGCTACCAAGCTCAGAAAATTGGCTAATTAGGTCAGAAAAAAAGCTAATAAGTTTTCCCGTAGCAGCACTAGGAGGAACTGAAATTGTAGGAAATACAATAAAAAACTCTCAAATAACGTAAAAATGTTTTAGACAAACACAAGGAAAAAAAAGCTTTTAATGTCAAGCTAACTCATCATCAAGGTTACAGACAGAGCAGGCACACACATTCCATTCCTCTTCTGAAGGAAAGGACAGTGACACCCTCGTCACGTGCTCTCTTCTTTGCTTTAAAGTTGAACATTATGACCTGACAGACCAGGTCATAAATTGTCTCAGCTTTCTCTCTCTTTCTCTTGCTCAATCCTCTCTTTTTCTCTCCTTTCCCTCCTGTTTCTCCTAACAAAGTGTCCATTTCAAAGTGTGGGTTCCAAAGAAGACTGGTGGTGGTAGAGTACGTGGTATTGTGCAATTGTGTTTTTGCAGAGTAAGAGAAGAGAAAGAGAAAGAGGAGACGTCCATTTGCATGCAAATGGCCTTTTTTTGGCAGAGTCAGACAAACAGTTGGCACCCTAGGCAATTAAATTTCCAGAGCAGAGCTCGTGGCAACAAAATTGCCAAATGTTTCTCGCTTTCTAAACTTTTAATTGCTCAACAAACACCCCCCTTCCCTCCCCTCCCTTTTTCACCCTTTTCTCCTACTAAGCCTTTCAAAGTTGTGGCCTCAATATTTTACGATCAAACACTGCAAACATGGCATTTTTTGGCGCTCATTTCATTGAAAAAAAGTACTAAAGCATAACGACGAAGCTTTTTGGTCTGAAGATGATGGGGACAAGACAGAAAGGGCAGTAGGCATCTTCTTTTCATCTGTCTCTCCAGTATTGTATTGTAATGTTTGTCCTCATTTGTCCTCATTTGCCATCTCTGCGCGCCCAAGACAATCTTTACGACATCATCAATTTACTTGTAGGTGCAGAAGAAGTAGTGCGTGGACTGTGTGTGTGTGTACTTCAGTCAGTCAGTGGTGAAGTGAAGATACAACAACAAGTGGAAAAGTATCGAGGTCAGCACCGTCAGCACTGCTAAAAGTCCTCATCATCGGTTCCCTCTCTCTCTCTCTCTCTCTCTCCTCTTTCAAATCCCAATCCCTAGGGACATTTTCTCAGCTCAATTTAGCAGAAGCAGTAGTAGTGTTTGCCCATCACCAAAAAATGATTGGCAATATTGAATCACAGCATAGGCCACAAGGTGCCCCTCACTGTCTCTCACTCATAATCATAATCATTTTGTACTCTTATTTATTTTTAGCAGCATCCCTGCCACTGGAACTTAGGTAGCAGCTGCGCCTAATTTATTACTTTATTGTCTTCTTCTTCTTCTTCCTCAAAGGCGCTAAAAGCTGACGATGCTACTGTAGCGCCCAGGGACGAACGGACAAACGAACAAGCAAGAAAATATAAGAAAGAAAGAACGAAAAGGATGAGAAGAAGGAAAGAACAGCCACTTTTTTGCACAGTTGTCGTTTGACTAGAGAGAGAAAAACAAACACACAGTCAGTCCAAGTCAGTCCAAGCCAGTCCAAGTTAGTCCAAGGTAATTACATAGAGAGCTCCGGGAACACAAAACACAGACAAACAGATTTGAACAAACGACTTTGACAAAGAAGAGGAGGAGGAGGACAGAAAGCTAAAACCATTACCATTAAGTGAACAGTAGTGGCAACCCGATTTGCTGCTGCTGGATGCTATAAATTACCGCTGCCAGTAACCCTTTTTACCCGAGCTTCTACTACTGGCTACTACTTCACTATTCAAAGTTGAACATCGTCAACTGCTGCTGCTGCTGCTGCTGCTGCTGCTAAAAGTGTGTTCATGTAATCTTTCGCACTCATTCCCTCTCTCTCTCTCTCTCTCTTTCCCCTCATTCAAACAGTGTTCGACCACAGAGAGAAGCCTGCCACCAAGAGTTCACCAATTACCGACACTAAAAGGTGATGGTTAGAAAGAAGAAGAAGAAGAAGAAGAAGAGAGGAAGGAAAAAAGGAGGGGAACAAAATTGGCCACTTCAAGACTTTGTCCGGTCAACTCTCAGCTCAATTGATCGTGGTGCACCACTCGGCGATGGCGCCAAAAGAGAGAGAAAGAGAGAAAAGAACTCTTCGAACAAAATGTAAAGTCAAGTGATGCGGCTCCAACGGCTTTCGGTAAGGCTTATTTAGTGTGCAGAGGGAGCTCCAGCAGCACATCTCTGCAGGTGGGAGCAAAAAAATGTGTGTGTTTGGCTACTGTTGCCACTGAATAAGGAAAAGAAAACGTAAGTTGGGAGTCGTAAGTTGGCAGTAGCCGCATCTTCTCAGCGTTCACAGCTCCTGCTGCGAGCAGGGCAATTCAATAAAAACGAGGGAAAAAGAGAGGGAGCTAAAAAATTGGCAATTTCCTATCTCTTCTTGGCTCTTCCCATCAATTGTACAATTTATGGCCAACAATTATCCCTTCTCTCCCAATCGTTTGCCATCCTTCTTCCTTCTCCATCTTTCTCTGTTTGATTGGGTAATTAGAAAAGATTTTGGAGAACACTGGGCTGAAGAAAGAGAGAGGAAGGTGTCAAGAAGGTGCCACTACCGAAACTTTAGCTAGTTTTGACTAATTATCACACACACATACACAACACAGAGTGACCTCAAGACACAAGAGATTTACGAGTCAATTGTGCAGAAAAACAGTTTGAACGAGTCTTTCACAGAAAAAGTCGCCAGTATTGTTTGTGCAGCCAACTCTCTGACTTCTGCTTTTTCTAACGCTCATTTTTGAAGCCTTCTTCTGTAGCCGCCAAAACTGGCCCTAACGTTACTCGAGTTCATTACCTTCATGAACTTACAGAATGCCACCCAAAAGTTTCCGCCAAAGGATTCAAAGGAATCGAGTTAAAGTAGTAATGAGGTCATCACCTGGCGGTGTTCGATGTTCGCCAGATAATCAAAGCCAGACAGGCAACCACCACCACCACCACCAGGACCACGACCACCGGTGATCAACACCCAAATTGGGCTAATTAATTAGTACCGGCAAAAACGACTAATAAGTTGTAATTGAAACACACACACCACAATAGAGTCGCTCTGTGTCTCCTAGTGGCAGTCTGTTCTGTTCTGTTCTGTTCTGTAGCCTTCCTCAAACTCAGGCGACTTTGCTTCCTTCCTCTCACTCGATGTGTGTGGCATTGCGCAAATCAACGCGCGCTCTCATAGAGTTCAATTGATTTATTTATTTTACAACTTTTGCTCCATAATTATAATTAGTTTTTTTCAATTAGCCAAACACAAGGCAGGCAGAGAGCAACAGCAGCAGCTACGGCGGTGGCGGCGGCGGAGATGGTAATTAAAAAAACACGGTACTCAATCATCAATATATTTATTATTATTTATTATATTAATTTAAAATGTGAAATGGATGCTGCTGTTTGTTATTTAGAATGAACAACAACAATGCCTTCAATAATAAATGCCAATGCAGAAGAGAAGAGATTGGGCAATTTCAATTGGGCGACGATTTGTGTCGTCGCTACAATGGCTTCAACCGTTCGCTGAAGGACGAACAACACACAGGAGGCAAAAAGAGGTCTTCTCATTAATTAATTAAAAAGCGGAAGGAAGCCAGGTGAACAACAAAGCCAGGTAGACAGACATCTAGAATTTTCCAATCTAGAATTTTCCAATCGCTACAAACACCAAGAAACAACCGGTGAAACAGCCTTGCTACTTTCGCTACAAAAACGATTTAGGGGGAAGAAGAAGAAGAAGAGGAGGAAGGAAGAAGGTACCACAACAACGTCTAGATTGAGGGGAAGGGGTTACCTTTGCAACCGAAATCAGTGCTCAGTCTCCGGCCAACGAGCGGCGGCAAGGCTGTCTTTGCTGTGTCCGAGCAGCAGCACCAGCAGCGCCGGCAGTTCTCTGCCTTTGCCAGTGCTGGTTTCCTGCAGCTGCTGCTGCTGCTTCTCAACTCTCTCTCTCTCTCTCTCTCTCTCTCTCTCTCTCTCTCTCTCTCTCTC
>JAALOO010001104.1_pt1 | contig 20148 bp, 14 predicted proteins | sample 7257641 | NCBI WGS metagenome assembly JAALOO01 (sample SAMN14085613, study PRJNA598686) | mite metagenome | biome: ENVO:01001000; feature: ENVO:01001002; material: ENVO:01001226; isolation source: single female mite from University of Michigan culture on fish food culture... ...
GGAAATCGGTGTGTTGTAGCTCCTCTGATAGGAGGTTACTACTGGGCCGATACCTTAATGTCTTGCAATTACAAAACATTAGCGCGCTTCCGATAAAAAAATGAATATACAATAAGCCACTCTAAGAAATTTTTTAAGACCATTTAGCTTCTGTATCTTTCAGAAAATTATTTAGTCGACGATAAATGTTTGAGATACTAAGAAACCATATTAAAAAAAATGTTCCTTTAACCGACCAAGAATTTGAGTTTGTGTCGTCTCTATTCATGGCGAAGTCGTATAAAAAAAATCAGTTTATTTTCCAGGAAGGCGAGAGCTTATCTCGACATTATTTTGTGTGTAGGGGATTATTAAAATTGGTGTATACCGATTCAGACGCTCGTGAGCACATTGTTGGTTTCGCAATGGAAGACTGGTGGGAAAGTGATTTCGAGGCATTTTATACCCAACAGAAAACTTCTATGTCTTTGATATGTCTTGAAAGTACAGATATTCTTTATATTACTCTTGAAAACTACAAGAAGCTATGTAAGACGTTGCCCCAAATAGAACATTTTTTTCTAGAGAAAGCTTACTTCGGGTTTATTGCTGCGCAAAAACGTATACTCTCAAGCCTTACCTCCAATACCAAAGAGCGTTATCAGCAGCTAATTGAAAGACATCCGGCGTTAGTACAACGTGTTCCAAAATCGCAACTGGCAGCTTATTTAGGGGTTTCCAGAGAAACTTTAAGCCGCTTAACACTTTGATAATTTATGGTAGACAAAACCCAGTTTTGGAAGCAGTAACTGCTTCCCGCGATAGAAACTCCAAGTTTCCAAAGTTCAGAAAGCTTTTTGAAAAAAATCGTAGCAATCCCGAGAAGGGAGCAATAATGAACGATCATTGCTAAACTGTAAGGTGAAAAGAGTACAAGAAGTTCAATAGTGAGCTGATAAATGCGCTATAAATATCTTCTTTTCGACTCATATTCCTCCAAAAATAATATTTCTTTAAATAATTATACTTTTCCCTGATCGAGCTTTTAATTAAATAAATCAGGGTAAAAAGTTAGTTGGTCGAAAAAAAAAACTGATTCAATAAAATTAATTTAAGTTGATATTATTTAGTTATAAATATATATATGGGTAAATATGACAAGGACTGTGAAAACAGATCTCTTAATCTCGGCAAAATTCTTAAAAAATTAAGAATTTCAAATGGCTTCACGCAGAATGAAGTCGCTGATATGATTCATGTGTCTCGACCATGTTATTCTTCTTGGGAGAACAACTATCATGAAATACCACTTTCTAAATTAATTTGCTTAGGTGAGTGCTATAATATTGGCATCGAAGAAATAATTGTTCTAATAAAAGATAAAAAAGAAGAAACCAGACCTAAAGCAGATACTCCAACCTTACAACAAATCATTGATTTGAACAACGATATTAACCAAATGAAAGATATGTTAAGCGAAATCCTTGAAAAGCAAAACCATAGTTACACCCTTTAGGCTTGTTGTAGTCTTCATTGTATTAAGTCTATTAAGCTTATTTTCCTTGAAGAGCCTCATTTTCCAGTTAAATGATACGACAAACAAAAACACTCTAGAAATTTCTTTTTCCTGCTCAAAAACGACTCCTGAAAACACTGAACTGTCGATTACTTCAAAAATTGAAAATACTCTTTCGAGAATAGCCAATATCAATACCATCAGTTCTTTTTCGGCCGAGGATCACGGTTCGATAATAGTGGTTTTTAATTCCTCAACAAAAATCAAAGATAAACGCTTTGAGATATTATTAAACTTAAGGCAGATCTATGAAAGTTTGCCCAGAGGGACTACATTTCCTATAATATCACATGGAGGACAGCAAGAAGTTCGTCCGCCTATGCTTTCATATTCTATTAGTGGATTGGAGAACGAAGAGATTAACAGCATTCGATCCTTGTTTGAAAAGAATATTAGAACAAAAAAAGCTCCGGTAAATGTAAAAATAACTGGAGCTGGCAAAAAAACAGTATTAATAGAGTATGATGCGAAGAAATTGTACTCAAAAAATATATCCATTAACGATCTTATTGCAGCCATAGAAAGTTATTCCAACAATTATTACATCGGAACAGCAACGAATAAGGATAATATTTATTTTGTGAAGATAGATCAAGATAATTCTGATCTCCACGCTATTGAGGAAATAATTTTAAGCCATTCACCTTTAGTAAAAATAAAGGGCATTGCTAAAATAGTGCAAATTTATGAAAGCAATGACTTCTCATATAGAATAAATGGAAAAAACACGACCCTTATTCATTTATACGATGATCAGTCGGAGAATATATTGTCTACATACTTAAAAGCTCAACGCGCAATACGTGAAGTTAAGAAAGCCATTCCCAAGGAAAAAATCCTCCGAATAGAACAAGATAACACCAAGCACCTAAGAATACTTATAAAAAAGGCCATTATAAATTGTTCAATTACATTCTTGTTTTTAACATTACTGTATTTACCCTTTAAAGGATGGCAGTTTTTTTTTCTCACTATAATAACGCTATTCATCAACATTACGTTGATAGTATTGTTATATTCATCGTTAAAAATTCCAATAGATATCCAAGTTATAAATAGTACACCTTTTGTCCTTTCTTTTCTTTGCTTGAATATTCAAATAAGTCTAAATCAAAAAAAACATATTGGGAGGAACAACATCCTAAAAATGCAATTTCTAATTTCATGTATAATCACCGCATTCTTTTTTGGAATAGATTTTTTAAATAATCAGAATTCTATGCAGTTGCTTTCCCTATTAAGGGTTTCAATGCTCGCTTCTTTTATTGCAGTAGTAACAAATGCCTTTTTTGCGAACAGTCTATATAACCTGTTGAATCAAAAAAATAAAAAATCAATTATTACAAAAAATATCGACCAACCACAAAAGTCGCTATATAAATCATTAGAAAAGTATAGAATGTATTTCCTTATCATAGGAACTCTATTGACAGGGATTCCTGTGTTTTTAATCCCACAAAACATAGACGGATTAACGAAATACAATCGGGTCTTAAGTTCGGAACTCTTTCAGGAAAATATTATTCCAATTTCTGAAAAAGTGGTGGGTGGAATATGGAGGTTGTTCCATCAAAATATTTACGTTAACACTAATTATGAAGATTCGCAGGAAACCGTGTTAAACATATTTGCAGAATTACCGTTAGGTGCAACCCCAAGCCAGACAGAAGAGGCATTAATGTATTTAGAACGACATTTACAAAATTCTAAATATATCCAAACTTATATTTCGGAAGTTCATTCTGGACAAAGAGGAAGTATTAAAATTAAATTTACAAACAGTACGCCAACAGATTTTCCTGAACAATTAAGACGGAGTTTAATTGATCATTCTCAGAATTTAGGTGGTGTAGGATGGACATTCTCAGGTGTCGGAAGAGCATTCAGTAATAGAATGCTAGTAGAACACCCAACCTTCGAATTAAAGCTTACAGGATATAACTATAGTAAATTGACGGAAATAGGAGAATCGATACGACATGATATTTCTGAAAACCAAAGAATTAGCAGTGCGAGGTTTTCTACAGAAAGTAATTTTAATAGTTATGATAGTTATGAGTACAAGATGACCGTTGATGAGAGTCAAATTGCTCGACTGGGCTTAGAACAAGAGAATATAAGATCGGAAATGCTATTAAACAATTCGGAGATTAGTGATGAGAAGTTGAATCTCAACATACAAAATGAGAAATTTCCTATTAAAATTAGAGAAAAGAATCAGACCAACTTAACTATATCCCAATTCCTTTCGAATCCCTTAAAAGTGGACACACACTTCGTCAAACCATCTATTCTTACAAAATTCTCGAAAACAGATCGCGTAGAATCTATACTAAGAGAAAACAGAAAGTATATTCGATTACTAAATTTAAAATATGTAGGTGCTATGGAAACCGGTTACAGTTTCTTGTCTGAAAAAATGAAGGAAATAAATAAAACTCTACCCGAAGGATATCAAGTAGAGATTCTCGCGACAGCACAAAGCAAAAAGCAAACGTCCACAAAATTTCTGATATATTTTACTCTGCTTTTATTTGTATTTGCGATTATATCAATAACGTTGAATAGCTTAAAGAGTGCTATTATCTTCCTTGATATAATATTTATCTCATTTTCAGGGAGTTTTATTTTTTACTATATTGGTGATTTTAGCTTCGATCAAGGTGGACAAAGCGCGTTCTGGTATGGTTTTATCCTAAATCTTCTTTTGTTGTTATCCTTTAGAGAAGTGCGCATAGAAAACTATAACAGGATCCACTTCTCTCAAATATATTCTATTCTGCTCCCTTTTCTGGTAATTATATCTGGAGTAATCCCATATTTAATAACACAATATCGAGAACCCTTTTGGTCATCGTTCGCAATCGGTATTTTGGGGAGTTCATCTGCAGCAGTAATACTATCGATTTTAGTTCTTCCTCTCTTTGATAGAAAAAGTGTTCTATAATAAATAACTATTAAGGAACATTATATATTTACTCATTAAGCCGTGATAAATAATCAATCAAAAAGATAAATTTACGATCAAATACCCCGTGCCCAATTAAGTAAATTTGATTGTAAGTTGATCAATTTATGGGAACGCCAAAACCCTGAATAGTAGGCAAAAATTCAATACTATTTATTATGAAAAAATCGATTAAAAAAGTAGCAGCCTTGGCTTTATTAGCCGTAGGACTAGCTGGTCCTGCGTCGGCAACGATCTACGTTGGAACTTATTGCTTAGGTCTTGCTTCTGGACCATCAATTGGGAAATGTGTCAGCTCAACCTATGGGGTGGAATGTAACCGCTACGCAACTTCTGGCTCTGACTGTGCAGGAAATAGAACAGTTATTGACAACGTTGGTGGGTAATTAACAAAGAGGGTTGGCGTTAGAAACCAATCCTCTTTAATTGCTTTTAGTGATCTACCTATCTCTTTAAAAAATTATGAAAAGAATCGCATTACATCTATTTATTTTAATACTTCACAGCTTTCTATTTGGGTGCTCAGGTGTAAAGACTGAGAGTCCGGTAGAATACAATGAACGCAATGCAAAATCATATTCAAAAACAGCATCTCTAGAGTATGTTGATTCTTACCTCTTTCCCATCGATGAAAAGACCGATAGTAAAATGTATGGGATAGATGTTTTCAAGGATACTACAAATAATACTAAACTTATATCTTTTCTAAACCCTTCATCAAAATCAATATTAATTTTTGACTTCAAACAAAGAAAATTAATCGAAAAGGTTCAATTGTTTCAGGAGGGAAGGAATAGTACTGGCGCAATCAATCTACCAGCGATGCATAAGTTAATAGCAAAGGATTCAATTCTCTTTTTTAATATGGATTATCTGAATGTTATTAATACAAAAGGAGACTTATTAGACCGAATCAAGCTTGTAAGTGAAAACGATGCTATTGATAGCAGCCCAAAGCCAAATCCTAGTACTTACTCTCCAATAGTATATAAGAATGGGATGGCATATTTGTTATGTGCGTATAATGTTTATTATTCGCCTCAAAATGAAATCAAGGATATTCTGAAAGTCAATTTATACGATAGAAAAGTGACACCAATTTTTAACAGGGTAGACCTTTACAATTATGGCTTTTGGGGCCATAACATGAACTTATACTACCTGTATGGGACGCAGAATCAAAAAGATGGTAATCTAGTGGTCGGTTATGCAGCTGATCCTCATGTGTATACAATTAATATTAATGACCAAAAAATAAGCCAGAGTCAGTTCTTCGGAAGCGAACATTTTCAAAAAATAGAACCATTCTTAGAAACGAAAAACAAAAGAACATTGAACCCAACCAAAGACGATATGGCCAAATCCGCAGAATTCGAATTAACCAATCCCGCGTATTTCTCCATTTTTTATGATGAAATAAACGACGTATATATTCGGTTAGCTTATCTTCCAAGAACTAAGTCTGATTATAGGAACCCTGTATCACGATTCAAGTTCAAATACAGCGCTATTCTTACAGATGGAAAGTTTAATAAAATAGGAGAAGTTGTATTACCAGATGCTGGAGAAATAGACTACAGAATGATGTTTTATGAAAACGGGCATTTACACCTTTTCAATAAAACAAAGTACAACGATGACAATAACAATCTATATTTTGACCGATTTAAATTAATAAAAGATGAAAAAGCTTAAATACTTCTCTGCCATGTTATTTTTATTTTCATGTACGGTACCGGGAAATAATGATCATCGATATACCGAAGCTTTTCAACAAAATAAAATTGATAAGTCGCATTTTATTGTCGTAGTTCCAGGCGCAGGATGTGGCGGCTGTATTTCCGAAGCAACCTATTTTTTGGTCAAGAATTACGATAATATGGTTGATGGCGTCACAATCGTTTTCACTGGAGTTAATGATAGAAAGCTTTTGAAAAATGAAGTAGGGGAGCACTTTTTAAGCAAACCAAATGTCAAGATTGATAAAGACAATTATTTCTTAGCTCCTGAAATCGCATCAAATTATCCACAGGTTATAACGTTTAAGGAGAGAAGTAACGAAATTGAAGATATTAAGAACTTTGATCAAAATACATATAACTCTATAATCCACTAATGAGAAGGAATATAATGAGAAAGAATATAGTTGCGTTTTACATTCTATCATTAATAAATCTTTCCTGTGGTGGTACACAAGATTCTAATCAAGGGAACTCTTCGCTCCATCATTCAGAAGTTGTCAACAAAAACATACTAATTTCCGTTGAGAAAATATTTGAGGAAGAATTACCATATAAAATATATTCAAATGGGAAAATTGCTTCCAAATTTAATTTCTCCATAAGTTCCCCCATTGATGGAACGATAGTAAAATCCGAGCTCAAAAATGGTCGCCGAGCATCTGAAAATGGTTTAATTCTGCTACTAAAAAATGATGATATCGAGTTTGGTATAAGAAAAATTAGGGCAACGCTATTTAATAATAATTTAAATTTCAAAAGTGATTCAATTAGCCAAAGTCGACTTAATTCAATAGATGATAGGAATTTTACTGACACAGTGCTAAAAAGACTCGAAATTGAATCGGGCCTCGCGGCATCAAAAATCGAACTTGATGAACTTCAGTCCAAACAAAAGAGGCTTTCAATCTTATCGCCCGTATCAGGAATAATTTATGATGCACAAGTTGGGCAAAAAGGCAACGTTAAAGAGGGAGACGAACTCTTCAAAATATATTCACACGAACATATGCAATGTTCATTTAAAGTAATGGAGGACGAAATTAAATTGCTAAAAATTGGTGATAAAGTCAAAATACATCCTCAAGCACTTAATAAGTACTTTTCTGGGATAATCAGTGAGATTAATCCGATTGTTGACGACAATGGAGCAATTGAAATAAAAGCCGATATATTCAAACCTGTGGGGCTCTTTTTGGGCATGAACACCGAGGTCGAAATTCAGGTACAACATAAGAAGAGACTATGGGTTCCTAAAAAATCTGTTGTTAAGCGATCTGGTAAGGATGTTATATTTAGTTATGAAGATGGTAAGGCAAAATGGAATGATGTAGTTATAGGTCTTGAAAATGGAGATAAAATTGAAATACAAGACGGTATTAGTTCTGGCAGCACGATTATTCTCTCAAATAACAACTTCCTGTCACATAATTCAGAGGTTATAATAAAACAGCAATAATAAAAAATGACTCGGTACCTCCTAAATAAACCGCTTGCTGTTTATCTAATTTTCCTAATAGCAGTCGTTTGGGGAAGCTTTTGCTTCTTTAGAATTCCTGTGTCGCTGTTACCAAATATAGAGAAACCTACGATATTAATAAAAATTAATTACCCAAACAATTCCGCTTCGTCATTAGAATCGAGCGCCACCAAAATAATTAGAGAGGGAGTTAGCACGGTGGGAGCGATCATTGATGTCGAGAGTGAATCATTTAATCATTTTGCTCTACTTACTATTCAGTATGCTTTTGGAGCCAATATGAGTGATGAGTTCATTAAAGTAAACGAAAGAATCGATCAATTATTAACCGATCTTCCGAATGACCTTCCAAGGCCTCAGGTTATTCGGCAAAATGTCTCGGACGTCCCAATAGTAAACTTACAGATCATTCCAAATGATGAAATAGATATTGTAGAATCCTCTGAGATTGCTCGCCAGTTAATCAAAAGGAGAATAGAAAAGATAGAAGGTGTCTCCTTGGTCGATATCAATGGCCTTAAAAATAGAAGCATACGGATAATCCTAGATAAAATAAAGTTACGAAATCTTGATTTAGATGAGCAAAATGTACGGGAAATTATCCAATCTACTGGGGCAGGGTCAGGGGCGTTGTCTGTTAAAGACGGGAACTACTCGTACCTCGTTAAGATGGTTAACGAAGTAAACGGAATTAAAGAAATAAAAGCAATACCTATTAGACTTGAAAATAATAAAATAATAAGTTTAAACGATATTGCTCGCGTACATCACGTTGCAGACCAAGAGGTTGGAAAGCATTTGTATAATAATAAAGAGGCCATAGTTCTAGCAATTCATAAACAGCCGGACGCTAGAATGAATGTTGTCATTGAGAAGATTAAAGAAGAAGTAGACCTTTTAAACAACGAGTATACAAAACTTAAATTTGAACTTACCCAAGATCAAACATTCCTTCTTAATGCTGGTATTGAAAATCTAACACAGGACCTGCTATATGGCGGTGTTTTGTGTGTGCTACTTTTGTTCTTATTTGTGAATAACATTTCATCTCCTATACTCATGGGGATTAGTATTCCAATATCATTGTTACTTACATTCATCTGTTTCTACTATTTCAATATATCATTCAATATAATTTCGTTATCTGGTCTGGCGCTGGGTATAGGAATGTTAATCGATAATTCTATTGTTGTGATCGATAGTATATCCAGAAACTATCGGAACTATGGACTTCGGGACTCTTGCATAAACGGTGTTTCCGAAGTCTTTGTACCCGTTTTAAGCCAAGTTTTAAGTACGATTGTTATATATGGTCCTCTTATTTACTTAAGCGGAATAGCAGGAGAGTTAATTTACGATCAAGCTATTGCTTTGACGATATCTCTCTTTGTTTCTCTTTTTGTAGCGTTCATTCTCACACCTGTTTTATTTTATACTTTTAACAAAAGCCCTGTTACGAAACAATCTTTAAAAAAGAAAGAAGATACCGCAATTTTCAAAAAACTTATAGAATTCTATGATAAGCTTTATAACCTTGTTTTTCGAAACAGACGCAAAGTTTTCTGGTCTATTGTTTTACTCATTCCAGCAAGCTTATTCATCTCTTTTCTGATACCTATAAAGTTAATGCCCAGATTCGAAGAACATGAAACCGCTCTAAAAATCGATTGGAATGAACCGATAGGAATTCAAGAAAACCTAAGAAGGATTAAAGCACTTGGAAACGTCCTTGAACCGGTGATTCATTGGGAATCAGATCTCGGTGTTAGCGATTTTCTAATAGATGTTAAAAAGCGAAATATAAATGGTTCAGAACTATATTATAGGTGTAAAAACTCCAAAGAGAAGGATATAATGGATAACAAAATAGATCACTATCTAAAAGAAATATATCCAAAAGCCATCGTAAACCTTACAGGTGCCCAAAATGCATTTACGCATCTATTTGACGATAGCAACCCAGAATTGGAGGTTAGAATCCGGTACAATGAGACTCAAAATTTCTCGCCGAATATCCATGAAATTATAGGATTGATCAAGAATACCTTTCCTGCATTAAATTGGAGGGAAGCAACCAATTTATCCACAACCAAAGCTGTAAGTCTCCACCTCAACGATTTAAGATTAAGTGCATATAGTCTAGAAAGAAAAGACGTTTTAAATCAACTTAGGTCAATATTTAATGATAATGAGAAGCTTAGCTTTACAAATAACGCAGAAGTTTTGAATTCTAGAATATTAGATACGGCCTCGCTTGATGAAAAAATAACCAAGTCCTTCTTGAAAAATCCCAATGGTGGAATCTTCTTATTGAAAGATTTTGTCGCATATAGCTTTACTAATGAGGTACAATCAATTGTTGCTGACAAAGAAGGTTACTATAACTCACTATATATTAATGAAATATCAAAGGGCACAAGAATACAAGATACGGAAAAGCAATTAACAGATTTATTCGAAAAAAATAATATCAACGGCTCCATTACAGGTTCGTTTAAAGCTAAAAATAAGGTTATGGCGGACTTGATTGTCGTCGTGTTACTCTCTTTGGTCCTATTATTTGCTATGCTAGCAATCCAATTTAATAATCTTATCCACCCCTTTGTCGTTATGTCTTCCTTGCCGTGTGCGCTATTTGGTTCATTTTTTACCCTTTGGATAGCTGGCGGTAATTTCGATGTTATGGCCGGAATTGGTCTCGTCGTGGTTCTCGGAATTATAGTGGATGACCCTACTTTAAAAGTAGAAACGATAAACAGAATAATCAAGGATAGGGAAGACAACGGAGTAAAAATTAATAATCAGAACCTAATCTCTATAATTCATGATGCAGGGAGAATCTGTTTAAAGCCATTAATAATGGTTTCTTTAACAACCACATTAGCACTGATTCCTGTATACTTTTCTCATGGGATTGGAAATGATATCCAAAGAAACTTTGTGAGTGTCGTTGTGGGGGGATTAAGTCTGGGCACAATCCTTTCATTTTGTTTTATACCGCTAGTCTACTACGGAATCACGAAAAAACGACCATGAAGATCAAGCATTTAATAATTTATTTTTTATATAGCGGATTTATCTCTCAGATATTTGGACAGATTTCTACGAGTTACACCCTTGAATCGTTGATTGAAGTCGCCAAAACAGAATCAATAGCAAACAAAATTTCCATCGCTCATAATTATAAAAATATTCATCAATATAATAGCTATAGAAAATTGTTTTTACCAGAAGTCAGCCTAGCGTCTAATCTCTTAGATTACAGTAAGGATTATTTTAGCGTAATTCAACCTTCAGGTACAATTTCTTTCCAACCAAGGTCACAAAATTACTCTACTCTGGGTTTTTCAATAACACAAATCATTCCTCAAACGGGGGGGACATTATCTGTTTCTTCCAATTTAACTCGATTCGATGATTTTATATTAAAAGAGAAGCAATATAATGGAATCCCAGTTAGCCTCTCCTTACGGCAACCAATAAATGCATATAACGACTATAAGTGGATGAACATTATCGAACCGATAAGATTGGAAAATTCTAAGAGGCGAACTGTAGCTGAACAGGCACAAATATCGTTAATAACAACAAGGTTATTCTTTAATGTAATTGAGAGTAATTCTTCATATGCCCTGTCGGAGGAAGGCTATCAGATTTATCAACGTCTTTTAAACGAAGAAAGAGAGAAAGTGAAATTTGGCACAACCAGCCTGAATAAATATTCACAGCTTGAAATCCAAATGCTAGATGCTGAAAAACTTCGAAATGCGGGTATGGAAGAACTTGAAAATGCAGTATTAGAATTATCAGATTATATTGGAATTGAAATTTCAACAGAAAATATACTAAAACTTCCGACAGAACTTCCAAATATAAGATTAGGAAATATAGATCTTGCTTCAGAAATGGAAAAAAATATGCCTGAATACACAGAATTCAAAATAAAAGAACTTGAAGCACAAAGGGATCTTGAGAAGATTAAAAAGGAAAAATATAAAATTAACTTAGATCTCTCAATTGGATACAACTCAACTGATAATATTTTTATTAATGTTTATCGCCGAGCGAATCCAAGACAAAGTGCGAAATTATCGCTGAATTTTCCAGTTGTTGATTGGGGAAGACTTAAGGAGACCGTAAAAGCAGCTGAGTATAATCTTCAGGAGATAGAACTCTCAATTGAAAATGAAAAAAAGTTAATACTGCAAAATATGCGTAGAGTAGTAAATGGAATCGACTATTGTCTCAGAGATATTGATATATCAAAAAAGATGCTTAAAATAGCGCAAGAAAGGTATTCTTTGCTGATCGACCAATTCTCAACAGGAAAAATAACAGTAACAGACTTAATAAATTCGCAACAAGAAAGCAATGTAGCGAACCAATCATATAACAGGTCCCTAAGGAAATTTTGGGAAAATTACTATGAACTTAAAGTATTCATCAGATAATGGAAAAAACTAATCAAAATCAGGAACACTTCCAAGATAACAGTTATGAACGGCATGCTAATTGGTATAATCAAAAGTTCCCAGATTACACACAAAAGATTACCGTTCTTAAATCGATCCAAGACTACAAAGGAAGTATCAACCATTGGTTGCAGGAGATATTTTTCAGTTGTTTAATTCCGTTCATAAAAGATAAAAAGCTAACATGGCTCACTGTTGGTGATGCATACGGTCATGATGCCAAATATCTTCTCAATAATGGTGTAGAAGATGTAATTGCATCTGACTTAAATGATGACTTCTTGCAAATCTCGAAAGAGATTGGTTTTATTAAAAAGTATTCAGCCGAAAATGCGGAAAAACTTTCATTAGAAGACAATTCAATAGATTATATCCTTTGCAAAGAAAGCTATCATCATTTCCCTCGCCCATTTGCTGCTCTGTATGAAATGATAAGAGTGGCAAAAAAAGGGATAATTATTATTGAGCCCCAAGATCCGATATCAAAGATACCCCTGCTTCTTTTTCTTACCAATATGTTAGAAAAATTTAAGAGTGGGTTAATAAATAAGGTTTGGAAAAATCGGTTTTCTTATGAGGAAGTAGGGAATTTTGTCTACAAAGTTTCTGAGCGGGAGTTCGAAAAATTTGCAGCAGGCCTAAACTTACCATTGGTTGCGTTCAAACAGATTAATCCAAATTTTTGGTTTCCAGGGAGTGACAAGTTTCCCGCGGTAAAATCAAACAAAAGGTTCAAGAAAATACTTCTTAAAAAGAAGATTCGAGATGTTTTGTGCAGATTTGGGGCTTTGCCCAGCCAAACATTGAGCATAGTGGTATTTAAGACTTCTCCATCCCCCGAATTAAAAGAGTCATTAAAAAATAATGGATATAAATTAATCGAAATCCCCAAAAACCCGTACTTATAAAATGGTCTTATAAGTCAAAATTTTTTGGTAAAAACCAGGAACAAATGGTCATTGAAAGATCTTTTGAGATTTAAATATTCGGAAGCACTCAAAGAGCAACTTGTTGAATTGGTTGGGATCTTGTTAACTAGTATACAACTGCTGATTAGGAAATTGTAGAAAGTTCAACTCGGTCGACTGCCAAAGTGTAGAACTAGGGCGGTATAGGTCCTGTAGGATATTCCCATGTTATTCATCTAAAGTTAATTTTGAGTTTGGAATCAAGCCTCCTTGTTAGTGAGTTGAATTTATTTGGGAAGTCTATTGTTCGTTTATTGAAAACGTTAATACGTGCTGAGTACAACCGCTACAAGTGCGAGAATAAGAGCATTTTAATCTCTAAATAATAGTATGCCTGTTGTATACATCTCAGCTACGGGGAAAACTAAGTACGGATATTTTTTAAATCCGCATATCCTTTAGTTACTTTAAAGATTCGTCTAAGGCTAAATCAGATTTTCCTTCGCAATATCGCTCAGGAGGATATTAAATAGATAACAGCATTTTTTTAAAATCTACTACAATCTAATCAACAGGGAATCTTCATTTCGGCAGTAGCTAATGGTACTTTTATAAAATTTAATTCTATTATTTGAAGCGATTGTCACTAATGGGTTTATTACATGATATAATCTCTCTTTGGGATATTCTGTTTTCCAGATCAGCGTCTATATAAAAATAGTCTTCCGGCAACTTTGCTTTTGGGTACTTTGTAATGTATGTTTTTACAGCTAATTGTTGTAAGTTAAAGAAAACATCTTTAAATATTTGTCTTGGAGAGTGGTTTTGTTACTCTTGCTTATATTAAGCTGCTATTGGAAGTAATCAAATTCCGGATTTGCTCATGGAAGACAAAACTATAGGTACGAAATGCTCACAAGCGACTGCCCGTTTTAAATAAGTTTCCTCCATATGTAGTTCAGAGGACCTTGCCAATCATATAGTTCTACCATGTTGCTTTCGTTCGTAGTCCACGCGCGACAAGTTTAATAAGTTGATTTGGTTTATCAGGAACATTTGGATTTCTATAGATCGGGTTATATTGAAGATTGTTGCAAGGATTTTTAAAGAGATTTCGTGTTCTTTCTCTTTCTCAACCGATCATTATGCTGCTATTTTAAACGCTAATTCAAATTACAAATTGGCGATTTTCCAATTATTTTCGATAAAAGAAGTTTCGACTATTACCAAATACTAATAATCCTCGATAACTGAATATAATAACATAACATATACATAATCTGTACAATATGGTTTGTAAAAACAAAAAAGCGAGGTGATGAGATGTTTCGTATTAGTCAAATTCTAGTTGGACGAAAAAAAAATTCAGATCATCTGAATTCTTGCAGATTAGCATATAAATCATTCAAAGTACTATATATCTTTATTATGGAAAAGTTTAATGCAAATCAAATCGAGCAGTTTTTATTCATCGGAAAAGAAGTGACCGGCAGTGCGGATCATATTGAAGTTTTGAACAGAGATAACTTTTGGGGTGATCACGGTGATACCGTAAGCGGTATAACTCTTACAACTACTTTGGTCGTAGGTGATCAATATATCGATCAGATTCTAAAGTAGCTTCAGAAATGGGTGACACATCAAAACGTATTACTTGTATTGTGATTGAAGATGAAGTCCTAGCGATCGAAATGATGGAAGATTATATTGGTAGGAGAGAAGATCTTGAACTCTTAACTATTGGCACGGAGCTTTCAGAGGTATTAAGCTTACTTGAAAACCATAACCCTTCCATCATTTTCTTGGATCTGGTAATTCCCTCAGGAGTATGTCCTGATTTTCATTTAGGAAAACTACCAGCTACTTCTAGTATCGTGATCGTTTCTGGCATCCCGTTGAATCAATACAAAGGAGAGCTACCGAAATTCGAAATCTTCGAACTTCCAAAGCCAGTATCATTTGCAAGCTTCGACAAATGTGTTGATGAAGTTCTGGACAAAATAAAAGGACGTCGGTATGGGGTCGAACTTTAAGCCCTTCGGTTTCTATCTCTTGCGCGTACCTCGCTTATCTTCTGAAATGGCTCATAAAATCAATGAGTTTCGGAGTAAGAAGGAATTATGGGACTATATAGTACATTTATTAAAAGATCCAGAAAAACTAGAAGCGATTTATCTAGCGAGTGAAAATTTATTTGAAGAATTGACAGGTGTTATATCATGTAATTACACTCCATCGAGGGATAAGATATTAGAAACATTGTATAAGTACATAAGTCGTATGGCTGTACGTGCTACTCCATATGGAAAGTTTTCAGGTGTATCTTTAGGAGATGTATCTGAATTACCGACTTCAATACAGTTGTCAGGTGAATTAATTTCTACTTATCGACTTGACATGGGATTTACCGCGCACCTTTCCCGACTAGCGTTAGAAAATTTGGAAATTCAAAAAGAACTCGTTTATTATACAAATACGACTTTATATGAAAGTGTAGATCATTTTAAATATATTGATTTTCAGGAAACAGATAACAAACGTTATTACCAGTGGGCAAAAGTAGCTAAAAATCCTTTATTAAAGTTTCTTTTGGAACTTGCAAGAAATGGAAAGCACTTTCAAAAATTGCTGGGATCTATAGAGGAATTAGGAATAGATGAGAAAAAAGGCCACGAATATATTAATCATCTTATAAAAGATAAATTATTAATATCAGAGTTGGAACCTTGTGTCACTAGTTTTAATTCAACGGACATAATTTCACGCTTGAAAAATATTCGGCATAAAGAGTTTCCTATTTTCACATTAGAAAATTTAGATAATTGCTTGCATGAAATAAATTCAAATGATAAGAAGATACAGTCATTTACTATTCGGGAAATATTCAAGAATTTAAAAGGTCCGACAAACAAAAATCTGTTTCAAGTTGATATGCGAGTCGGCGCTTCCTCAAATAGGATAAATAAGAAAGTCTTTGAGGAACTTACAAAAGAATTAGAAGAACTGTCGGTAATCAATAGAACAAAAGTGCCAAATGATTTAATTTCATTTTGTAAGAAATTTTCAACACGATATGGAGATAGGGAAGTTCTTCTTTTAGAGGTGATTAATCCTGAAAAGGGCATTGGGTATGGAAAAATAAATTTTGAAAATATAGACGATCATCCATTAATACGAGGGCTAGAAAGGCCACAGAAAGACAATTCTCACGACCCTTGGCAGGAAACCGTTGAATCTCTAATTAATACGTACGAACTAACTCGAGTAAGACCAACTTCTCCTATCGAATTGGATTATAGAGATATTCAGGAAATGGGTAAAAGATCAGCCGACTGCTCGGTAGAAAATTACCCCCTAAGTTTTTATGTACTTGGTAATTTATTTCTTTCCAAGAACCAAGATGAGAAGAAAAAGAAATATAAGTTTAATTTAATGGCTGGAGGTGGAACCTCGTCAATCCCATTAATGACGAGATTTTCTCACCTAGATTCCAGATTAGAAGAAAATATAAGAAACTGTGTGTCGTGGGAGGAAAACCGTGCTATTGATGCGGTGTTTGCGGAAGTAGTCTATATGCCGGAGGGCCGGGTTGGGAATGTTCTTACCAGGCCGAAACTGTTTGAGTATGAAATTCCTATAATAGGGCAATGTGCTGTCAAAGGTGATTTCAGAATTTCGCTTGATGATCTATGGATATCTATAAAGCATGGAAAAGTTATTCTTCGTTCCAAACGATTGAACAAACAGATTATACCAAGATTAAGCAGTGCGCATAATTTCCATTATGGTATGGTCGTATACCGGTTTCTTTGCGACCTGCAGTTTCATTCTAATTATTTTAATCTTTCATGGGATTGGGGAAAGTATTCAAAACGTCTATTTTTACCGCGTGTTTTCTATAAACACATCATTTTATCTAGAGCAAAATGGAATATTACTATGTCGTCTCTGAAAACTTTAACTGGCTCAGACACTAAGTCTAAAATACGATGTATGAAAGAAAAGTTTGGTCTGCCAAATTTAGTGCTTTTAACAGAAGGAGACAATGAATTGTTGGTCGATCTTCGTAGCCCAGTAGGCGGTGAGATCATGCTAAACGAATTACGTAAGAGGGATTTAATTTTGCATGAATATCTATTAGATCAATACGAAAGCCCTGTTCACGATCTAAGAGGATCTCAATACAATAATGAAATAATTATTCCAGTGAAGGTTGACAAATTATTAGGAGGTACTAAATTCAAATCTGAAATGTTAGAAACAGTTAGGAGGTGTTTCTCACTTGGAAGTGAATGGGTGTTTATTAAAATTTATTCTGGCATAAGCGAAAGCGATAAAATTTTGGATGAATACGTTAGGGCGCTTACAAATGAACTAATGGAAGCAGGAATGATAGAAAAGTGGTTTTTTATTAGATACCATGATCCTGAATGCCATATACGCCTACGGTTTTTACTTCCCAAAAAAGAAGAAAACATCTTTTTCCAAGAGGTAATACATAGAATCAATAAATACCTTGAACCCCTCGTGAAAAACGATACTATACAGAGGATTGTCTACGATACTTATGAACGTGAATTGGAAAGGTACGGACAAGATAAAATTGAAATCTGCGAATCAATATTTTATCACGATAGTGAATGTATATTAAAACTTTTGCCCCTTTTTAAATTAGAGGGTGGAAATCATCTTCGATGGCTAACGGGAATGCTCGGTGTCGATTCTCTACTTGGCGCTTTCGGTCTGGATATACATCAAAGAATTTCTTTGGTGACGATGTTGAGAGATGCTTTTCTAACAGAATTTAGCGACTTAAACAAGCTTAAATACAGACTTGATTGTAAATACCGGGAGAATAGTGATCGAATACAAAGTATTTTTTATCCATCGGACAATCAGCATTGGACAATCCATAAGCACCTACTGGAAAGATCCAATGCTATCTGTCGCGAGATAGAGACGATTACAATAGTTCTTGACAGTGGTTATGATTTTTCCGATTTATTAACATCATTGTCCCACATGTTTATCAATAGGCTTTTTACTGTCAAGCAACGAGAACATGAAATGATTATTTACCATTTTCTCGTAAAGCATTATCAGAGTGTAGTAAAACGGAATAGGTTTGCATATCCCAAAAAGAACCTCTCCTAAATAATCATTCTATTTAGTCGCCACTTGAAATTCCGAGGCGTTTATATAACTCCGCTTTGTATTGCCCTCCGATAGGAATATCTTCAATACTTCCTTTCATTTTAATATGATTTCCTTCGACGGTTTTAGCGAAATTAAGATTTACTATATAAGATTTTTGAATGCGGAGAAATTGTCTGGTATGAGCCAACGCCGCCTCCATATCTGATATTTTTTTCCATATCGTATATACCTTCTCAATTGTTGAAACCTTTATATAATCCTTATCACTCTTGATAAAAAATACTTCATCGTAGGGAACAATAACATTTGAGGATCTATCCTTTATTACTAAAAACTCTCTGTCGTTAGTTGACGATTTCTCAGACTCCAAGAAAGCGCGGGCTTTATTGACAGATTTAAGCAATCTGTCTACACCAAATGGCTTCATGATATAATCTAATACGTCTAATTCAAAGCTTTCTATAGCATGATTGGGATCTCCTGTGACAAAAATAAACAATGGAGGATTATGAAGGCTTTTCAAAAAGGGAACGCCGTTAATATCAGGCATCTGTATGTCACAGAAAACTATATCAACTTTGTTTGAGGATATAAGGGGCATGGCGTTAAGAGCATTTTCAAAAGTTCCCAAGATCTCTAAGTCGGGGATTTTTTTGACATGACTCATCATCGTGTCAAGCGCTAACTGTTCGTCGTCGATAATAATACATTTCATTATGTTTTATTTTAAGTTAATAATCAATTCAATTGAATAACTATTTTTGCCCTCCTTAATGGTTAATTCATGTCGGTTTGGGTAGTGAAGTTCCAATCTTCTTTTGACATTTTGTAGGCCCAAACCACCGTAAATAGGTTTTGTTGCGGAATTATTAACTCCGTTGCTAACAAAGAGCAATAATCTGTCATTTACCACCGATAAAGAAATATCGACCCAAGCATCGTTGCGGCTTCTATCTGGGCCATGTTTAAAGGCATTCTCCACAAAGGGGATCAGGAGTAATGGGACGATTTTATATGGCTCATCTACCTTTGTTAAATTAGATTTTAGTGGTATCTTTTCACCATAACGTAGCTTCGTAAGCTTAATATAATCGTCAATAAATTCGACTTCTTTTGGTAAGAGGATTTCCTCATTTTTTCCCTGATACAAAATATACCGAACTTGATTAGATAATCTCAATACAGTTTCTGAGGTTTGAGCGTCATTTGTTTCTGACATTCGATAAATACTATTCAAGGTATTGAAGAGAAAGTGTGGTGAAATTTGTGATTTAAGAAAATCGAGTTCCAAAGCAAGATTATCGCGTTCCAATCTCATCGTTTTCATTGAGTTTTCCAATATAGCTTTCATGAGTTTTGGCGCTAATGGTATAGATACCATATAAGTGAAATCGAGGAGGAGAACTCCCATTTTATCAATTTTGAGTAGATCAAGAAAACCTTTGTCAAGGAAGAAACCAAGATACCGAAAAAATCTATGATCCCATTCAGGAACTTGAGGCTTGGCGAAATAACAAGCATAATATGAGCAGATAATCCACCAAAAAAACGCGAAGACTAAAAAAATAAATAACGGATATATTTTGCCTTTCGATATCCATTTTGAAATCACCCATGATGCAGAATAAAATAGTGTTCCAGTTACTAATAGCTCTTTTCCAATAAATAACCAGATGTATGTGCCACTTCCTAAGCGGCTATAATTGAGGTAATAAAGGAGGGTAATTGCTGACCAAAAAATAATGTGGCATATAATCCGAACCCTCGGCGTATACCATTTTAACCAGTTAAAATCTGTCCCCATATCAGCTGTTAGTATTTTCTGAAATAGTAAATGTAATAAAAATTAATGTTGAACTTTTGTTTTTC